>Ga0065720_1003088_pt1 | contig 24844 bp, 20 predicted proteins | sample Thericmetagenome_FD_59107 | JGI IMG/M metagenome (GOLD analysis project Ga0065720, IMG submission 59107) | Thermophilic microbial communities from the Joint Bioenergy Institute, California, USA of rice/straw/compost enrichment - eDNA_2 v2... | ecosystem: Engineered > Solid waste > Grass >... | reverse complement strand
TGTTGCGGAAATATTGCCCAGTCATGAAACTTCCAAAAATGTAGAAATAAAATCTATAATTGACCCTCGACCCATCAAAATGAAGGACATAGATAAGAAAAGCAAACAGAAATGCAACATTGAAAACATTCAAGTGCATTTTCCTTATGAGAAGATCTACGAAGCTCAAATATCGTATATGCGAGATGTAATAAAAAGTCTCTGGCAAAAGAAGAATGCAATTCTGCAGTCTCCTACCGGAACTGGTAAGACTCTCAGTCTTCTATGTGCTTCTCTTGCATGGCTCAAACACCATAGAGAAAATTCTAATCCCGCCAACAATACTATATCTGTAAATGAGACTAGGATTATCTATGCCACAAGAACCCATGCCCAATGTAAGCAAGTTGTTGATCAGATTAAGAAAACAGCTTATTTCCCTACTGTGAGTATTCTAGGTTCACGTGATATTAGTTGTGTAAAAAATAAGAAAGGAGAATTCAAGAACGCAGATGGAATAAGTGTAAAGCTGTGGGGAGAGGTGCTAAGTGCTCGCTGTAAGAAGGCTCGAGCTCTTACTGCGAATGCAGACAAAAAGAAATTAAATTACCAGGATAGACCAAACGAAACAGAAGAAGAAAGAAAATTTCGCGAAGAACAAGAATATCTGAGCACATGTCCTTATTATAAGCCTTTTATAATGGGAAATAACAGCCAATTCCATATTCAAGCTCTTCCAAACGTCAATGTAAATACAGACCAAATCCTTGACATTGAAGAGATGGTTGAGCTCGGAGGAAAATGCAAGTTTTGCCCTTATTACTATAACCGCCATCTTAGTACCAAGGCTGATATTATAATTATGCCCTACAATTATCTGCTTGATCCTTCATTGAGAAGGGCAAACAAACTTGACCTGAATGAGAAAATTATTATTATTGACGAGGCACATAATGTTGACAAAGCTGCAGAAGAGATTTACTCTTTTTCAATAGACTTGAACACCATTGAGCAGTGCAAAAAGGGACTTTACAAATACTCCAAAATATGTCCAAACCAAAAAGAGGTGAGACCTTATACAAGCATCGAAAAGACCCAAATTTTTGTTGATGTATTTCTTGATTTCGTCCTGAAATTGAAAGCAAATACTCAAAAAGAGAGTCAAAAGCCCATTGACAACCCCAAAGAAATCTTTACTCTCTTTAATGAGATTTGCAGTGAATCAAAAGCTCTCTATCAATTTTCAACCGACTTGGAAGACATATCTCAAACTCTATCGTCAGTCCAACTAGAGCATGACGACCACTTGATAACAAAGGCATTGGGCTGTCTCCAGAGTTTCATACACAAGGTCCGAAAACTCGAGAAAAGAAATAATGATTGTGCACAATTCCCTCGCTTAGAAAATTATATCACTTCTTACAAGTTAATCTATGAGTGGACGAACACTGATAATTTCATCATAAAAATGAAGTGCCTCAGTCCATCTCTTTGCTTTGAAGACATAGCAGATGAAAAGCCAAGGTCTATAATCTTGACTTCTGGAACCTTGGAGCCACTAGAGTCTGTTGAAAAACAGTTGGGAATTAATTTCGATATCAAACTAGTTAACAGGCACGTGATTGATACGAAGAAGCAATGTAGCACATTGATTATTCCTCAGGGGCTGTATGAATCCCAATCAAAAATTAGCTTTAAGTTCTACGATCGTGCGTCCAAACATAATTACATAGAATTTGGACATATAGTTGTTGACATTGCAAGAAGAGTTGAAAATGGAATGATGCTGGCCTTTGGGTCATATGAGTTAATTCAAAATTGCTTCAAACAGTGGAAGATACTTCCTTACAAAAAAGGCCCTAAGACAATATTTCAGGAGTTAGAAAGCCTCAAAAGCATATATAAAGAACCTAAAAGGGTGAGAGATCTTAAGCCCACTATGGATGCCTTTTTCAAAGACGCCGAGACTAAAAGAGGAGCTATAATGTGCTGTGTCTGTCGAGGTAAAATCAGTGAAGGTATCGATTTTGCAGATAATAAAGCTAGGGCTGTCGTTATGATAGGAGTTCCCTTAGCAAATTTTAGCTCTGTTGAGGTTCAATCAAAGAGAGAGTTTCTTAATCTGAAAAGAAAGGTCAATAATAGACAAGGCTTTCTGGAAATGAGTGGTATCTTCAGGATGCTATGAGGGCTGCTAACCAAGCTATTGGTCGTGTTATTCGTCATGAGAGGGATTACGGAATGGTTTTCTTGCTTGAATTTAGATACTCAAGTGATTTTATAAGCTATTTGCCATCTTGGATCCGAGAGAACATAGCAGTTGTACGCCAAGCTTCAGAGCTTTACAGGCATATTAGTGACTTTTTCAAAGATAAGAAAGCAGAATTCGATGAAAATGCGATAGAAAATGATGGGTTAAAACCTCTAAATTACTTTAATTTTGACTATGAAGCAGAATTACAAGAGGAGGAAGATAATAGGACTATAGCTCTTTCAGAATATGAATTTGATATTGAAGAATTAGAAGAATTGAGAGCGTCTCGGTTCAAGCCAGGATCAGGGGATGCTATTACCGAGATTCTGGAGAGCAACTGCTCGGAAGAAACTGACTTGGATGACGATTTGAACCTCTCAGAAATCTCTGAGGAGTTCAGAAAAGCCAGAATGTCAGATCAAATCAGTGAGAGAATAGAACAGAAAAATTACAAGCGACTAAAGCTGACACCTAATTGCGATGATTCCTTTTCTGATTGTTCTGAGATAGATCGTTACTTCCTGGAGAAAGAAGCTGAAGAGCTAGATCAACTGTTTTTACAGGCTGCAAATAGAAATTCTAATTCACATCATGCTTCTCAGCAGCAAATGATTATCTTACCCAATTTCAAAAATAATTAATAATTAATGACAATTAGTTTCCTTTGTGGGGAGGTTTTTGATGTGATTTGCAAGGTTTAATTTTCATTTACTTGATTTTGATCTCTATGTATAAATTTTACTCATATTTATTCCATAATACGACAATTGTGTATATTTTTCTATTAAGTGAAACTTCAGAATATTTTCAATTTAACAAATCTGTTTAATTTTAAAACTTTTTGGCACAATAAAATCTTGAAAGACAAAATACATGAATTTCAGTCAAGATCTAGACTTTGACCTCTTACAAGAGGATCAAGAACATATTGGAGACCTTAGAGCAGAAAATATCCCTCAAGCCAATAGTGAACACAATGAACATGATGAAGATGACTTCGATAATCACACATTTGTCGATTATCGAGTTGTCCCTCTTCATTCTCTTGATACCAAAGCCAAGTCAAGCATTAAGATAGACAATCTGGAGATATTCTTTCCTCATGGAACTATCCATCCACCTCAAAGAGTCTATATGGAGCACGTCATCAAAGCTATAAAAGAGAATAAAAATGCCCTGCTCCAGTCACCTACTGGTACTGGAAAGACTATGAGTCTTCTTTGTTCTGCTCTAGCATGGCTTAGAGCATTTCAAGAAGAGTGTAGGGCCAAGAAACAGGCCGAAGCACTCCTCGAAACTAAAATTATATATGCAACAAGAACCCAATCTCAAGTTAAGCAAATCGTTGAACAACTAAAAAAGACTTGCTATAACCCTATTACTTGTGTTTTGGGCTCTCGTATCCATAATTGCATAAAAAATAAAAATATGGAATTCAAGAATGACCACGGCCACCCCACTATTCTCTCAAGAGGGCAGCTTCTTTCTGCGTGCAAGTTCGCCAGAAGCGCATGGAGCCAGGATCCTGACAGCGATACATATGACCGACTAAAAGAAGAATATAAATGCCAGTATTACCAGCCATTTTTAGATAGCAGAAGAATTGAAAATTTAATAAATCAGCATAAGAATACAATTAGAGATATTGAGGACATGGTGGAACTTGGACAGAACTGTGGATTTTGCCCATACTATTATGAGAAATATCTTATGAAAGAATCAGATATTATCATCATGCCTTATAATTATCTATTGGACCCTGTTTCTCGGGGGACCAATGGAATGAGTCTGAGTAACAAAATAATTATTATTGATGAGGCCCATAATATTGAGAATGCTGCAGAGGACGCTGCTTCCTTTGATCTCACATTGAAAGACTTGGAACATTGCAAGCTTGAATATTTTGAGATTATCAGATATTTTCGGATGAAAAGAATTCAAATTAAGGATATCCAGCTCTTATTTAATATTCTGGAAGGCCTGGAGGAGCTTATGAACTACATAAAAAGAAGCCTGATAAGTAGAAATTTCAAGGAATTGACCAAACAAGGAAGAGAAATCTTCAAAGTCTTCCATACTATCCTTGAGAGGCATTGCCCTTCTCTTTCCCAAAACCGAAATAATATTAATGTCAATCGCCAAAATATAGAATATATCTATGAGACTCTGTGTAAAGCTATAGAAGCTTTCAATGTAGAGTCAAATCCTAAGAGCATTGGTGCTCTTAGTAGATTCTTCTTTCTCATTCAGCTCCTCAAAAAGTTGTATTTAAGGGAGCTTGATCTAAGGGAATATCCCGTAGAAAATGCACATTTAGAAAATTATATTGAGTCCTATAAAGTCTTCTATGTCATAGATGAAGAAGACATGTTCCATCTCAAACTCAGATGTTTTAATCCTGCAATATGCTTCGAAGAAATTAAATTGCAAAGACCAAGAACTGTAATTTTGACCTCAGGAACCCTTGAGCCATTTAATTCATTTGAACTTCAACTTAAACTCTCATTTCCAATTAAGCTTGTAAATAATCATGTAATTGATCCCAAGCGCCAGTGTTACACAATGATTGTACCTCAGGGCCTGCAGGATCCCAGAGTTCCTATCGAGTTCACTTTCAAAAATAGAGAGAATGTAAATACCTATAAAGAAGTTGCATTATTCCTAATAGCCTTGGCAAAACGAGTTGAAAATGGAATAGTTGTAGTCTTTGCTTCCTATATTTTAATGGATTTGTGCTTTTATTTCTGGAAGAATTACCTATATGAATCTAATATAACTTATTTTGATAAGCTCAACAGTATAAAGCCTATCTTCTTTGAGCCAAGAGAAGTTTACCTTCTAAAGGAAACAATGACTAACTATTTCATAAATGCTCAAACCAGGAAAGGGGCTATCTTATGCTGTGTTTGCCGAGGCAAAGTCAGTGAAGGCATTGACTTTTCTGATGAGAAGGCCAGGGCTGTTGTAGTCATTGGTGTGCCACTTCCTAGTATAAAAGACGTAGAAGTCAAAGCAAAGATAGATTATCTTCATAGTCTGAACAATACTCAGAAAAAGAATATATCTGGTGATGATTGGTACAGGCAGCAAGCCATTCGAGCCTTCAATCAAGCTATTGGAAGAGTGATTAGACATAAGTTTGATCATGGTATTGTGGTTCTGTTTGAGAGGAGATATCTCAACCAGTTTTTCAATTATCTGCCAAACTGGATCAAGGATAACGCCGAAGTTATCTATAGATATTCTGATTTCACAAATAAATCTAAGTCATTTCTTGATGCTTGTAAATTGCTTCCTAAGTCTGAGCCTATGGATCAGCAGCCAGAAGAACAAGAGAATGAGAACTTGGAAAGAAATGAAGATGAAGAGGAACAGTTTGAGGACTTAGATCCTACTCAAGTCATCGGAACTCAAATTTTAGAGCAAGAGTTTATCGAGATATTAGATGGAGTCTCACAGGTAAATATGGACGGTTTGCCTACAAAGACTCTTTGTTCTCAGATTTTTGATGAAGAGCCTGTGTTTGAAGAAGTGAAAACTGACACTCAATTTTCAACTAGTCTTTTGGACAATTATACTCCGGAGAAGAAGACATCCAAAACTAAGAGGATAAATTTTGAACAAGAAACTCAAGAACATGATGAAGTCAAGAAAACTAAAAAGTCGAATGGAACTTTCTTTGAATTGAAAAGTCTCTTGGAACGATCAAAAAATTTGAGTCAACAATTAAGATCCGGAAGTCAGAGCCAAAGTCAATTCTCTGGTAACTTCGATAATATCCCTAAAAAAGGCTAGCATTTACTAACGACAATCTCTTCATCTATTTATCAATTCTATATATTGAGTTTCTTGTATAGTTTACTTGCTACATAAATCCCAAATCTTTCATCCTCTAGAACTTTTTTCTTGAAAGTTCCTAAAATTCTCATTTTCTTCTACTAGCTACGATAATGCCAACAAAGACGGGAGGAATGATATCTATAAAAACATCAGACCTTAAAAGACCATGTGAAATTATTATCAAAACTATATGATATCTGTATTCCTCAGAACTCAAAATTCTTGAGCTTCAATCAAATGATCCTGAAAATTATCCGTACCACTTTGTAGATCTAATGAAAGCACTGTAACAGTAATAATAATCGAATAGAAATTTTCTATTGGTAGCTCGAATGATTTAGTGGAAAAAAACAAGTGATTCCAATTATTATTGCACTCAGACTTAATTGACACGTGTAACTAATCTATTTCTTTTCTGGTTTTGTCTCCTTTTGGTAGTTTTAGGAGAGTTAAACTTTAGCTCGTTTATTTTAATTTAATCTTGTTATCGTTTATTTTGAATTTTTATGTTTATCATGCTCGGGAAGGAAAACTGCCAACAACTTGCCTCACCATCTTTACAAAATAATAAAAAGGCCAAGAAGACTCAGCCTGATACTCCAGTTGTCTCGAACAATTCCGCCAAGAGGATTCGAAACTTGATAGCAAACATCAAGGTTTCACCTTCAATTGCAACATCCAAAGACAATCCTGCTAAAGTTGCTCACAACATTCAAAAGATCAAGCGCCAGAACACCTTACCTTTAAGAGAGATAAAGCACCTTGACGAGTTGAATAATAGGATAATTAATGACAATCAAAATGCTCAAGATCAGAAACCTAAGAAATCTCAGCAGAACCACTTAAGACTCAGCTATTCTCGCCATAATCCCGAGGATGCATATCAACCTAAATACGAAATAGGTATTTCCAGGTATATGATGAAGCCTGGATATAATTCAAAGAACTCCTCTAAGAATAATAAACCATCAACTCAATTTACCCTAAACCTTACCGAACTCGAGAAATTCAAGGGGAAAGCCACACCAAAGAAATTATTCACTACAGAAGAGCCCAGCACTGAAAATATTTCCGATGAGTATCACTCTGTGGTAGATGATGATGACACTTCCATAAACTCTGTTCCCACTTTTAGCCAGCCAAACACTAGTCGCTCAAGGCACTATCTTCACTCAGAAGTGGAAAAAAATATAACGACCTCCTCTTTTCATTTTGAAGAAGGCTCGTTTCATTTAAACCCCAGACGTGAGCGAAGATTTACCAGCGAGAATTTTAGATACACTCCCATAAAATGTAGCATGAGTGAACTGGAGTCTGCTCTTAAGCCAGAGACCGAATTTGAGTAATAACATTAGAATCATAAATAATCTTTTAGTGATGTATTTATCAAGAGAAAAGACAGTCCCGCATTATTATCCATTCTGTTGTCATACCTACCAATCAAGGACGTCTTCTCATTAATGAGAAGCTCCAAGATGCTGTACTCAGAGAAGAAGGCCTTCATGAAGCATCTTACACATTATAAATACGTTAAAGGACTTTCAAGTAAACAAAGAAAATATTATTGGATGAGTGTCACAAAAGCAAAAGTCCTGAAAGAGTTATATGGAGAGCCCTACTATCCTAGCCTGCTGATTAAACAATGCTCAGCAGAACAAGAAATAAAGAAGGACATAGATAGAACTTTTCAATATGTAAAACAGTTTAAAATGAAAAATGGGCAGGATGCACTATTCAGAATACTTAAGGCCTTGGCTGTGCATTATCCAGACATTGGATACTGTCAAGGAATGAATTTTGTTGCTGCCACTATGCTCCTTGTGGAGTCAGAAATTGATGCATTTTATCTCATGATGGCCCTCATAAAAAATTATAAATTCAAGGGGATCTATGGAGAAAATCTTCGAGGGACAATCGAGATGTGCAAAGTCTTTGACTGGCTTTTGTCAGTCTACCATCCAGATCTTTATGAATATTTGGTAACAAAGTGTTTTATATGATCTAATTATGTAGGAAAATATTGATATAAAGAGCTTGCACTTCTTCACACAATGGTGCACTGGACTTTTCAGTTGTGAATTAGAGAAAGAAATAGTACTTTAAAAAATTAAAAAATAATGTTATTAGGTCTTCCAAATTTGGGACATCTTCTTCCAGGATAAGTGGAAGTTTATCTTCAGATTAAGTCTTGCCATTATCAAAGAAATTAAAGAAAAGCTCTTTAAAATGCCTCCTGAAAACGTTGTTAGCTATTTAAGACATTTCTCAAAGGATGCGACATTTGATATTGTAAATATATCAATTCCAGGGAATTAATTGTTTAGAAAAAAGCTTTGAAAGAAGCTCCTCAAATTAAACTGAGCAATCGATTGTTGAACGAATTATGGCAAACTGTGAGCACGGAAAGAGAGATCAAAAAAGTTTCCCTTTATTTTGATCCAAAAATTGGCAAAAAGACCTGGAGAATAGAATATCAAGAAAGCAGTTTAATGGAACCGCTTGGAAGTGCGAAAGATGAAGACGGCTCAAATACCAGTAGATCTAAATCTAATGGAGGATTCTTTGTATCTTTATTGGAAAAGATCAAACAAAGACTGACCTTAGATTCTTCAATTGTAATTAAGCCTCATTTCTCAGTGAATATCTAGACTACTGATTATGACAAGAAATCTGCTAGGGATACAGAAAAATCTGGTTCAGATGGAAAGCAAGGTAATTAATTTTTTACAATTCAGAAAAATTGTCATAGACACTTGTGAAGACTTTTTATCACAGGATGAAAATATCGCTCCTACTCCCACTAATAGATCAATTCCAAATGTTCTCAAGGCTCATAATAATGTTTGGAAGAAGAATGAGACCGAATTTATCAAGCATATACCCTTGACAGATAGGCCGCTTCAGAAGAAATAATTGGCTGTTTCAAATTGAGATGTTCTCTTAAATGGAGCATCAAAAAAAAAAACACTGAAATTTTCCTTTAATTTAATTTTTCCTAGCTCTATGAATGTCTATACAAAGTTTTTCTTGTATTTTAATAGAGTGTATCTTTATTAATTTCCAAATATATTTTAACTCACTTCTGAGTCAAAAAATCCGATGCAAACCATTCTCAATAACATAGAAGGCCTGGTCTCAAAGGGTGATAAGAAAGGCCAAGCCAACACATTCCCCGATATTATCAAGAACCTGTCGGACCTTATTAATGAAACACAAAAATCAACCAGAGTAAAATCAACTTATTTTTCCCTAAATTTAACTAGTCACAAATAGTCGAACTCTACAAACAATTCCAAAAGGTCTTAAGTTCCACTCTAACCTTCACCTTCGGAGAGGGAACCAACGAGTACCTCATTTCAAGACTTATTGGAAGAATATATATCAAATTAATGATGGCTTGCGATATGACCCAGAACCAGGGCCTTATTGATAATATCATGTCAGTTGTCCTTTCCTCAAAATTCAAATTAAGCACCAAGCTGTATAAACTTTCTGAGATAGTCTAAATAATAGGATATGCATGGCAACTTTGAGTATAATTTTGAAGAACAGTCGCGACATACCATCCTTCCCAATCGGTATTGTTCAAGACTTGTTCCAGAGCCTGTTCAAAGCCTGCAAAGTCAACCAAGAAACCTCAATTCGTTTAGTTATCATAAATTGCATGAGATTAATTATCAAAATGGGCTTCTCGATTAACTCTCAAAACACCACTGATTTCATGAAGTTAATCTTAAGATATATCTCGGTAGAAAGTTATAGAAATTGAGTAATTTTTTAGGAAAAAGGAGATGAAGTTAAATTGTGTTGTGTGAGAGCCTTACTTAGCTTCTTAAATCATGCACCTTATGCTGATTCTCTTAGCTATGTTGACCAGATAAGTTCTCTTTGCATGAAAGTAATAGAGTTATAGAAAAATATAATCTGCTTAGATATCTGATGAAGAAGTTACTCCTGACTTGAAAAGACAACTTGCTTTTTGCTACACAAAAATTAACATTATTAAGGTTACCAAGATGACTGACCCTGCGTCCCCATTCCACAAACAAAAGCACACCAAGGGCAATGAACCTGTGGATAAGATCTACGAGCTGATGTATATTTTTGCAAACGAATATGCAAAGAGTATAGTCATAAAATCCCAAATAACATCTTAGATGAGAACCTGAGGCCCATGATGCTCAATTTCATATACCTTGTTTTCGTCCACTACAAAAAGTCCATTCAGCCCAAGGATGTCCAACTCCTGATAGAGACTCTTCTCACTCTTTATGGAAAAGTAATCTTCTTTAACCTCAAATTAATTGCTAGACCAATGCCAACTATGCTTTCAAGAATGAAAAACTAATGAGCATATTCTTTGAGAAATTCAGTCTTATCCTCCCTCAAGATCTAAAATTCCATGTACTATCTATGCTCCTTGAAAAGCTGAAAAGCTTCTCAAAGGCCGATTCTGACAAGAAAAAGGGTGCTGTCAAAGGTCCTGCCCTCTTCTATCAGATTCTCTTCTTACTTAAGGGAGTGGTTGCCCTTATCGAAAATCTTGGAAACTTAATGAGTGAAAAATTCCAACAGCCAAGTGTTATATTTGATATTCTTGCAGAATACCTGGTCCATGAGAACATTGATGTTCAAATTACTGCCGCCTATTGCTACTATTATTTAGTTAACGCCTACCCTAGGCAAAGAGCCCAATTGACTTCTATGTTCCTAAATAATATCACTCTAGCCAGGGGTGAGATTGCAACAGCGGCTCCTGAGAACCAAAGTAAAGAGGAATTTAGAAATAGAATCAATGGGCAGCTCAATACTATCAGGGGATCTGCTGCGGCTATTTCTTTGCTCATTAGAAATATTGATTTTGAATTTAAGTCCATTCCTTTTGATATTGCAAACTCAGTCTTCGAGGCAGCAAAGCGTAAGACAAATTATAGATTTCACTAAGAGTTAGACATCATTACTGAGACTTATGATGGGGATGTTAAGAAAATAATAACTGAATCCGCTGCATATCAATCTTTAGGATGGACCATTATTGGAGAACTTATGAGTCTAGAATACCACTGGGTTGGTTCTAGAATAAAGCCTCTATTTGATATGTGGAAATCCCTGTTCTATAGTGATGAAATAAAGGCTGAAAATGAAGAGATGTATAAAAATGCTGTTTATGAAAGAGTCTATGCTTTCAAGGCTGTGAGGAAATTTACAACCTGCTGCAAGAAGCTTCAGACTGATAATATTTTGAAGGTCCTGGGAACCTTCATCTGCTCATTTTCTCAAATTATATTTACTCATCTGACTAAGAATCCATTCAATTTTACCCTGAAGAAAGGAGGAAGTGAAATAACTAGCGCAAAGCTTGATATCTATCGCACCTGCAATCTGATCCCTTCATCCTATTATTCAGGAAAATTCAACCTCATCCTACAAAATGCCATCGAAGATGTTGCTAATTATCTCAGTGAAGAAGTTTTCTTACTAGCAAAGAAGCTTTTCCCTCATGTTGAATATGATATTGGTAATTGTCATAGTTATCTTAGTTTGACCTTCTAGCCTATTTGATGGATTTCGGACCCAGATATTTCAAGATTTTGTTCGGACTAGAAGATATATATGATATGGAGGAGAAAAAGAGAGCCCTTTGTGACTATGATTTCTCTGCTAATTTCTACTCGAAAGAGGTTGTCAACTCCAGATTATTACTGACCAAGGAGCAAATAATTTTCATTGGAAATGCCTTTGTCTCTCCACATTTCATCAACAAGAATAAAATGCAGCTCCTCAAATTCTTGCTGTCAAACATCAAAGCCTGTCAAAGTGCTAGAGACCCTTACCTTAAAATCCAAAAACTATTCAGTCTACTCGTTATTACCTTGGCTATTGTTAATAAAATGTATCAAGAGTTTGGAGACAAACCTGATCAGGTCGATCAAGACTCTTTAGAAGTTTTCAAGGAAATTTGTGAAAGCGCTTGGCTCTACACCAATAACCATGCAAGAGTTACCTGTGCCCTAATCTATGCCATGCTCTTCAAATTAACCAAGTCCTCTCAATTCCAAGAAACTTTGCTCAAGTAGAATTCACTCTTAAAAGTTGCTTATTTTCTAGGAATCTATATGACAACCTAAATGATCAAGTCAAGTCTCCAACAATCTCAGCTATCGTTGGTTACATTTTCAAGTTCAATCCCACCCTTGATGATAATTTCTTTGTTCAAGTTGTCAACATCTTCCAAAAGAGCACAAGAACTTCTGGAGAAGTGGCTGCTGTATGGCTTGTAAATTCTCTAAGACTTGGTCTTGAGCATACCCCCAATTACTCCGATGCTTTAATTCAAAAATGTCTTCCTTTCTTGACACGTTATCATTATGAAAACAAGGAATCTGGTAGAGCGGTAAATATGATTGTATATTTTCTTATTCCTAGTTCTTTATTGCTTGGTCCTATCTGATTGAAATTCTGACTAAACGCTTGTTGTCCCTGAACGTTGGCAGAATGTATCACATTGATGCTCTCATAATTGATTTGGACTACACAGATTTTGTAATTCCTGATTACCTCTTGAAAAATGCAAAAGTTTCTCTTAGTTGCGCAATTATGAATAGTCCACAGATTGGTAATTTTCTAATTATTTTCTTGATAAAATAGCTGATGATATCAAGATTAGACATACCAAGGGCATTGTTAAAATGCTGGGATCAAACCTATATCCAGGAAAACTACCTAAAATTCCAGAAAAGGCATTAGATCTAATGCAACAAATTATTGAGAGTGGCAATATGGAATACTTGAATCTTTTTGATAAAAATTTCAATAAGATCCTGATTGACAAGATAAACAGAATGTGCTGCAAAAGAGACGCTAAAGAAAATAAAGTGGACAAAGTCTACAACAAGTTAATTAAAATACAACTTGAACTCCTCAAATTAAAGCTTACTTCCTTTGAAGATCAGCTCTTATTCTTTAAAGATATAGTCTTCCATGAAAAAGAAACCCCATTGGACAAGCCCGAGGAGGAACATAAAGAAAAAGTTCCTTCTAGAGGAAAAGTTGGATTTGGTTTCGAGTATGATCTCACACTGGGAGCTAGAACTCAAGCACTTAAGGCTATTGAAGATTTGCTTCAGGTCACTGATGTAAAATCATTCAAATCAAAGGATGTATATAATTTTGCAACTCTTGTGGTGCCTTTTGTTTTTAAAGTGGCATCAAGCACTTTTGACCAGATGAAGGAAATGGGTATAAAGATTTTTAGAAACGTGTTTTCGGTAAGAAGTTTTGGAATTAGAATTGATGAATTAGAAACTATTGAATTATGCCGAAAATGGAGAACCCTTATCTAATAATATGAAAGAAGATAATACTCCTATGATGCAGCAATATGGTGCCCAGATTGATGCCCTCATAAGATTGAATATTAAAGAAATTAATGACAATTCTTCAGCTACAGTCATCTCAAGCATAAAACTATTCAATAAGTTCTTCAAGCTAATGCACAAGGAAGATGCTAACATGGTTAAGAAGCTCTTCAATATTGTTGGCTCAGCAGTCCAGCAGCCCTTAAAACGTAAAAATAGATCTTCAAAATATAATTGGATAGTCTCTCAAAGTACTTATCATAGTGAAAGAGCACTCACTGAAATTCATTTTTCCAGAATTAAAGTTTTGTGCAAAACATTTAATTACTTCAAGAGCAATATGAACCAAGACAAATTCTTGCAAGAAGAATATGAACACTTCTTCTCTCCCTTGTAAATAAGTTTGCTCCTTAAGTAATTTTTTAGATTACGAAAGTTCTTGGAGCAAAATCTTGCAGCTATTCTCCAAGATTCTGCAATTATTGTTGTTTTCCAGCGCAGAGACTTGAGAAACTACACTGGATTCCATTTCATTTACAACGGAACAAAAATATCCTACGATGAAAAACAAATTTTCGGAAGTTTGCCTGCTTGTTTGACAACCTATTTCATACTAATCAGAGAAGGATTGTCTTTGGAGTCAGCCCTAAATACTACTTCTGATGAAGAAATGATCAAGCATCTGAGAAATAATGCAAAGACCGTTCCTCCTGTAGATGTGAGTGTAAGATCCTGTCTAATCCTCTTGAATTATTTGCTAACCCACAATGAAGCTTATGAGTCTTTCTCTGAGTTTAATGCTAAGAGACAAAAGAGACTATATGACTATCAAGCCTACAAGCTTCTTCAAGGAAAGGTTTCCTTACTTCAGGCTTTCCAGGCAGTTTTATTTGACAAGAAGATTATAGAGAATAACTTCGATATCCTAAACGAAACTTTAACCATCACAACACATTACTTGGCTATGGCAGTCCCTACTCTCACCCTGGAAATAATGAGAATTTTCAATATTTTCCTGAAAGGCTATCCCAATGTTGACATCTTCGAGACAATCTGCAATAGCGTAGCTTCGTTCTATAATTCAACTCAAGCCATCATCAAGGCTAATGTGGCTATCTGGGCTGAGGCCTTACCAAGTATTTTCGAGGTGATTGAAAATTTAATTGTCTTATCCTTAACCATTTTTACCGAACAGGAGCAAAATAATCAGCAAAGTTTCTCATATCATGTCTTCTACTTCCTAAATCTTATGTATGGTCAGGTCTGCTCTGGTGAATATTTAATTTATACTGAGGCCTCTAAGGCAATCAGAAGAACTTTCGAGAAATTATTTACTCAATACAAGGGAAATAATGCTATGATACAAATTGCAAAAATATGTCACTCGAAATTCGGATTTTTCTTGTTAAGCAAGCTCACAGCTGACAATGTTACTGATGATATAAAGGCTCTAACTTATGATCTTCTATTCAAATTAGAAGAAATCTGTGACCGCTTAATGCCTGGCGAAAAAGACAATATTTATCTGGAGTTAATTAATGTAACAGTCTTGAACTGCAGGCTTTTCAAGAATTATCTCTTATACCTAAGAACTATCTGGAAAAACACTAGACAAATTGACCAGGAAGTTATGCCATACTTGGTACGATATGCAAAAGTACTGATTATTGACATTCGTGAAAAAAGTTCATTAAGCACGGAAGAAAATGAGTTTATTGTTGAGCTCTTCAAAGTTTTGTTCTATCTCTACTTTGAAGGCAAGCAAGTAAATAAAGGTGTGCTCGCTGGAGGAATCCTTGGTCTATTATTGTTAACAACTGATATGAGACTTGATCCTCAAGCCTTCGCTATACTAGCTCAACTGATGCAGCACTTGTTTGCTCAGGTACAAGCTTATGATGTTAAAGACTTTACTCAGACCTTGAGTGATGATGACAAAGGGAAACTATATAAAATTGTCCCATCCTTGAAGAATCTTATTGATCAGGCCCAGAGTATCCCTACAACTTCTTCTCAGTCACAAAACACTGCAGCAGGAGGAAAAGCAACTATTCAGCTTAAAACATTTGGTTTCAAGAAAAAATAAATAAAGCTCTTGAAGTTTGTTGTAGTTATGAGAAATTTTGAATAGTATGAAGATAATTCTATTTTCAGTATGGGTAAAATTCAAATAAACAAAAAATGGTTATTCTAGAATTTTCATGAAACTTCGAATACTAGGCATTTATTATTATTTTTTTTACCTGATTTTTTTAATAAATTTATTTCCAAGAGAAGGCAATGCTTGCTTAAAGTCAAAGTTTTCAGAATCTGAAAGAAACTTATGAACAGTCTTGATCCTTGAAGATGTTTTGCAAGCTTGAGCACGAAAATTTAAATCAAACTCCTTATGATGTTGTGTTATTTACCCCATTTTGCTTATTAGTATTAAATTACCATAATATGACAAGCTGAAACCATATCTACTCTAAGGGAAATGCCCAAGCAGGCGGAATCTAACAAATGAGCTTGTAGTCGGAGATAAACACATATTTTTCTAGATATGATCTTAAGACCTCTGCTTCAGTATGATGATAGGGTTTGGTCAAATTAACATGTACAAGTTTTTTTCTGTACAAAGTTCTTTCAATTCATCATTGAAGTCAAATAATTCGAAAGCAAAATTGTGAATATTTACATATCAAAGAAAATCATGCAAAATTTCTTGAATATAGAAGAATTACTTCAGATGAGTAAATTGCTCTGGGTTTTGTATCCTCCTAATTAACTTAAACCTCATCCTCAAGTAAAGCATTTTATTTGATAGTTTGCTACTAAAAATCCAGTTAACACTGAAGTATTTCATGAAGATCTCTGAGACCTTCTGAAAAACCTTTTTGAATTTTGCAACCTCTTCTGTATCATTTTGTGTTACCATAATCATATTACGAAAACCATCGATACTAGTAACATTCTCTTTGTTTTCTTGAATAAAACGTCTAAGGCCCCTTGGACTAACATCTATTGCTCTGCACAGAGGTATAACATATTCATCAGCTGTTACGGTTAAGGCGAAGCTGCATATTGCCCTACCATAATTTTTAGTTATGTTTTTATAGCAAAGAGGCGTGATCCTCTCATTTCTTATGTTATTCTTCTGAGAAGTGATAAATTTTTGGCTCAATTTTTTGTCTTGCTCCATATCGCTGCTAGAAACTGAGGCTTGTAGACGAAGTGCAGCTCTACTGATCTTGTTCTTAAGGAGTCTCATTTATTCACTTACAATTCATTTAAGAAATCTAATTATTATCCTCTTCAATCAGGACAGCTAATATATTAATTTTAAAACATCCAATCGATCCTCAAAGAAAGCCGTAATACAGTTAATATCAGGAGCTTTTACACTATCACAGGTCTTGAATCAAAGTTATTTGGCCATACCCTCTTCTAGATGAAGAGATCGAAATAGTCCGACTCTTTTTTTCTATTTAGAATTTTTTTGTTTGTTTATTTATTTATTCGAGTATTTTACTGAACTCTGTGAAACTCAAATTTCTAAAATTGTCCTAATGGGAGGAGAGAATAATTTTAATGTTCTTGGATTTTAATGAGAATTGAAAATAAGATTATCATGCAAGCAAAACCTATAGTACTGCCATTTCAGTTTAAACGACAACAAAGCAGAACATCTAATCTTTCTATGGAGATAAGACCTCATTTCCAAAGCTGGAAGATTTTTAATGGGCAAATTTGAATTTTCTAAGTTCAAGTACTAGGTTAGATAATCTTCAGCATATCAGCTTCTATGCAATTATTCTCTAAAAAAATATCGTTGACAATTTATTTTTAAACCCCAACAAACCACACCTCTCTTTGACATCCTAGTCTACTAAACTCAATAGGATTCGTAATATTGGATTGATCTCTATCCATATTTCCAATAATATTTATGATTAAAAGATAAATATTCAAAAAGCATATCTTGGTAAAACTACCTGAATTCAATTCTCCCATGATCCTTAATAATACTATCATAGAGGGATTTTTGTCAAGCTATCTATTGTTTTCAAATTTTGTATATTTTAAATTACTTACATTTTGACATTTAATACTTTGTCAAAACTATCAGTTAAAAAATCAAAAATTTTATATATATGCTCTCATTAAACCTATAATGACAATTTATTTAGAATGAGCTTTCAACCACGATGGTAACGTAAGTACTTGGATGCAGCAGATACTAGATATTAATAGTGTGTGTTCTCAGGATTGTATTCAATGTTGCATAATATCTAGCATTTTCATTTTCTTTCAGAACCTTATTAAATCAGAATAAGAATAATTCAGATAATGAGAATAAATACAGCTGATTCAGCATTTGGTATCGCTTGTTGTAATTACTTTTCATTTTGGCAAATAGCATTACACTTTTTTTAAATAAAATTTTCATCTCTTATGTCAAGGGTTGAAGGCATTCTTTATGTAACAACGAAGCGATGAGTTCATGAATTAAATCAGTTCAGTTTCCTGTTCCTAGAATTAATTATTAGTCCAATTCTGAATGTTTTAAATACAAATTAACGGCGTATGATTGATTTATGGATTATTAATTTCATTCCCTAACTATTTTTACTGACTTATATCTGCTTAGCTACAGACCTGAGTACTTCCTAAATCCCACATATAGTTTGCTCTGTAGGTTGTGGCTGTTGAATTTTCCTTGGTGGTTGTTTTATTAAAACATTTTCTAATTGCTCCTTATCTTTAAATAAATGAAAATAAAGCAATATCGTTTTCATGGATCTAGAATAATAGTAGTGATCATTTTATGGTTTTTGTTAAAGCCGACTGCTTTGTATAAACATGACAGACCATAAAAAAAAAGATGGTGCATAGACATGAACATCTCACGTACAAATGTAGAACGATGAATGAAATGACCCAAATGAATATATAATTTACTTGATGAAGGTAAATAGTTCAGGATGTTGGATTCTCCTCAAGATCTTGAACCTTAGTTTTAAATAAAGCATCTGGTAAGACAGTCTTCCACTGAAAATCCAATTTACACTGAAGTACTTCATGAAAACTTCAGCAATCTTCTGGAAACAACGTTTGTATTGTTGAATATCAGGCGGATCTGCAGGGTCCACGAGAAGTAATCGGCGGAAGCCTTCAATTCCATTAATTTCTTCTTTGCGTTGTTCAATGTATTCCCGAAATAGGCTCAGATTTACTCCCTCCTTTTCAGTAATAGGGATTAAATAATCATCTGAAGTGCTTGACACTGTGAAACTACAGATGGCTCTCCCAAAGTTTTTAGCTATGTTCTTGTATGATTTTGCGATTTTTCTAGCCTCTCTTTTCGTGAGTTTTTTCTCACCTGGTTCTTTGGGTTTTGTAATTTTTGCAGACAAGGGAGCCTTCTTTCCTGATTTCTTGCTTGAAGAAGCAAGGCCAATCTGATTTGCCTTAGTAATTTTTGTCTTAAGGAACTTCATTTTTAATTATTTTAGATTGTTATATGAATTCGATCGATAGGGTACTTAAAAAGCTGTAACTTTAATCACGATCAAATAATCTTGTATTGTAAATTTAATCATATTTGTTCCGAAGATGTACTTGATATATGCTTTGTCCCTGAATTAGTATAGCCTATGTTTGATAATATCATAGCTCAAAAAAGAAAAAACTAAAATTCTTTGAAATTGACTTAATCGTGACTTATTCCAATGGAAGGCTACAATATCATACGAAATTCCCTTTCGAACACGTCCAGTGAGTAAGAACAAATTTTCCATTTTCAAACAATCACAATATGATATCAAGAATTTAATCAAGTTATGAATAAGGCTCTCAGAAGTTTCAATATTCGAATCGAAGAAAAAACTCACATATGAATCAACCCATACATTAACGTTCATCTCACCGAAACATCTAAAAAGAATTTTTCATCCTTTGATATAGGGCTTCACTCAAAAGAGGTCTTCGAACGAAATTAATAAATTTAAACTCCCGTCTTTGTCACTTTGAGTCTCTTTTCCTTTCAGTGGGATTGGTACATCCTTAGGCTTCATATCCATTTATTTTACTTCCTGTGAAATGTAATCTAATTCAATTAGATTTAACGCCCTATTTGTACAATTTATCTCATGAATATTTTTTCTTCTAAAGTGGTAATGATAACAATCCTTAAGGCTAATGTCAAATCTCTAAATAGCCTCATGTATTTCGTTCAGTATTTGGACGTATCAGTTTTTAGAACCTTTTTTTGGATGCTAAGATTCAAGGAATATGAGGACGAAATGGCTTCAATCTGAATGTCATCATATCTTATCTTATTGAAAAACACAAAATGTAAATTGGAATATTAATAATGCCATACTTTAAGGGCGGTCCACTCACAGGTTAATGAGAACAATTATTAGATAATTTTAAAACTTCAGATCATCTTAATCTGCATTATCCCTGGGTTATCACATCCTTTCGTTCAGATCAAGGATTCAAGTAACCATATCCACAAAAAGGTATCAGATAACTCATGTTTGTGTTAATTAGATAGGACCCCTTAGAAGCCACCCAAAGCTTAGGTCTTCCGAGTATTACTCGTCTGTTCAAACAAATTCTTCATCATTGATTAGGGCCAAGCCTTCATGTTGATTATACAATCTGGATTTGGTGGTTGAAGAAAGAATGTGAATCTGAGCAACTATTAGAAAGAAAGTAGAGTGGCTCGCCTTTGACTTAAAAAGAAAGAATTTCTGGTTTGTCTGATAATTTGACTTCATGAATTGAAATTACAATATTTTAAGGCCTCAACTTGGCAATAGTCATGTACAAGTTTTAGACAAGAAGTCAGAAAAGACTTTTCTAAACATAATTCAAATTTCATTGGCGAATTTAGTATTCTGAAGAACATAATTAGTTAAAGACCAGATAATTGACATTTTTTTGCAAGCATGTAGCAGAAGTCGAAAATTTGCCTTAATTTTTTTGCCTAAAAATTGAAAAAAGCTTGCATGTTTATAATCGATCAATATGAACAATCTAACTAAAGTTCAAGAATTAATTACAAATCTTCCTAATATGGTGGTTAATCCAACAACCAATCCTTCCCAACTAAAGACCTTCAGCTGCACCTACAACAATTGTGGCAAGATCTTCCGTTATTACTCCGAATTGGCAAGACACATGAAATCGCACACAAATGAACGGACTTTCAAATGCCCACACTGCTCACAGGCCTTCAAAAGGTCTGACACATTATTAAATCATTCCAGATTACATAATAATCAACATCCATATTCCTGCCCGGAACCTAACTGCACAGAAACTTTCCCTTCCAAGGCTAGGCTCCGTTATCACATGCTAAAACACAGTGGTGAGAAAAAATATGCTTGTGACATTCCTGGGTGCAACAGAACTTTTCTGACCTCCTCCCAACTCAATCAACATAAAAAATCAATTAAATATCATAAAATGATCAAAACAATTCCTCAAGACCAGAATTTGCTTGAACCTGTAAAAATCAATGATAATATCATCTGGCCAACCAATGAGCAATCACCAACAAAAGTAGAGTTTGTTACCTTTAACGAAAATGAGGAAATTGTGAAGAAAGTGTTATTGGAGAATCTTATTTTATCAAAGAAAGTCCAACACAATACACAGTCAATTATGTTTATTGCAAACTCTCTGTATCTTGCAACACAACATCAATTGTTAACTAAATTGCTTCAACAGTGAAAATTTCCTATTAGCCATAATTTTTATCTCATGTATTTTTTATCATCTCAAATATTGAGATTTATTATCAATATGTAATTTTTTGAATTATGCATTCTGGAAAATCTTTTTCTCGTTTACTCAAAGTCTTCTACCCACAAGTAAAATTTTCTCTACCACTTAAAAAAAGAAGCCAGTCGTAATCTTAACACAACAAAATATTGCCTAAAAATTTCATCAGAAGTTTGCTTGGAATTATCTCTATCGATCTAAAAGAATTTCATAACTCGTTATACAAGGTTCGCCAGAAAACCATTGAGATGACTAAATAACCTGGCTTTTTACTTAAGAAAACTGTATTCGAGGGAACTTAAGGGGGAAAATACTAAAAAGCTCTTGGAGAAATTATCTCTACCTTGAAGAGTCAACAGTATCTGTGCTCACTGCTTTTATTAGGGATACATGGCCACGAGTCATAGGAGTCCTAGTTGGAAAGGGGATCAAACAGGGAAGGCTCAATTCACTTTTCTGATATGATTTAAATCTGGCAATTTTCCTGATTCTAATTTGAATCTGAAATGAATCAGATGTTCTTTAATGATAAACATGCTACTCAACTCTATCGATTTCGACAAAAAATCTTCTTTAGAGTCAGGTAAGAGGTAATTTAGCATACTTTCATAGGAAATTAAATATTTAATTTACTTAATTCTAGAGCTCGGTAATTTTTACGAAACAAGGAATATTACCAAGTCTAGAAGGACGTAAAAAGGATTTTTACATAAACTAAGGTAACCGATCAAAATGGCGCTGTTCCTCAGGTCGTCAGTGCTACCCATTTTTAAATTTTAACTAAGTACTTGTTCTTCAGACCAGGAAATTAGCCAAATTTTCTTACTTTCCAACTTGAAAGATTTTAAGGTAGATTAGATTTTAATACCCTTGAAAAGGTGAGTTGGACTTTTAAATTCTCAGTAAAAGTGAGAGACGATTATGACGACTAATTTAGGGAGCCAGAGACTCAGCTTAAGAAATTTGGACTTAAATAACCTCCAAATAATATTTAGCAATGAAACAGACTCCCTTTATTTATGACAATCAGAATGACCTGTTACTTTCACAAAACAGTTAGGAGGAAAAAGAGATAATATGATGCCTTGCATTCTCGGAGATATGAATTTCTAAGTATTAATTGTTTTCTATTAATTGGAACACGAAATTCTCATTTATACTTGAATTTTCCCGCTTCTCTTGAAACTCGAAATTCCAAGCCTGGTCTAATACTACTAAAAGCCCATTTTCTAACTATTCCGTGAACTTCAATTAACTTTAACTGCTGATTTAATTAGCCCAAAAAAGGTTACATATAATACGTAGATTGTTTGATGAGACATTTAAAAAACAAAATTCAGAAATCCGAGAAAAGCAGTAAACCTGCCTCACCGTTGCCTTCCAAAGAGTCTGAGAGGGTATCAGCAGTCCATAAGGAGGGTAAGAACCTAAAGACACCAAAGACTAGCAAACCTATTCAAAAGCGCAATCGAATTCCGGGTTATACTTATACTAAGCCTGAAACCTTGAAGACTAAGAACATTATGAAGAATTTTGGCAGGGCCATCTGCAGTTTTACATTGGACCCAATCTCAGATGAATACCTTGAACTGATTTTAAAAGAAAGAGGAATCTCCTTGAGTGAATTTAGAAACTATACTCAAGGACTGAAGGATAAGATTAACAATATCCAGAACTTCAGGGACAGCTTACTACCAGGCCCATCCGATCAGGAGCAACTGGTCAAGATCAAAGCTGCATTTCAAAAAATAGCAATGATTTTCATGAAGTACTTCAGCGTAAAGTGGATATTTACAAGCCGCATTGGTCATAAGCTAGAACATTTGAAGTATCGATTCAAAATCATCAGAAGGATCCAAGCTCCTGAAAAGTTCGTATATCTAAAATAGGCTGGCTAAGATGGCAAGGATAAGTCATCTTTAGCATGAACTCTAAGAGATTACTTGGGACTTAGTTTTTTATTTGTTCCTTATTCTTTCTATTATTTTTTTCATATGGGGTTCATAAGTTCTTCTTAGAAGGAAATCCTGTATCGTCGACCAATTTAGCAATCAATAATTGCTCAATTAAAATTTAGGTGGGCGTCAAATTATAGATCAACTATCTACAAACTTAGAATCTTCTCTAAAGAAAAATAACACTTCTTATATCTTTACAGGCTCCAGGCAGTACGAAAAACAGGTTTAGTTAGCGAAATCATGAATCCTATTGTTTTCTCAATTAATATATTACGTATACTTTCTTGAAAAAAGGCATTACTGCCTCAATCTTCCTAATTTCCCTAGCAGCAATTTGAGATGAGTGTATATGTTACTGACCTAAGAAACTTTAAAAGTGTTGATAATAGATCATCAGATATCTTAGAATATTGAAATATTATAGTTGAATACTCGGTCTATGGTTCACCAGGATAAGAGGATAATTCTCTGAGGATCTAATTTTATTCTGTAATGTTCTTTTCCTTCTAATAGTTAGATTTGAAAGAGATACTTATGTTTCTTTATATATATATATATATTAGTCCAATTTTATTAATCAAAACTAGGAAAATAAGAGAGAAAGAGTCCTAAGTTCCTCGTGTATTTTATTGATTTTTTATGTCTATTCTTATTTATAAGTTTTAATCCCAACAAACACCCAAATAAATGGATTGTCCAGCCGTCTTCTCCAGTGGCTATAAGCTTTGACAGGCAGTAACTCCTTGAAATTTTGAGAATTGAAAGACAAACTGCTGCTCGTTTCAGTCAAAATTTATTGAGACAGTATAATGTGTTCGAAAAATTTAAAATGAATCCAATCCTTGATATCCTCATTTACATCCTCTTTCATCTTCTTGGTGCTAGTTTCTTTCAGCGGAAAATTGAAAATATGTCTTGACAATTGACAAATAGTATGAATAACGTTTCAGTTGGCTCGTCCTTATAAATGAAGCAGCTCCTAGTGCTATTTGTCAGATGTTATGAGAAGAAGTGTTTGACATGAAATTGCCAAAGAAAGTTTGAGCTATCATTCTTCACTTACAGTCATATTTTAAATTAGCATAGGCATCCTTAGTAGAGGTTAATTTTGGCAGTAGTTGTAACACTCTCAAAGAGTTCACTAGTGAAGAAAAAAACTACAGTACTTCTTATTACATTATTTCAACAATCTAAGTTTCCTTCTGTTCAGAAAACTTCTCATACCTAATCACAAAACAGACAGAAAGTAAAATTCTTAGTACTATAACCCAAACAGGACTAGGTGTTAAAATATAGCTTTAGTTTGTGTAATTTCTGTTAAATTGGAGTATATTAACTGAATGTTTATAAGTCATGAGGTTTGGATTTAAAATCAGAAATGGCATTTTAGAATGTCATTCGATCAGCAACCAGATAAGAATTTCAGCATTATATTGAAAGACTTTAGTACTATAATGTCTTGATCCACTTTCTTCCTAAATATACCAAGAATTCATTATCAAGAAGTCTTGAACTGATAATGAAGTCTTGAACTCTTCCTTCATGCTCATGAGATAATTTTACACAATTGGTACTAAAGACCCAGAGTTATAAATTGAATATCAGATCCGATCGCAAAGACCTATAAGAGATTGTTTACCACAATTTGTACTCAAAAGTATTTATTATGTAATTACGTA
>Ga0065720_1019505_pt1 | contig 24848 bp, 25 predicted proteins | sample Thericmetagenome_FD_59107 | JGI IMG/M metagenome (GOLD analysis project Ga0065720, IMG submission 59107) | Thermophilic microbial communities from the Joint Bioenergy Institute, California, USA of rice/straw/compost enrichment - eDNA_2 v2... | ecosystem: Engineered > Solid waste > Grass >... | reverse complement strand
CTGTCCTTTGCTGGATGTCAAAGCACAAATGACCAAGATCTTCCAACAATCAGATCTGGGTACTCTCAAGAATATTGCTGCACTTCGGGACTGGGAGTGGTCCAAATCACCTATGTTTTGGGTTAATGTGGGGATGTTTGCTGGTTTCATATTTTCAATAATCCTAGTTAAGACGAAATTAAAAGACTATTGCAAGTATCGCGAGTATCAAAAGTCAAGCAATCGAGCCTTCTGGAATATGTTTCTTACAGCCTTCTCGGTAATTAGAAAAATTTTGTCTAATCAATAGATTTCGAATCCTTTCCTAAATTCGTTCTTGGTTCAAGATACCAGACTTGAGAAATGGACTAAAATCCTTTTATATTATCTAAGATTGGTACTATATGCAACATTCAGTGCAATATTTGCTCGTGCTGGCTCAGTCCAGGTATTTTTGTCTAAATCAAGATTTACGCTTTAGGGAATGCTGACTTTGTTAAAGAATATGCAAGTTTATGTTGCCTTTTTGCCATATTTCACTGTTGTTCCTGTAAATGCTCTTATGAATACCCTCATCACAAGCGCTTCATACAAGTATTAGTCTTTAAAATTTCTTTCATATTTTCTAGTCGCTTAGAGAGAAGAAGATTGCAGCATATGGACAATAAGAGATGCAGGAGAGTTTTTATCTACACCCTTACTGCTATCATGATTGTGGGAGGTATCCTCTCTATGTTTATTATTGCTGCTAACAAAACTGTGACTGAGCAAAGAGCATGGAGTGGTTATTTCGTGTTCTTTATCCTACAAGACATCATTATAATCCCCTTAGCATACATGGCTTTTCACTATGCACTCAGCAAAATGGTAAGAATGCACAAATTTAGGATGAACCCTCCCCTTCATTACCGACTATATACCCAGCTGAATAGAGATCTTGAAGCAGTCTTTGTAAAAATATATTATCTTGAATAACTGTTAGTTCCGGCTACCAAAACTAATTGATCCATCCCAGTTGAATAATGCTTTACAAGTAAGAGACTTCTTAAAAAGCCAAAGGACTGGAATCGACATAGAGTTTCTGCCCATTAATCAAGTGACTAATCGGTCACTTAATGAACTATCCTCCAATAATCAGGCCAATCACACAGCTTTCAAACCTGAGAACACTCATTCACAAAACATAAACTCAATTGGAACTATTCAAATCGGACTTGAACAGCAAAATAAGCTAATTGAGAATAATGAGCCACCTAGGCCCAGAAATATGAAAATGCTTCAGGTCGATAATGCCATTCTTGAGGATGTTAGTATCAATGAAGCCTCTCCCATAATTGAAAAAAAGGAATTCAAGAACGAGGCCGACTCAATCGTAGAGTTTAAAGAAGAACAAAATAACGAGTCAGAAGATCATCCATACTTGCTCTCGAATGATGAAGAAGATGGAACAACTCGGATAACAAAGAACCGACTTGCTATTATCAAGATCCAAGAGGCGTTAATTCACTCGCTTTTCGAAGTGGACCAGAAAACTGATAAAGTAGGAGATAATGAAAATTAGTCATGGATCCTTGTTTTATAAAGTTGGCTGGGTTAATCCGCTGATATCATTGTAAATTAGTCTTAAAAGTACCTTCATAGAATAATATCTTCATATATTCTCTATCTATAACAAAAATAAGTATCCATTCAACAACAGAAATATGATGACAAAATCAACTTAATTTCAGAACTGAGTGAATTTTCAATATTTTTGGCACAGAGGGGAAAATTGTAAATTCTAGATAATTAAACCATGAGCAATCAGTGTATGCCCTTCTGGAATTCAAGCTTTATTCTTCTCTGGACATTAGCATTACTTCCTCCAACAAAACACAACAAAGCGGAAATTAAATTGTATATTTCACAGTCAAATCTTTGCAATAAATCTTAATTCCTAATACCCAGCGAACAATAAAATATATCTAAATTCAAATAACAGCAAATGAGTATCGCTAAAGTTCTCCTCGCTGTCGTTGTCCTTGCTATTCTAACTCCCTCTTTCTCTATATGGGGAGGAAAGGCTGGCAGATTCCAAGAACCCACTGCTCCTACTCAATATTGGTTCAACGATCAATTGATTGATCATTTCAATCCCAAAGATACCAGAACCTTCGCTCAAAGATACTGGGTTGAGCCTCAATATTACAACCCTTCAAAAGGCCGTGTCTTGTTCTACATCTGTGGTGAAAACACTTGTGCCGGTGTTAAAAACACTAGTTATTATATGCAAGTTGCCATTGCAAATCAAGCCTTGGTTGTCGTCCTTGAACACAGATACTATGGACTCTCCCTTCCCTTCGGAAACAATTCTTTGACCTTGGACTCTTTAACCTATCTTACTGTTGAACAAGCCCTTGCTGACTGTGCCCATTTCATTGGATGGATGAAAGGCAATAATTCTGTTGTCAATATTCCATTGAATAGCAAGTGGGTTGTTGTTGGAGGAAGCTATGCTGGTGCCATGTCCGCCTGGTTCAGACTTAAGTACCCCCACCTTGTCGTCGGATCTTGGGCCTCCAGCAGTGTTATCAATGCTATCACCGACTTCACTGACTACGATTATCAAATTTTCCTTGCAACCAATGCCAGTGGACCTGCATGCCCTAAGACTATCCAAAATTTGACCGCCTATGTTGAGTCCAACCTCTATGAATATGGAGCTGCTTGGGCCCTTCAATTCAAGTCCAAATTCGGACCTTCTGCTGCTAAGTTGACCAATGAAGAATTCTTGTACTATTTTGCTGATGTCTTTTCTGCTGCTGTCCAATACAGCCAAAGAGTCGAACTTTGCAACTACTTGGCCACTTACACCAGCTTTGATGACATTGTCAGATATTTCAACCAAAGCGGAATTGATCCTATTACTTACAGTGCTAACTTCACCGCCCTTACCAACTGGGATATCAATTACAGTGCCAACAGACTCTGGACCTACCAAGTCTGTACTCAATTCGGCTGGTTCCAAACTGCCCATCCCAACCCCGCCTATTCCTTGAGATCCAAGTTTGTTAACATCACATTCTTTGAAAATTACTGTAAACAAGTCTTTGGAGCTCCCTTGTGGCCCAACACTGATCTCATCAACAACGAATTTGGTGGTAAATACATTGCCTCAAGCAACACTCTTATTGTTAACGGAGGTGAAGATCCTTGGTTATGGGCAAGCAACCTGAACATCGGTGCTACCAATCCTCTCGATACCTCCTATACTGCTAACTGCAACAATTGTGGACACTGTATCGACTTGAAGCAGCCAACCGTCAATGATCCAGTTGCTTTGACTAATGTCAGAGTCAAGATCCTCAATAACATCACCAACTGGTTTAATGCCCCTAGATCATCCCCTGTTATGCTTGATATTTAACGTATTTGTATTAGTTTGCATAAGTACAGTCCGAATATTAGATAAATAAATTTATTCAAAAAAAGAAAATGACTAAATCATCATTATCATCCAAAGCCTTAGTATTTTTAGTGATATTGGCCTCAGTCTTTTCTCTAACTCCTCTTCACTATCAGTTCCTAAAGGAGAAAAGAGATATCTACAAAGACACTCAATATTGGTTCAAAAACCAACTCATTGATCATTTCAATCCTCTAGACAAGCGCACTTTCGAGCAAAGGTACTGGATTAATGCCAACAATTATGCCCCTGCAAAAGGCAATATCATCCTTGACCTCTGTGGAGAAGGTCCGTGCTCAGGTGCAGGTGATCGCAGCTCATATATCAACACTGTTGCTGCAGCCACTAGGGCCCTCGTCATCAGTCTTGAACATAGATATTATGGGCTCTCAGTTCCTTTTGGAAAAGATTCTATCACTGTTGAGAACATGAAGTACCTCACAGTCGAACAAGCCCTCGAAGATACTGCCAACTTCATCAATTGGGTTAATGCTAACAACACCGCTGTCAAAATTACACCCAATGCAAAGTGGATTGTGGTTGGAGGCAGCTACGCTGGAGCCCTTTCAGCCTGGTTTAGACTCAAATACCCTCACTTAGTTGTTGGATCCTGGGCATCTAGTCCTGTTATTAATGCCATCCTGGAATTTGATACCTTTGATTATCACGTCTTCCTGGCCACCAACAAAAGCAGCCCCCAGTGTCCTGCAACCATCCAGAACTTGACTGCCTATTTGGAGTGGAATCTCTATCAAAATGGTTCCCAATGGGCTCAAACTTTCAAGGCTAAATTTAATGCTCAGAACTTGACAAATGAAGAATTTTTATGGTACATTGCTGACAACATCGGCATGACAGTCCAATATGGAAGCAGATTGGAACTCTGCAACACCTTACTCAAATATAACAATTTCAACGATCTCTTCAATGCATTCGTTGAAATGATGAACACAGGGCCTTTCCCTCCTAAATACTACAGCCACATTTTCCTTAATGATAACACTTGGGACCCCAATACCGCCTTCATCAAGCTCTGGAATTATCAGGTTTGCACTCAAGTTGGATGGTTCCAGCCTCCTTATCACGACAGCAGATATGCAACAAGATCTCAACATGTTAGCATGAGTTTCTTCAAGCTCTTCTGTGAGCAATCCTTCCAAAAGCCTCTCTGGCCTGATGTTGACGCTTTTAACAATGAGTTCGGAGGACGCGATATTGACTCTTCTAACACAGTCCTCATCAATGCTAGTGAAGATCCTTGGCTCTGGGCAAGCAACACAAATAGCACCAATCCAAGTGTTTCATCCTACACCGCAACCTGTGATTGGTGTGGTCATTGCATTGACCTTTCAGCTCCATCTACTAGGGATCCTGCCAGTCTTACTACTGTTAGGGCCAAGATCTTAGCCAATATCACACAATGGTTCGCTAGTCCTAATGAGTCTCCTAGTAAACCTGAACGTGGATTCTTGTCTATAGAGATATAAGTTTGTATGGAATTTATACGTTTTGCATAATTTATTACAAATTGAACAGTCTAATAAATTTATAAAAATGGAGACAAATAAAAAGTTTCTTTCTAGGTCCCATCCGAGGATAAATTTATTTCAATGGTGAATCCTAATTATTGTGTATGGAGCTGGTATGTGGAATTCAAATGAGAATAAAATAGATATACAACATGAAATTGTAGTATCAGGAAGTTAGTTAGCAACTTAATACACTAAGAACAAAAAATAGAAAAATCAAAATTTCAATAATTATTTAATCCTTGAGTGAAACATTCTGTTGCTGGGAGCTTCTTATATGCTTCTGTAATAATTTATCTAGTTTAGCTATCTCATCATCAGGGTCCTCTCTTATAGTCTCCAAAGAGGCCTTCATTAATGCTCCATTTACTGGAATATTGCTGGTTGTTGGCCCATTGCCGCTACTTGGATTTGTTACAGGGTTACTATTGATATTAGAACTCAAATTATTTGTGTAAAACTTCGACTTATTTCCCTCAGACTCACTGTCCAATCCATCGATGCCATAATGATCTAATCTGAAAATTCTCGTCTCATTTTTAGTGTTTATCTCGGTAACACTAAAATTTGATGTTACAGTAGTGTTAAAACCGGCCTCCTGGGCGTTATCCTTTGATTCCTGTGTTAACTGAGGAAGTGTATCATTATTGTTGAAGAAGCTCGCATTAGAAGAGTTCATCTCATCTCTTAGAAATACAGGTTCAACAGGAATGGCATTATTTCCTTCAGAGCCAGACTTTTTTCTGTTGTCCTTTTCCTGGTTCTCATTCCTGGAATTGGGCTCTTCACTTTGCTTCTCAGTGATTTGGCTTCTTCGACTAGAGAGAGCAAATTTATCAACTATAATAGGCAGTTCCTCTTGGAGGTCTGCAGGAAGGAGGTTCTCCACTGTATCAAAAGTATTTCCTCTTCTTGCTAAGGGGTTTTTTACACTAGGACGATCAATTTTTTCTGGCTCAGTAGGGAAGGTCTTTGGGTGGTCCAGACTAGTATTTAAATTAGGAATTTCTCTACTATTATTAGCTCCATTGGATAATGCCTGTCTTCCAGCTGCTGTCAAATGATCCCTATTTCTAGGTCTAGTTATACTTCTTCCTGTGTTAGTAGGCTTATTAGTGGTTGGGGGATTAGTTGCCATTGTGTAGCTGTTAATAGTTCCATTTGCCTCAGGTGCTTGAGAATCTTGCACAAGAATAGCCTTGCCCAGTGCAGATTTGTTTTGGTTATTATTATTACTTTGTCTAACTGAATGGTCGTGGCTTTTTTCTATGGAGGCTTTGTTGCTATTATTCTTTGAGCGGTTGCGCTGGTCTAAACTCTTATCGAAGCTTTTATCAAACTCGACTGAACCATCGACTTGGCTCTGCAGACTTGCATTAAGCTTGCTTTGATTAACACTCTTTTTTAGAAATCTTGAATTGCGATGACTATCAAGAGAACCTTTGCTCAAATTTCCAGGAATGCTATTCTCATGAGCATGATGGCTCGCTATCTTCGATGGGTTCAGATTTTCCTTTGAGCTAGTAGCCATAATGTTACTATTGATGATAACTCTGTCACCTCTGTCGGTAGGAGGATTTGGGGTCTCAACAGGCTTATTCCATCTATAAGTGGCATTAGTGACCTTATTTGGTTGCATAGTGCTTGTAAATGCCAAAGCATGGTTAGACTCCTGTTCCTGTTGCATTTTGGTAAACTCCGATATATCAATAGGGATAAGCTGAGTTTGGTTGATCAAACTTCGACTAAGCTCTGCTGAAGCTTGAATAGAGGCATCATCAGGGATCTTCAAGGTTTGGTTGGTGATTTGACCTGGGATAGTATTCTTTTCTGGGAGAGGAAGTATTGCTTTAGAGAGCTGATCATTACTAGCGTTGGTAGTCTTTCGGGAATCAAGACCTAAAGGGAGTTTAGAATTGGATGCAAGCTGAGCGTTGGAAAGGTTAGTAGGCAGGCGAGATAGCTGCTCAAGCATGTTGAGGATGTTGTTGTCACTGAGTTGATTATTAGCAATTTTTTCTTTAAGTTGTTCCTTCAGATTCATGAGCTCCTTTTCAACTTGATTTCTCTCTTCTTGGGCATTCAAAGCTTCATTCTATACAGTTAGGGAATCTACTATTTATTTACTCGTATAGCTTCAAGCTGCTTAGCTAGGGTGAGATGCTGATTTAGTAATTCAGCTCTTAGTTCAGATAGCTCAGCCTTCATAAGTTGTTCTTGTTGTTGAATCGGATTTAGATAGTAGGCGTATGGATTGGGATAGGGATTCATCATATAAGTACCTTGGACCGCAGGCATGGCTTGAGCCATAGAGCCTGGGATATTTATAGGCATCATTCCAGGGATATAGTGAGGAATCTGCATCTGATTTATGGGCATGGACTGTGGCTGTTGCTGCTGTCTGAAAACTTGAGGCTTGGGTTTTGATCTGATAAATTTTGAATTATCCTGCTCTTCAGCTTCCTCTGCTTCTTCTTCAACCTCTTGAGTCTGTTCACTTTCCTCAGCCTGAGGAGCTGCCTGACGTCTATTTCTAGAATTGCTGTTTTCTTGCTCAACGGGTTGTATAGCAGGCCTCTTGACTGAATTTGATCTAGGGTTGACTGTAGGAAGATCCTTGGGTGCTGTGTAGTTTTCCTCAGTTTTGATGCTGTCATTATTGAAGGTGGGAGGGGCATGATGTCTGACCTTGACGGTTGCCTCTTGCATGAACTTCAGAGCAAGCTCTTCTTGTTCTTTTTTAATTCGAAGTTCTTCGAGTAGTTCTTCTTCTTTGCGACGCTTTTCTTCGAGCTCTTTTAACAATCTTCTATGCTCTATTTGCTCTCTGATCTCCAGCTGATATTGTCTCTTCATTCTCTCTTTCCTGGCAATGTTGTTGGGATTTTCACTTTCTAAAGGCAGAGTTCTCCTTGGTGAGGCTAAAATCTTAAAACAATTTACATATTCTTCTTACATATTCTGTTCACAGTTGGAGGATTAGGAACAGTTCTTCTAGGCTGGCTAACCTCTCTTCTATCCTCTTCCTCTTCAATATCATCTGGGCCAATATCAGAACCATTTTCATGCTTGTAGGAGATTTGATTCTGGCGAGGAGGGTAGCTCTGTTTAGGCTCTCTGTTATATTGGGGCTGCTGGATAGGAGGATCTAAGAGTAGAGAGTGTTCCTGATAATTCTTATGTGGCCGTTGAGTTGATTGGTGCCTTGGCTTTTTGAAAGATTCAACTGGGGGAGCTCTTACTTCCCCATAACTATATTCCCTGGGTTCTCTTTGCTCAATACTTTTAGGGTTCTTTAGTAAAGGTAGCCTAACTTGACCAGAATATTCAATATTTTCATTTTGGCGTTGTCTTATAGGTTGGAATTCTGGACGAGGCTTTGCTGGTTTCTGAGGATATGTGAAGGATTGGTCTGGGTCTGGAGAGTCAATTGAGTGGTTAAATGAATAGTTGAGATTTTCGGGTCGTTTGCTATTCACTATTTGCATTCCGACATCTCTCAACGGAGTATAATTCCTTCCCCTGATAATTAAGAGAAGTGACAGGTATTGTTACTTAGAAGAGTAGTCGTAGATTTCCATACTTTGATGCAAGGCAGCCTTATTCTTCTTTACACTATCTTCTTTTTGTTTCATCTTATAATTGATTAAATAATATTTTAGGCTACTTGGCGACGAAGAAACTCTCCGTATTCTTGCTTTCTTCTCTTTTCATCTTCCTTTTCGAGTTGCATACCCATCTTGATTTCGTTTACAGGAGGAGAGTATTCACTTCTTTTCTCTAACTTTTTCTTATTCTCCCTTTCTTCGATTTGCTTTCTGAGAAATTCAGCATATTCAGCTTTTCTTTTTCTGTCATCTTCCCTGAATTCAGGTCTATTGAGTCGTGGAGACCCACCTCTTTCCAAACTCAGATTCTTAGTCTCATTACGATATTCAGGCATGCTTGATCTGCCAATTCCTCTATCAGGAGATCTGGTATTAGATTGATCTCTATTCCTTGGGGAATTCAAAGTATGGTTAATTGTAGTGTGTCGACGTGGAGGATCATCTTCTATTTGCCCTGGGACTTCAGGAAGATTTCCAGAAGGGTGACTGGCAGGTCTATTGTAATCTTCGTTGACATGTGCATAAATATACTCTTTTCGTTTGTAATTAAGACTAAGAAATTTAGAGAATTATATCTTGATATACGATTGATTATAGCCGGCCTGTGGGTCCCCCTTAGGGAGAGTGGGGAGGGCTGGATTATCAAAGATACTGTTATTTGGCTGAGAAAACATGTTATTTTGTTCTAGTTGAATGTTAAAATAGAGAAGTAGGTAGTACTTTGACGCAGGCGCTCATCTCTTGCCTTTTTCTTCTGTTCCCATAAGAGATCGCGCTTCGACTTTCCCGTTGTTTCCATCTCGTTTTATTAACTTTTTATTTTCTGTACCGATAATTGCAAAGTCTATTAAATTGCAAACTTTTTATTCAATTACCTAAACTGAACCAAAATTATTGAAAATAAGAGCGAAAGGCCAAAGCAGGCTCTCTTATAGAACTACAAGCTATACAAGATATGCTGGTCATTCCATGGAAATAAAACAATGCAAATTACATTAGACAGATATCTGGCTAGAAGCCCTGTAATATTATTGCTTACTCATCTGTGTACAGAGTCACTAATCTCAACTGTATGATGAACACAAATGTTATTATGGTAAAGATTAGATATATCATAACGTTCCATAGCATTGTTGCAGCCAAGGAAAGATTTTTCATTCGTCTGTATAGCTTTGTCGAAGCTACAGACAGAAGCAGATTACTTTCTGATAATATTAAGGCCCAGATAATGTCATTAGTTGATACTAAATCAAGAGAGGCATATCTGAGTCCCTTGGAGTCCCCCTTAGGACAAACCATAGCAATTTGTGCAATCACACAAGCCCCAAAGCTCCTTAAAGGTTCAAATAATTATTAGATTTTTATACCCGAAAATTGCGGCTGACTTATCCCAGAACTTTAAAGGAGGCCAGTTAGACAAAATTAGGGCAATGATAAGGAAAACAAAGACAAAGAATCCAGTAAACATATTTTGCTAAAATTTGAATTATTTCACTGGTGTTTCTTACAATCTCGAAGTTGTCGTCATCCATTTGTTTTTGTTCATCCTCAGGATAACATTCCATTTTATAGCAGGAGGGGCAGCCAAAGACATTTGGCATCTTGAATACAATTTCACTCAATATGCAGATAACCAGTCCCTGAATATTAGAAAACCACTATTACTCAAATACCAAGATGAACCCTGAAAGGCAATCAGAAGGGTAATGTACGCCGAGGTGGATCTAAAATTTAAAAGTCAGAAAGACAAGCATATACTCTTGCAAAAGAAGCAGAAAATCCTGCGAGACACATGATAAGAATACATGTGCTAGTGCTAATAACTTGAGAGGCATCAGGCTCCATCACAGTATAATAATAATTCCAGGCAGTTGTCAAAGCATATGCATAGACCACAGAGCATACCACAGCTCTGGAAGGGAATGATGAGGTTTTATCTTGAGTAAGCTAAAAGCATTATTTCTTTGATATTCAGAATACTTTTAGGGCTCTGTTCCTCATAAAAGGTCTGTGCCTGAACATGAATCTCTTTGGGAATTGGGCCACTAGGGCTGTCATAACACCAATGACAACCATCCATCGCTAAAATATTACTCTCTACATGCCTGAGGTACTCCTATATAGTCAAAGCCGATAACGAAGAAGAAAATGGAAATTGAAGGTCCGTTCTCAATCTGAGTCAAAACTATTAGGTCATTATTAGATTAACAGTATGACTACATGTGACAAGGAAGGAAAAGCACATAAAAATATAGCCAAGTACGGTGTTGAGGGTGGACTTGGTCTTTTTCTTAAGATGGAAGTGTTGAAATATGCTTATGACCTTGTCATCAAACTCTTTTAAAAAGAATTCCCATTCTCCAGGGAACAGATATAAATATTTCTCATCAGGAATATATCTAGTAGGATCTATACTTCTCACTGATAAATTAGGAGAAATTACCATCTTCAAAGGGCTTGTCCAGCAACTGGATTCCACTTAAATTGTTTTCCATATTATTTGTTCAATTTAAGATATAACACAGTCAAATGAATGCGTATATAATTTTGAACAGGCCGTCCATGGCAAGACTTTGTGTCACCAGATATTCATTAACCCGACTTTTGCTATGAATTGCCCAGCTGACCCTTTGGATCAGAGCTTGATGGTCTTATATTGAATTTTTATTATACAGAAATTTCCCTCGAGCTTCCGCGTTATTTAATTCATATTCAAACAACATATTTAATTAATAAAGAAGCCTTACTAGCCTCGATCTTTAGAAATTATCTATATAAGGCTAATCTTCATGGGAAATTCCTCTTCTGATGGGTTGCCAGAGACTCTAATCTTTGAATATTTACACTTCCAAAAATATACAAAGAAAAATTATCCGTTATCAAAACAATTTGTAGTAAGACCTCTGACTAATGTTTTGAGTTCAGTTTGAATTGATCGTATGGCTTTGCAAGCTAAATTTTTATCAACCAGTATAGGAGGTTCAATTAAATCAATAACTGTGAGGAGTTCTGAATACTCAACACTAAGGGCTAGCGAAGAAGACAGAGTAAACCACTTATCAGGCTGTTCCAGAAGGCTAGGGATTAATAGAAAAAAGCCCAAGACCTGAATTTATTTCAAGACTTGAAGTCTGATTTAAGTCTAAAGATTCTGATAGTAATTAATAATGTGACCTTCAAAGAGGAATCTAGAAATTTTAAATAAAATCTTATCAAACAAACCTAACTCGAAAAAGTTTTTGTTCACTCGAAAATGTCAACTGATGTCCTATTTAGCACAACCAGCGCAGGACATGGTGATACTGCTGCTGACACATCGCATGGTGAAGAACAACATGCAGGAGGCCACCATGTTGGCCCGGAAGGATTAGTTATTCTATTTCTTTTCGGTGGATTAGGTCTAGGAGGTATTTTAAGAGAAGTTAACAAGAAGACCGGTATCCCCTATACTCCAATGCTTTTTATGATTGGTATTGGTTTCGGTTATTTGCATGAGCGCCTTGGACTTTTTGGACAAGCAACATCAACTATCAGTTCCATAGATCCCCATGGTATGTTGATGATTTTCTTGCCTACTCTGATCTTTGAATCCGGATTTAACGCAGATTGGCATGTATTCAAGAAGCAATTTATCCAAGTTATTATTCTGGCTGTGCCATGCGTATTTGTTGGAGCATTACTCCTAGCATTTTGTATTAAAGTGATTTTAGGATATAGTGATGAATACTACACTTGGTCCAGTGCTTTCCTGTTCGGATCAGTCCTCTCATGCACAGACACTGTAGCCGTCCTGGCCCTCCTTAAGGAAGTCGGCGCCTCCAAGAAGTTCAGCTGCTTGATTGAAGGAGAATCCCTCATCAATGATGGTACATGTATGGTTTTGCTTGGAATAGCTGCTGAATTAGTCAAAGGTAAGGCTATGACCCCAGCTCAGATTACCGGAGCCTTCTTACAACTCTCATTGGGAGGAGTTGCCCTTGGTATAGTTTTCGGAGCAATTTCTGCCTTCTGGATCAAGAAGATTTTCAACGACGAGGTCCTGGTCGTTAACATTACTTTCATTACCTGTTACCTCTTGTACTTTGTCTGCGAGAATATTGATCTTGGAATCAAAGTGTCTGGTATTATTGCTCTAGTTTCATTGGGTTTGTTCATGGCTGCCTTCGGTAGAACCCGTATCAGCCCTGAAAGTGACCATGCTGTGCATACTTTCTGGAGATATATTGTTTATGCTTGTGAAACTACTATTTTCCTCATTGCTGGTGTCTTGGTCGGTATTAAAGTCGTTCTGGGTGAAGGTACTCCCGGAGCTCTTCCTATCACTGGATTGGACTTTGTAAAGCTTTTCGGACTTTATCTTTGCATGACCTTTGCAAGATTTATGGCAATCGCTATTTTCATGCCAATTATGAAGGATAAAGGCTATGGTATGACCTGGGATGATGTAATAATATCATTAAATTTGTTAACTTTTAGGTCTTTGTCTTGACTTACGGAGGTCTCAGAGGTGCTATTGGTATCTGCTTTGCTATGATTATTGCCAGAGATGACCAATACCCACCCACCCTTAGAGATTTCGTCCTATTTGATATGTCTGGCTGTGCTATCCTGACCCTTATCATCAATGGAACAACCGCCGGTTGGGTAGTCAAGTGGAGAGGACTTGCCAGTACTAGTGAAATAAAGCAGAGAGTTTTCTTGGGATATATTGAGAACTTCATTCAGGAGACTAGAGATTACCAAGAAGAACTCAAGAACCAACCCTATCTTGCAGCTGTCGACTGGGGCAAAGTTGAAAATCTCATTGGAACATCTACTTACGAAAAGATGATTCAGGATGGTTACAGAAGGCTGGCCCAAATTTCTGACCAGAAAAAGGCCTTGGCTCTCAAGATCATGGGACCTGGAAGGTTGAATAGCCCACTCGAGCAAGAGTAATTCTATTTGAAGTTTTATTGAGTAATTTTCTAGACTTTTGGAGAAGGATGAAAATGGAGAGTACTCCAGAAGTGGATCAGAGAATAGCATGTACTTTGAAGAAGATGAAGCTATTGATAACCTACTCACAGAGGCCAGAGATAGATTCATTATGGCTCTTAAGGTACTTCCATTTATGATGGAGATTAACTTGTTAGGGTGAGTACTTCCACTTATTCGAAATCAGTCAATGTGGACCCGATGCTTTCCTATTATTGAAGGAATCTGCCGACTGGGATTTAGATCAAGACACAAAGACAATGAGTTCATGGGACTTTGTTTCTTCGAACTTTATGAACCCCACCTACATAAGATTCCTCTTCTTCCTCAAGAGATTCCCACTTTTTGGACAATTTGCCAAGAACCTCCTCTTCGAGCATCTTTCATTCGTCTATGATGTCATTACCAACTACTTGAATGCCCATGAAGCTGTCGAAGCTTTAGCCGCTAACGTACAACTAATTTTTCCTTTTGTCTTATCAGGTAGTTCCCATTCAATGAAGAAGTCGTCAGTTCCATCATCAAGGAAAGTGAAGAAAACAGAGCTATGGCCGAGGGATACCTTAACAACTACTTGAATGTCAGTTTCCCCGAAATTCAAAAATCTATCCAAATCAAAAAGGCTGCCTTCAGTGTCCTTAACAGACAAAGACGTAATTCTTTAGCATTATGAACCTTATTTCATAGAATTTGTTGTCGAAACCTTCAATCAAGGACAGATTGAAGAGAAAGAATACAAGATCCTCAAGAAGAATGTCGATCAGCTCACATACAGACTTGGTGAGAGCCAAGACTCTTGGGACTTGCCTCCCCTCAAAGAATTCCTTAAGAGACTTCACTTCTTCTCAATGTTTTCTGACACTGAACTCCAAGATATCCTTTCCGATGCTTGTGAAAAACCCTTCCAACAAGACGATTTCATTTACAAGGAAGGACAAAAAGCTGAGTATATTTATGTCCTTACTAGAGGTGTTGCCACTGAAACCTGCAAGGAAACCAACAAGACCTACAAGGAAAAGAAAATTGTCGGAAGCATTTGCTCATATCACCACCTCTTGACCGGCTTCACAAGATACCAAACCAGTACATCCTTATTGTAATAATCCTAATTTTATTAGCTTTGATGTGTGACAGTGTAGTCTACGCCGTTGCTATCAACTGTGAAAAATTGAAAGTCTATTCCAAGAAGCACAAATCAGTAAAAAAATTCCTCGTAGTTTCTAATTTTCTAGATTGAAGAGTACATTTACAGAGAAAGTTTCTACTTCTTGTCAAGATACTATCCTCAAGAACTCAGAATGTTCGATATTGTTGACAGACTTACCCTTAACCAAATTGTCCCTACCTTTGTCTTCAAAAGATACAAAGCTGGAGCCATCATCGACTGTTCCACTGGTGGAGTCTTCCTTAGAGGCCATGTTGCTGAATACAATGAATCTGATTCTCAAAAACTATTAACCGTTGCAAGTACAGACAACCCAGAAAAGAGTGCCCAATCCAAAGCCAGCAACGCCAACTCCCACCAATCAGTCTCACAAGCACCTAAGGAAGTCAGCTTCAAGAACTTAGCCTATATTCCACCTAAGGCAGGGTTCAAACTTAGAGCCCTCAAGCCTAGTCATTTCTTCCATTTCGAAAGCATGGAACTCATTCAACACCTTATTGAGGCTGAAAATGCTGAAAGAGAAAGCAAGAGAACCCTTTCCATGGCCAGGGGTGCCTCCATGAGCTTCAAGAAGGCTTCCATGGTTACTCATAAGAAATTCAATGTTGCTCACATGAGACCTGAATCTGAGGAGCATAGAAAATCCTCTTATAAGAAGAAGAGTGCAAAGGATTCAGAAGAACCTAAGGATTCTTTTGAGCTCCCAACAATCCATGTCCATGTTCCTCAGCTAAGCAGAGCTGGTAGCAAGGTCGAACATGATGCTAAAGACCCCATCACTCCTGCAAATAGAAAGAAGAAGCTTGATGAAATTGTTGAAAATGAACTTGTTAGCGAATAAAGATTAGGGAACCGAATAAGCTTAGATCGTTTTATTTTTATGTCTATACTGTGTTAACCTTGATTGTTGATTAATAATATATCATTTCATTTACAAAACCTCTCTAATTTAGTCACTAAACAACACAACCATAGATCTCGAAATTTATAGACATGGCATCGGCTTTGGTTCCCAAAAAATATTTATAGTTATCCACAAGTACTTTTAGAGTTTTATCATCCGGATGTGTAATCCAGCCTTTGTCTTCATAGAAAATTCCTACTGCAATATTTCCTTCTATGAAATCTGGTGAAGACAAAACCCTAATGACTTCTTCTTTATCGAGTTGGTCGAGTTTTCCATGATGACGATTCCAAAACAATTTATTTTCGCGTCATTGTACTTTGTTATTTATACGAAAATATCTCTTTAACTGGTCTATCTTCCTCGGTGAACATGTTATTTCTTAGAGTAAGATATGTTTTCAGAGAAAATTCTATAAAATTTATTGTTAACAAGTTTAAGCTGAAGGACTTGTGCTAAATATATGTTTAGCTTACTTCTCAGAGTCTGATTTTGACCTCCTGTAGATTTTCCATGTTTAAGAAGAAAAGGTAAGCTGTTCTTGTGAGTTATTTTTACCTTAGTTTACTATAAAAATAAGTTTATTGCAAATTTATATAAGAATAAATAATATCTCAAATGAAATCATTTCTCGTCTGCATCTTATTGCTGTCGCTTTCGACTTTTATCCACTGTGATGAGAGGCCCACGAGGACCGCAACTTGTGCCCCAACATATCAAGTATTTGATCCTAAGCCTCTCAGTGCTTATAACAATACTCATCTCAATGTACATTTAATAGCCCACACTCACGATGATATTGGTTGGCTTAAGACCGTTGATCAATATTTCTATGGAGCCTATTCCAACATCACACTTGCCGGTGTTCAGTACATCCTGGACTCTGTCATTGGAAAACTGTCAATGGACCCAACCAAGAGATTCGTTTACGTCGAAATAGGATTCTTTAAAAGATGGTGGGACGAACAAAATGCAGGAACCCAACAAATTGTCAAGAATCTCGTTAAAAATGGTCAGCTTGTTTTTGTTGGAGGAGGCTGGTGCATGAATGACGAAGCCACAGTTTACTATGAAGATGCCATAGACCAAATGTCCCTTGGTCACCAGTTCCTTTTATCGGAGTTTGGAGTGATCCCTGATATCGCTTGGCATATTGATCCCTTCGGACATGCTTCCGCCCAAGCCGCTCTCAATGCCCAAATGGGATTCAAAGCCTTTTTCTTCTCTAGAATTGACTACCAGGATAAAGATCTCAGACTGAACAACTCTGCTATGGAGATGATCTGGATACCCAATACCTCACAAGGAATAGAAAATGCCATCTTTACACATGATTTCTATTTCCATTATAGTGCTCCCAGAGGTTTTAGTTTCGATATTAGAAATATTGATGATCCTATTATGGATGACCCCCACCTACAGATGTACAATGTCGACTCCAAGAGTGACACATTCGTTGCTTGGTTTAGAGAAATGGCTCAATATTACAGAACCACAGAACTTATTCACACATTTGGAGATGACTTTAACTATCAAGCTGCTCACATTAACTTCAAAAATGCCGACAAATTACTTAACTACATCAGTAAGAACTACAATAAGTACAACGTCAACTTCACCTGGAGTACTCCAATTGACTACATTAAGAAAATCAACGCTCTGAACGGTATGAAGCCCAATGCCTATCCAGTGAAGACCGATGACTTCTTCCCCTACGCTGATGTTCCTCATGGATATTGGACTGGTTACTTCACCAGCAGAACTGCCATTAAAGGGCTTATCAGAAAGACTAGCAGATTTGCCCAAACCATTAAGAAAATGGCCGGTCAACAGCTTTGGTTAAATAGCTCCACATTTGTTACTAAAAACTGGAACACCGTGAACTCCACTCTCCTCACTTTGGAAGAAGCTATGGCCACTGCCCAGCATCACGATGCAGTAACTGGAACTGAACAACAGCATGTTGTTTGGGATTATGAATATTATCTCTACAATGCCACTTCTGCTGCTCTTACTGTAATGTTTTCTTTTTATTTAGTAATTCTTAGCAATTCCTTCAGCCATTCTTGAGTGAAAAGGTTAGCAAGGATCTTAAGCTCTCAGGTCTTACTTTCAGCATGTGCCAAACTAATATTTCCTCTGTTAATTGTAATGCCACCTATTCCTCCCTCCAAAAGAATTTAGGAGTTCTCTTAACAATTTACAACCCCACTGTCTCTCGTAGCCTTATAACTAGAGTAAAAGTACCCACCGGTAAAGTCATAATCCTGGATTCAAGAGGTGCTACCATCAAAGGAGATGTTATCTGTGCTAATACCACTGATGCCACTGACTGCGATCTCTTCTTTAATTACAACTATCCCGGTTACAACTATACCTATATTTTTGTCCTTCCCAGTCTTATCTCAATCCAAGTCACCCCTTCTACTTTGTCAACCAACACTAATTACACAATTAATAGTGCACAAAGTATTAAGGTAAGTCTCTGGTCTAATCTCTAAATTCATTAGTTCAACACTCTTCAAAACTTCCTTGTTTATTATGGTGGACGCAGCATGGAATTTACCTTGAACTATAATTACTACAAGAGCTATGCAAACACTGGTAAAGAACCACCTTGTGATCAAAATTCAGGTGCCTACATCTTCAGACCTAGCAATGATACCAAGAATGGCTCCATTCCTTATGCAACAATTCAAAGTGCCAGAGTTTGGAAGGGAAATAATCTTATTCAAATCCAATTTGTTTCCGATAAAGTTATAGCTAATATGAGAATATATGGAGACCTGGCTAATGGTATGGAATTGGAAAGCTTCATCAACTCAATCGATATTGCAGATGGAGTTGGCAAAGAAGTTGTTGTCTTAATTCAGTCTCCAAATGTGAACAATGATGGTGTATTCTACACTGACTCAATGGGAATGGAATTCCAAAAGAGAATCAGAAACTATAGACCGACATTCAACTTGCTTCTCAATCAACCTGTAGCAGCCAACTATTATCCATTGAACTCTGCTATTTATATTCAAGATGCCAACAATGGTCGTGGTTTTGCGTAAATATGTGTTTGGTTTTTTTAATAAAATAGTGTTACTGTTGATAGAGCACAAGGAGGAGGCAGTATTGTTGATGGACAGATCGAAATTATGGTTCACAGAAGACTTAGATATGATGATGACAGAGGTGTTGAGGAACCTCTTAACGAACTTGGTATCAATTTATTGTCTCTTTCTAACCAGCCTAGACTGGGATGGCAAGGGATTAAGACAATGGGTGACCCACAAGATTTTGATTCTTGACGAGGGTAGGAACAAAATTAATAGATTCTAATACATTAGGATACATCTACACTGATCCTAGGAGTGTCCAATTCAACGAGGATCAGCCTCTCTTAATCGTCTTTGCTCCTACCACCTATAAACCAAGCATGTAAGATGATGAGATAATATTCTAATTTCTAGTTCCATTGATTCCCGCGAAGAAAGTTATGATTTTAGCGATGACTTAAGTGAAGGCTGGGCTTCCGAAGGACCATTTTCTGATGTATTGGATGGAATCAAGTACTGGGGAAGAGCTGTTGATCCTAAGAGATACATTTTCAGATTCCAGAACATGAATGATCGTTATAACAAAACCGTCCCTGTCAGTGTTTTCAAGGGTGCTTACTCTCCCACAAAATCTGTTACTGAGATGACCCTCACTTATAACCAGCCTAAGGCCCAGATGATAGTCAATAAGTTGAACTGGAATGGTGTCATCTATAATAGCACTTCTTTCATTAATAATGATTACCTTAACAATAGTAAATTTTGATAAATTTTAGAATAACTTCTAGGCACATTCCTGTTGAGACCCTTGGAAATCAGAACCTTTTTAGTTCTATTACAGTAATTTCATAGAAATGAAATTCAATTCGAAAACATGATATTTAAACAATTATTGAATATATTGAAGAGAACAAATCATTTTTAAAACTTTGAACTCATAAAAGAGAAAATTGGATGATTTTTCTAAACATTTTAGACTCCTTAGTAATAATAATACTCGATTCCATAAACTAATATGCATTTTACTTGTTCACCTTATACATTAAGAATTATACTCAACCTCTTCCAGCTCAGCTATATGCCCTTCAACATCTGATTCAACAAGATTGCATCTCACATCAATCTTTCCTCCCTTTATAGCGACCTTAACCAGTCCATAATTACAGTTCTTAGTCCAGCCATGGTGCTCAATTGTATATCCATTTCCCAGGTCAATTTTATTATTCATAGTCATCTTGGAGATCTTCTCTTCCCATTTTGGCAGGACAGTATTGTTAATAGCTGAGGCTGTGAGCTGTTGTAAGACTTTTTGCTTGCCGTAGTAGATGTCAGTGTGGCCTCCAGTATGAATGTCTCCACAAATAATTACCAGTTCCCTGCCCTCCTTCAAGAATTTCCACTCTCTGAGGATAGTCAAGAGATCAGCTTGTTCCTTTAAGTAGGAATGACCCCAGAAATCTTTAGGCTCATTTTGATTTCTTCTCAAAGTGGAAGTCTTGCTTGGAGCTTCTGACAACCAGACTAGTGGGAATGTAGAGACAAAGAGCACTGAGTTAAGCTCAGCAAACTTTCCGGTCTTTTTGAACAATTCTTCTAGGAACTTCCATTGAGCTTTACCAAGTTGTGAAGTACCCAAATCATTTGGATCTCTATGCCAAGTTCTTATACCTCTATAGTCAGTAAATACTATTCCCACACCATTCAGGATCTCATAGTAATATTCCTCCTTAATGGAGGACATGTTATTGAAGTTTACATTCTCACGAAGTTGTCTGTGATATAGATAATAGACTTCCCTAGCGATCCATCCATAGAAATTATCAGCAGAAGTTAAGTCATAGTCTTCAGCCTTATAGCCCCACCCATCTCTGATCTCATGGTCATCAAACATAGTGAGGTTAGGGACATTTGCTAGGACTCTAGCCACAGAGGGATGACCCCAAGTTCTTCTATATTCAGATTGTATTATTTCACGAAGTTCAGGGGCTTTTGTTTCCCATTGGCTCTTTTGAGTAACAAGTAAGATTTTCTTGCAACAGTTGTAAGGCTTGTCGTCGTCAATATTGCCTGAGTCCATATATACACTATCTCCGATGTGCAAAATATAGTCTATCTCTTGATTGGTGACTTTTTGGTATAAATCATTCCATAAGTTGCTCTCTTCTGTTTTCGACTCTAGAACAGCAAGATCATTACAGCTTACAACAGCAACTCTGAAATTAGCTGCAGTAAGGCCTTTGGTTAGAGTTTTGAAAGAACTTGGGATATGATCAAGAAGGGGATCGAAGGATACTGTATATCTAGTTTTAGCCTTGAGTCCCTTGAAGACAAAAACAACGGGCTTTCTGGATCTGAACTTGGATGTGACTTTGATCTTCTCACCCTGAGGAGAAGTAAGAACGCATGTGATTTCTCCAGTATAATTGAACTCAACTAATATTCTAGCTGTAGAGTCTGTAACCTTTCCTATAATAGGACCTGTCAATATTGCCCTGGATTTTTCCATATTTTATTTTAGAAGTTATCTTTACTTAATTGGATTTATTTACTCTGTATGCGAAATTTGAGACTAGAACACCTTAACTCCTCATGAATTTATGAGTTCTAGTGTCCAGGTCATTGATTTCATCTTAAAATGTTTATACAGAATTCCTGAAGCAACCAGGGCTGAATAGGATTCAACCAGAGATAAAAATTGTCCAGAGAACTCAGGCAATTACAGGCAGTGATCCTGATCGGGCAAGGAAGCCAAAAAATGAAACTCATAATATTTCTACAAAAAATTGATACTGTATTATAGAGTCCCCGATTTCGAAGTGATAAATTTTATTTAACATCATATGAAAACGGAATTAGCAGTAATTTTGGCTTTCTGCCTCGTGTCCTCAGCTCTTGGATGTGGCGGCTATGATTTTGAGATCCCCAATCCACAACCATTAAGCTATTACAATAAAACCCTTCATCTGAATATCCATTTGATTCCCCACACACATGATGATATGGGTTGGCTGAAAACTGTTGATCAATATTACTTCGGAATCTGGTCAAACATCACAAATGCTGGTGTTCAATATATCCTTGATTCCGTCCATGGTAGCATTGCCGCGGACACGGACAGAAGATTTGTTTTAGTAGAAGTTGGATTCTTTGCAAGGTGGTGGAAGGACCTTAAGGAGGGTGCAAGAAGCGTCTTCAGAAGAACCCTGGCTGAAGGCAGAATCGAATTTGCTAATGGAGGATGGACCATGAATGATGAGGCTTGTGTTTATTATGAAGATTCAATTGACCAAATGACTCTAGGACATCAGTTCCTATTAAATACTTTTGGAATTACCCCAAAGGTCGGATGGCACATAGATCCTTTTGGTCATGCTAATGCTCAAGCCGCTATGTTTGCTCAGATGGGCTTCCACACTTTCTTTATTTCGAGAATTGATTATCAAGATAAGAATAATAGAATGAACAATTCCGCTCTGGAATTTATCTGGATACCAGAGACCTCTCAGGGTGATGAAAATGCTATATTTACCCACACTACTTATTACCATTATGGAGATCCAAGAAACTTCTGCTGGGATCAGAGATGCAATTTTGAAACTATCGTTGATGATCCAAATCTTCCTGGTGCATACAATGTTGAAAGATGGAGTGATGGATACATTGCTTGGTTCAGACAAGAGTCTAACGTCTACAGATCAACAGAAATCTTGCATACCATTGGTAATGACTTTGCATATCAGGCTTCCACATACAATTTCAAGAACTTGGAAAGATTATTCAATTTCATCAACAATCACCCAGAAAAATACAATGTACACATTGGATACAGTCTCCCAAGTACTTACATTAACACAATCAACAAGCTCAACATCACTTACCCCTACAAGTATGATGACATGTTCCCCTATGCTGATATGAAGGATGCTTATTGGACTGGTTACTTCACCAGCAGACCCGCAATTAAAGGCCTAATCAGAAGAACCGGAAAATTCCTACAAGCTATGAAAAAAATGCTCACCCAAGCTGTCTGGCTTGACAGCTCTCCCTATGTCCGTGCCAACTGGACTGCAGTCAATACTGCTCTTAATGCTCTTGAGGAAGCTCAGGCAACTGCTCAACATCACGATGCCATTACTGGAACTCAAAAGCAATTCGTCGTATATGATTATCAAAATCAGATTTTCTCAGGTATTACTAAGCTTAAGAATGTAAGAAACTTTTAACTTTTCTAACATTTATAGGCCTTTATCTACCCATATCTAGCTGAAGCCACCAAGAGAGACCTCGGCTTGAACAATCTTCAATTCTCCACCTGTACCTTGAACATGTCTTCTACATTCTGCAGTGCCACTTACACAACCCTCCCAAAGGGAAAGGCAGTTCTTATGGCTGTCTACAACCCAGCTCAGACCAGAACCTCAGTCATGAGAGTCAAAGTTCCTAATGGAAATGCTCAAGTTTACGATGTCAGGGGAAATAGAATTACAACTGATGTTGTTTGCGCAAATATTACTGATGTTACTGACTGTGATGTCTTCTTTACCACCAGATTTAACGGATCATCCCTTAACTACTTCTACTTGGAGCCAGCCTTCAACACAAGAGAACTCATTATGACCAATCTTACCTTCAATAAACCTTACAGAATCAATGATGAGCAATTTATCCAGGCTTCATCCTACTCTGATTACCAATTGATTGTCACTAAGAATGGCGTTAACCACACTTTCAATTTCTCTCTCAGCTACAGACAATACTTCAGTAACGAAAATGATTGGTGTGGTGGTATGTCTGGAGCCTATATCTTCAGACCCACCAGTGATCAATCCTCTCCTTACTCTCAATTCACGTCAGCAAGTATCGTCATTGGACAAAATCTCCTTCAAATAAGAATTATTGGATCCGCTACAACAACTAATATGAGAATCTACAACGATATATCTAAAGGTATCGAGATCGAAACCTTCGTCAACTCCCTCCCTTACAATTCTGGAAGTGGTGTTGAGGTCATCCTTGTTGTCAATTCACCCAATATTACCAATAACAAGACTTTCTACACTGACTCTATGGGAATGGAAATGCAAAAGAGAATTATCAACTACAGACCTAGCTGGAAACTCAACCCCACCCAATATGTATCTGGAAACTATTATCCAGTGACCGCTGCTATTTATATTAAGGATGTTAATTCTGGAGTCATGATGGGGTAATCAAATAAATATTTTAAATAATGAATTAGCCTAATGCCAGATAGAGCTCAAGGAGGTGCTAGCTTGGCCGAAGGCCAAATTGAGCTCATGGTCCATAGAAGAATCACCAGAGATGATGCTAGAGGAGTTGGTGAAGCCTTGAACGAAGTTGGTAATAGAATATTTATTATTGTTTTGATTGAATAGATTGGGACAACCAAGGCCTTAGACAACTTATCACCCATAAGCTTTTCATCTCCAATTTTGGTAAGTCTTTCTTGATAAGTCAATAATCTATTAGCTGGAATTCAAACTGACTTCAGAATGCTCCAATATCATGACGATCAACCTAATATTGCTTTCCTAGCCCCTACTGAACTTATGAACTTCATGCCGTATTATTTCTCCTCTTGAATCTTATTTTTAGAAAATTCAGCAATTATCTTCCTCAGGCCTCTTTGGGCGATTTTAACCTCGATTATATCAAGGTTTTATCAAGAGCTTATAATTACACTACAATCATGTACAGATTCCACAATATGGATGAGAAGAATTCCAGAGCAGTCCCAGTTTCTGTCTTCCAAACTAGCGCCTATGGAAAGGCAACTGTTACTGAAATGTCTCTTTCTTTCAATCAGCCTAAGGCTGAGATGATCAAGAACAAGCTTAACTGGAACGGAAAAATTTACAATAATCCCGCTTTTATTAATAATGACTATCTCACCAAGGGTAATTCTGATATGTTAAGATCTTATTTTCTAGATTATTTCACATTGAGACCTTTGGAAATCAGAACATTTAAAGTTGAACTTCCACCCAAGCAAACCACGGAGGAATTCCTTATCTAAAAAATTCATATAATTCTATCAAAATTTATGATAACTTTTATCTAATATCTATATAATACAATTGCCCATCATCAATTTGAAGATCAAATATTTAAGTTGTCTCATAAACGAATTAAGGTTATAAATGATAGATGATCTTTTTTTTTTTTTTTTTTTT
>Ga0065720_1019506_pt1 | contig 24849 bp, 24 predicted proteins | sample Thericmetagenome_FD_59107 | JGI IMG/M metagenome (GOLD analysis project Ga0065720, IMG submission 59107) | Thermophilic microbial communities from the Joint Bioenergy Institute, California, USA of rice/straw/compost enrichment - eDNA_2 v2... | ecosystem: Engineered > Solid waste > Grass >... | reverse complement strand
GAGCAACTTCATGCCTTACAGCAGAAAAACAACCAAAATGTACTCAATGAAGACATGATAAAGCTCAATACTCCCATAACACTCACTGCCACTCCAACTGAGGTTGGAACTAATCCTAATAATACCAAAATTGAAGACAAATGTTTGAAAGATTCTTCTTTCTCAACAGATGTTTTGACCAATATGTATAAGGCCCCTGGACCATTCAAGCAGTACAAGAAAGTCCACTCTAATAGCAGGCCCAAAGAGAAGGAAAACCAAAGATATAGATTTTAATTGTGTTTGATCTAGTTATTTTCAATTAAGTATATGCCATTAAGCTTTCAGCTCCTCTGGAAGCTATATGTTAGTGTATGAAGATCTTTGCAAAATTTCTCAAGTGTCAAATAGCCTAATCAATTAAGAATAGCGTTACAGAAACAAAAATAGCCTATTCCTGTCTATCCTACATTCTATGGCAAAACTTAGATAAACCCTAAAGAATATGTAAGTTTAAGAGCTATATTAGTCATGGTTCTAGATTCAGGCTAAGACTCGAGTATTTCCATGACATAATGATATGATCTGTCCAACTTCGAGGGAGACTAATGAATAAGGTAAGGAGCAAATCTCATTATGATGACAAGATAATTGCGCATCATCAGTATATTGATGGTGGTGAAAACTCCAGTAATTTTAGGAAGGAAACTAATCATGTTAAAACTTAACTTCATCTACGGATACTCCTGATAGAATATTAATTGATCTTAGAGTCTTATGAAGATCACAGGGCTCTACTTGAGTTTAGGATAGGTTTTTCTCAATTAATATCCCAGTCGTGAATGGGCAGATATTAACATTTTGTTATAAACCAAAAATAATGATAGCTTTCTGGTAAGGGAAGACATCAAAACTACAGGATGATATTGAATAGATATTTGAGTGACAGGTTATAAATCAGTTTGAGTTATGATCGGGACCGTTTTTTTTAAACGTATTAAACGCCATATCAGAGAGAGTCTGACAATATTTCAAATTAATATCCTAATTTGGAATAAAAAATAGTTTCAAGATGAAAACTAAACTCATCATCATCTCAATCTTTCTATCGCTTTTAGTGTCATCCAACACCCAAACAATCAGCCCCAGCTTCAATCAAGAATACAAACCTGAAAAGGCTGATTCCAACTCAACTGCTGCTGATGATAAATACGTTCCTGAAGCAAGCCTAAACTATCTTGACTCTCCACTCATCGATATTGTCTGGTGTGGAGAAAAAAGAGAAGTCGTGTTCATCCTTACCGAAAAGAACACTGTTTACAGAAGTGCTGACGAAGGTTTCACTGGAGCTAAGCTGAATGGCCACTTGGAAGAACTTGGTAAAAAAGAATTAGTCGGTGGAAGAGGAAATGTAAGAAACTTCGCTAAACTAACTAATCTCTCATTAGGTCGGGCATGTTACAAGATTTATTCAGAGCCCTGTTGACAAGAATTTGATGATTTTCTTAGGTACTCAAGGTATCAATTGGGTCACTGAAGACTGTGGCGCTAGTATTAGAGCTATGGATCAGGGAAGACCTGTTGAAGACTTCCACTTCCATCCCACAGAGAGAACCTGGCTTTTAGCCACTGCTTGGACCGTCTGTGATGATTTTATTGGTGAGCCATGCAAAAAATATAGAGAACTATTCTATTCTAAGGATTTGGGTGAAAATTGGGGTCTTGTTGCTAATTACGTCTTCCAATTTTCTTGGTACATAACTTTTTGGCATTTTTTGACTTGTTTAGGGGTATGTTTGACCCAACCTTCTTCAGAATTCCAAAGGAAAGAATTATTATTGCTCACGAGCCTCTCGGAAAAGGCAATCAAAAATTGTCAGGATGGAGTGAGAGACTCTTTGTGTCTTACTCTGACGATTTCTTCAACACAACTAAAACTCTTGTCAAAGGAGGAAATAAGTTCCTATTAACTCACCATTATCTTTTCGTTGTTAAAGTCGAAAATGAAGATGAAGACGAAGTCACTCTTTTGGTCGGAAACCCCAAGGACAAAGATTATAAGAGACTCAAGCCTATCGAACTCCCCACTAAACACCTCTTTGAACACAGTTATACCATCCTAGATACTTCAGAGCATGCTGTCTTCCTTCACATTAACCATGACGGAGAAAAGTCCAGATATGGTAATGTTTACATTTCAGACTCTACAGGACAGAGATATTCCCTTGCTTTACAAGGAAATGTGAGAGACTATGATGGTCAATGTGACTTTGAAAGAGTCCAAGGTCTTGAAGGAATTTACTTGGCTAACATCTATGACTCTCAAGCTCTCCAGAAATACAAGCAAGCCAAGTCCTTTGATAATTCCGTCCCTGTCCAAGGCCCAGGAACCAAAAAGACCGCTGAACTAAATGAATCTCCTGGTTCCAGAGCTAGCTATAACAAAGCCCCCTTGGGAAGCTATGGCAAAAAGAGCTTTGAAAGATCTTTGGAAGACCTAAAGAAAACAGTTATTTCCTTCGATAAAGGTGGTATGTGGTACCCCTTGACTCCTCCTGAAAGAGACTCCGAAGGAAAGAGAATTGTTTGTCCTGATATTAGCTGCTCCCTCCACTTACACAGTATCTCTTCTACCAGATTTGGTCCTTTCTACTCTACAGAAAACTCCATGGGTATGATCCTTGGTACCGGTAATGTTGGTGAGTACCTTTCCAACAGACCTGATGAAGTTAACACATATTTGTCCAGAGATGGTGGTCTCACCTGGATGGAGGTAATATTCTTCTCCTTTATTTCTTATTTTTTAGGCTGCTAAAGGTTCTCATATTTACGAAATTGGTGATCACGGTGCAATTATTGTCATGGCTCCTAATCAGCACGCCACTAAAGAAATCATCTACTCTTGGAATGAAGGTCTTACCTGGGAAAAATTAAAGATCTCTGATCAACCTATTGAAGTTACTAACATTATTATTGAGCCAAGCAACACTGCTGAGACTTTCATTATTTATGGAAGACTCGCTGATATGTCAGACAGAGGTGTTATTGCTGCCGTTGACTTTATGCCAGTTCACCAAAGATTCTGTACAGGTATTGATAAGCCTAATACTCCTGAAAGTGACTACGAAACCTGGAGTCCTAATGGCAAAGTCTCAGCTCATTGTCTATTAGGAAGAAAGATCGAATATATTAAAAAGAAGAGAGAGGCCGAATGTTTCAACAGCGAAGAGCATGAAAGATGGAACTTCGTACACCATTGTGAATGTACTGAAGCAGATTGGGAATGTGACTACGGATTCTACAGAAAGGATGGAAAAGGCCCTTGTATCAGCATGGATGGAAAGGAAATCAATTACACTGCTCCTGCTATCTGTGATGGATACTACACTGTCTCCCAAGGATATAGAAAGGTTGCAGGTGATAGCTGCGTTGGAGGAATAAATCACGATCCTATCAAGTTCCCCTGCCCAGGAATGAGCTCATTGAACTTTTCAAATATTGTTGTAGTTATCGGTTTGATTGCTATGTTGTTTGGTTTCGTTCAACTTAGCAAGAAAGGAAACATGGAAAGATTCAAGGATGCTTTAGCAGAACTTGTTAACAATATCCTCTCCAAGCTCAAGAGATCAGGCTCTGATTACAGATCTAAATATCAGAGATTCGACCCTGACGCAAAACGTGATGATGACGATGATGGATTCGGAGGACTTGTCTTCGAAGAAGCCGAGGAAGAATCAGCTTCACAAATTGAAGACCAAAACTTGATTGAAGTTGCTAAGGGCAAGAGGGCTGCAAGTAGAGGTCTTGAAGCCGCTGATAAGAAGGTTCCTATTCTTCTTAAGCCCGGACAAAATAAGAAAGAACTTGATTTATTCCAATAAACTCAACTTGAGTCTAATTTATAACTTTATTCCACGTTCTTTAGTTGAGTGGTATGTTTATTGTCTTAAATGAAAATTGTTAGTATCTTAGAGACTTCTATAAAGATATTCATAAAGTCTGCCAAAATTAAACAAATAATATCTATTTCCAGAAATCACTCTCACAAATGTCTGCTCATAGTCATGATGTTCTTGAAAAATTAGGAGAAGAAACAAAGGCTTTCTATACCTTCCATGGTGTCCAAATGGTTGGAATTGGCTTCCCTCCTAAAGCCGACCTAATCACCAAATTGCACGAGAAATTAACAAAACAAATCTTTGATGCAGGAGAAGCCTTCGAAATTGTTGATAATGAAGAAATCGAATCATTTCAGTACACGATATAAACAATTTTTAACTAATCTATAGAGTTTTGGCCAAGAAAGACATAAAGGCCTTTGAGGATGTCTTTTTAATCGACCATGCTTTTAGTTTCAGATACCCTGAACTAAGAATGGCACTAGAATCTAATGCTAACTTAAGAGCAAGATTGATGAACATTCTCAAATATTGTGACAGGAAGAAAAACCACCCAACTCATCCTCCTAAGACTTCTGAGGTATTAATTGAAAGTTTAATTATCTGAATCTTAGCACAACTTTGAGATTGTCGAGATCGAAAACCAAGAGATCGAAGACCCTACTACCCTCCAAATCTCAGAGCATGCTATTGGACTGAGCTTATGGGGAAATAATATTAGCGATCGCGAAAAACTGAAGGCTGTATTAATTTCATATATTTTTGTGACTGTTAGACTTTGGACAAGCTCAAGAATCTTAAAGTACTATGGATGAATGGAAATCCTGTCTGTGAAGATTTTGACAACTTCAGAAAATGGATTGAAGAAAATTATCCAGAAATCGAAATATTGAATAGCCAATTCACTGCAAATCTAAAGGAATGGGGCCTTAAATTTGGTCACTTATACCCCAATCTCAAAGACTTTGAAAGTTTCGATATCAAAGAGGCTAAATATCTTGAACTCAGCCAAAGAAATGTTTTCAATTTGAAAGATTTCAGCGTCTTCTCTGAGCTTAAGAACTTGAGATCTGTAAGCCTTAAAAACCATGAAATGACTGAATTCCTCCATACTAACAAATTATTCACATTCATGAAGACAATCCCTCGTCTTGAAAATATTGACTGCGATGGTGCTCTTGAAGAAGTCTTGTGGGAACTCCAGAAGAATCAGAAACTAAAAGATATTTGTCCCACCCTTATCTCAATCAATAATTACCAATTCAGCCAAGGAAGGCCCTCTCCTCATGAGCATGAAGTCAGATATATCTATGATAATATCTGGAAACTAGTCGGAACCTATAGACTTGCCAGTGCAGAACAATTGGACGAAAGCAATGTCTGGTACATAATGGATGAATTCGGAAGCGCTATTGAGCATGGAGATGACCCCAACTGTATTGTTGCACCATTTTTATTTGCTCCTAATAACAAGTTGGATCAAAATGCCATCTCCTATTCGGTAAAAAGGCCTTTGACTTTTTCATATGAGTAGATCATGTGGCCCATTAAGGATATTAAGGAAGGAGAAAATGTTACTAGAGACTTTTTGATGGGCTGGAATGATGAAAATATCAGATATGCTAAATCTAGCGTTTGGTTCAATGTGGACAAGGAGCCTTTTATTACAGCTTACCAAAAGAAGCAGGTTCATATCTTATTTCTGGATTTTAATTCCTAGGAAAAATTAAACAAGATTACTGAAGCAGCCAAGAATACTGTCTTTACCAAACCAGAAAACAAAATCGATGAAACTAAGAATCTCCCTCTTAAGGTACTGAATTCATGATTTGTTAGTAAAATATTAGGTTATCACTGACTATCCTGTTGTGAAAAACACCTTGAATGACAAGAACTTTGAATTTGTAAATAATGTCGAGGATGCTGATATCATTTGGAGCATTGCCAACCTTAAAGATGATTTTTCAAAGTAACAGTTAATAGCAAGGTTAATAAACTTCCTAGCCTCAACGGAAGATATTTCAATCAATTCCCTTATGAAGCTTGCATTATCAATAAAGCTCACCTTGCCGACACTGTTCAGGATGGGTAATTTCAAAGTAAGTATTGTTCATTATTAGTGTTGGAAACGTTCCCTGGATTCAACCAACCTACAACCTTAAGACTGAATTAAATGCATTTGTCGGAGATTACCTTGAGAGGCAGGCAAAGAGTGAGGATAATTTCTGGATTCTTAAGCCTCCTACCCTTTCAAGAAGTATCGATATGGTTGTGACTGACAAGCTGGACATTATTTTGAGGTAAAAATGTTTATTCATTTCTGACTCATGCAGACTTATTGAAACAGGTCCAAGACTAGCTCAAAAATACATTACCAACACTCTCACAATCAAGAAAAGGAAATTTGATATAAGAATGTACGTGCTTGTGAGATCAGTAAGCCTGCAAATAATAATATCAATCATTAGATGGATCCTCCAGTTATCTTCCTCTACAAAGGATTCTACATTAGAATTGCTAATAAGCTCTATACTACTGATCCTAGATCTCTTGAAAACTTCGAGACCCATTGGACAGTACATGATTACCTTCTAAATCTCAATTATTAGGTCATGAAGTATAAGGGCTATAATGTTGATCCTATTGATGAAAAACAATTCATCACTCTCTTTAATGCTGAAAATAAAGAGAAGAATGTTAATTGGAATGATGTCTATCCAAAGGTTGTTGAATTAGTTAAGGAAGTCTTCATTGCAGCTGCAAGAGCCCACCCTGAAATGAAAATGAACAACGTAATAAAACGATAGCAAGACAATAAATTTTAGGCTCGTGCTCTTTATGCAATTGACCTCATGCTTGATACTGATTATCAGCCAAAGCTCCTGGAATTCACTTTCAGCCCTGACTGTGAAAGAATTGCAAAGGATTATCCTGACTTCTTCAATGATGTATTTAATTGCTTGTTCTTATATAATGAGAAAAATGTTGATAGAGTATTGTAAGTTTGCCCATATTTTATGACCGGTTCATGAATTTGGCATAACCCGAATGTTCTGTTATCTTATTTTTTACAATTTTGAGCTTAAAATTTATTTAAATATTGAACATTATACTATGGAGTCTCTGACAACACAAGCTGCTCAAGTAGATAACAAATCAAATTCTACGAATACCAGAACTTCCCCTACTTCTTGGACACTACTTGAATGTACTGAAAATGTCCCTTCTCAAAGATCTCTTCATGTAGGAGTGGTACTTGATGATGCATTTTACATTTTTGGAGGTTATGATGGAACCCAAAGAACTAATGACTTCTATAAGTATGACTTGTACACCGGGAAGTGGTCTGTAATCCACTCAGAGAATTCTCCACCCTCACCAAGGGATCGACATGCTGCTATAGTATATGATCGCTGCATTTATATCTTCGGAGGATTTGATGGAGTCAACAGAGTCAATGACTTTTATGCTTATAGTGTATCGAAAAATATTTGGACAGAAGTTCCGAATAAAGGTAAGACTCTTTCAAGTTTTTCATATATTTTTTAAAATTTCTCGAACCCATTATTAACTTACTAGGTTCCTGCCCTCCACCGACTCCAAGACATTCCCATTCTGCCTGTGTTTATCAAAAATTTATGTACGTTTTTTCAGGGTATGATGGCCTCTACAAGAATGATTTTCACAAATTCTCCTTTGAAACTCATGAGTGGTTTATGATAAAGGACTCAAATCCATCTGCAGAAAACTGGCCTAAACCAAGATACAGAACTTCACTGTGTGTATACAAAGATCGAATTTATATGTTTGGAGGGCATGATGGAACCAGACAGCTCAATGACTTTTATTCTTTTGACCCTAAGACTGAGACTTGGGCCCAAATCAATATCATAGATTTTGTTCCATCACCTAGAGACTCTCATATCGGGGTTACCTTTGGAAATTCGTTGTATATATTTGGGGGTTCTACAGGGGCTACTGTCAGCAACTCTAAAAATGATTTTTATGAATTTAATTTTGAGGAGCAAAAATGGTACCAAGTTCAATGCGCCAATACTCCACCTTCAAGATTTTGTCACGTGGGAGCAGTGCATAACAAGAAACTATACATCTTTGGAGGATATGATGGAGTGAATAGACTCAATGACTTTTATGAATATCCATTCGATAATGACAATTCCTATCCTGAATCGACTTTGTTAGCAGATTTGGGAAATCTGGTGAATAATCCTGTTCTAAGTGATATCAAATTCCTTTTCGAGGGAGAGCGATGCATCTATGCACACAAGGTCTTCTTAATAAGAATTCCATACTTTGCAAATATGTTACTTGGGCATATGAAAGAAAGCAAGCAGTCTGAATTTAGAATTGACAATATCACGTACAAGACTTTCATGGAGCTGATAAGATATATTTATACAGATCGCACAGAAGTTGAAGGAATTGAGAACATTGTTGAATTATTTGAAGTGGCAGATCTGTACAATATTGAGCGCTTGAAATATATCTGCGAAAAGCAGATATTCAATTTGATTGATATGGAAAATGCTCCAGCTATCTTGAGTAGTGCAGATAAAAGAGGAGCTCATAAGCTCAGGGAATATGCTATGAATTTTATTATCAAAAACTTTGATCAAGTTAGTAAAACAAAGGCATTTGAGGATCTTATGAGGACAGATCTTGAGCTTGGACTTGAGATTATTAAAAGAAGGTAAACCACTATTGATTGTATAGAATATTTATAAGTGTGAGAGTAAATACTACGTAAATGATAATTCTACATGTCAAACTGACAATCCAAATTTCTATGAGTTTCTTGTTACATTTTGACGAAAGGTTCTTTGTGTCAAAAGTATTTCAATTTTTCAGTATTGAAATGAAGTATATAATACAGACAAAATTTAGTTAGGAAATACAGTATGCATGGAGTAGCATAGTTAGACCAAAAAAGATACTAGAGACAAGTATTTTTATTTTTCAGTGTTGTTTATACCGACTCCGAACAATTCTCGGTTGAAAGAATTTTCCTTCCATTTCTTAGCATTTGTGTTAGTATTTATTTTAGAGAATAATATGCGCAAAATTTTCTCTTTTTCTTCCCAATCTAATTCTCCAATTTCTGTCTTTTCTGATAATTTAACAGAAGAATTTCTCTTTCCTGTTTGTGTTGTCTCAGGTCTTTTAGGAATGTCTGGGAATTTCGATTTTCGTGTTTCGTACATACTCTCCTTCTTAGACTGCTGCTTTACATAATTAATTGCCTCTATCAGAAAAGTCTCTATTTCAGTTCTTTGGTCCAAAATCATCTGAGACAAGGCTTTTAAAGTCTTATTCTCTTTCTTTTGGAGTTTGAGTTCTTCCTTACATTTCTCAAGCTCAGCCTCAAGGGTCCTGATCTTTAATGTAAGATTATATTGGAGTTTCTCAGTTTCCTTTTGATGCTTTTGTTGAATCTAAAATCTTAACATTTAATTTTATCTTTGGTACTCCATCTAGAGCTTCTGTCAATTGCAGGCACTTTGCCTTCAAGCTCTTTATCTTATTGTTCTGTCTAATATTCACAGTTTGATATCCAATCAGCTCACTCTCTTCCATGGATACATTAAGGGCAGGGAGATTCATGCTTTTATCAAGATCTGGTTTTTGGGAAATATGGCTGCGCCGCTTTTGATGAGTTGACTGGGTAAAAACAGCTGTTTTATCGAATATATTTGCATCCGTATTTTCAATTTCTTGAACTAAGAACAAGAAAAAAATCAAAATACCTATCACGTGATCATAAACTGAGCCTGGAGTTCTAGCTCTTGATCTATCAATGCTTTTATCTAGATCGGATTTTGTGGAGCCTTTTCCTCTGGATAACTCTTTTTCATTTTCTAAGGCAATGGCCTTTGCTCTCTCAAGATGCATTTTAGTAACCATTTCGTTTCTTTCAAATCTGGCTTTCTCTAAATCAGAATTTAATTTCTTGATTGCATCCTGATATTCTCTTTCTCGTTTCTATGCTGATTAAATTCAGTGCGTGGGAAATTCTACAGTAAACTCTCTGAGATGTTTCAGCTCGATGTTCAGTTTCTCTATTCTCTTGTTGAAATCATTTTCTGTGATAAAAAGCTTATTCTTATACTCTATCCATATGTTTGCATTGTGAGACAATTTCTCTTACCATCTATCTCATCATTTTTCCTCTTTATAATGTCTTCAATCTTTGCTTCATAAGCTTCTTGAGTTTCTTGAAGATTCCTGGCAAGTGTTTTGCATTCTTCCTCTTTGAGTTCCCACCGTCTCTTTAATTCTCTTGTATCCATTGCCTAAGTTGCGTTAGTCTCAAGGGTAACAGATTCAATTTTGAATAATTGTAATAATTGAAAAGTTCTTACATAGTGCTCATAAGTTTCATCATGTTCTCTCATCAATTTTTTTATCTCCTTTTTTCTATACAATTATTGCATGGTTTAGACACTCAGTACAATTCCTCGTTTCGAAGTTTGAGCATTTTTACATCTTCCTGCAATTCGTGGTACTCACTAAGAGTTTTCAGGTACAGTAAGAAAGGAAGTTACGGATGATGGAAGTCTCTTCTTAGTGGATCGGTCATAATGGCCTGATCGACCATAACAACATGTAGTGACGAATCACTACTTTCCATGTTCTTTTATGAAAGTAATAAAACTTAATTAAGAAGTTTGTATCGAAATGGACGCTGACCAACAAGAATTCTACGTCTCACCAATTGCCGAGCCACTTGCCTCTGACAATCTCAGAAAGAAGATCTTGAAGCAAACAAGAAAGCGTAGGCTTTTACAGACCTTTTTTTCATTCTTTTCTAGACTTAGCAGACAAATACATCAAGAGAGGTGTTAAGGAAGTTGTCAAAGCTTTAAGAAAGGATCCTAATGGGTATTTATTTTTTTTATTGAGTAATAAGTAAAAAGAATTTGCATCTTGGCTGCTGACGTCAGCCCTGTTGATGTTATCTCTCACATTCCCATATTATGTGAGAAAAAGGGAGTTCCATATATGTATGTTAGAAGCAGAATGGAACTCGGAATTGCTGCTCAAACTAAGAGACCAACCAGTGTTGTTTTATTGACCGAGCCTAAGAAAGATAAAGAACTCTTACAAAAATATGAAGAACTCAGAGAAAAGATTGTCGACAGAAACAAGTATTTCTAAATAATAAATGTATGTATCGGCTATTGTTGTAGTTTTATCCGGGTTCAATTAGTTAAACCAGTCAAACATGAATCGATCGCTTGTTTAAGTATTGCTTGCTCGAATGAATAAATAAATATCCTAAAAAAATTCTCTCATTAATAAACCAATAGATTCTCATATTGACGAACTATTTCCTAATTACTTAGAAAAAAGATTCCTAACAAGAGCTGTCTAACGGCTAAGCCCAATAAGCATCTTAAATAGAATTCTAGTAACTATAGATGAAATTCTAAATTATCTTTTGAGTTTATTGTCTCATGTTTTTAGTCCAACATGCAGGCACTAGATATTTCAAAATCTTCCGAGCCAAACCAAGTCCAGGTTTGATCAGAAGATATAATAATTTATCAAATTTAAGATATATGGAAAAAACCGGATTCAAGTACCCAGAAACCAGAAGGGATGAGACCATTATTGACAAACATGGACTCCAAGATCCCTACAGATGGTTAGAAGACCCCGATTCTGAGGAAACAGTCAAATGGGTTGAAGCTCAAAACAAAGTCACATTCGATTACATTAATTCCTGCGCGTTCAAAGATGACATCAGAAAGAGTTTAACTGCCCTCTATAACTATCCCCAGATCATGTGGGTTGTCAACAGAGGATCCAGAATCTTCACTAAGATGAACGAGGGGATGAAAAACCAAGCTGTGTACTATGTCCAAGATGGTATTGATGGAAAAAGAGAAGTGTTGCTTGATCCCAACACCCTCTCAACAGATGGCACAATAGCTGCAGTATCTACTAGTTTCTCTGAAAGTGGAAAGCTTATGGCCTATGCACTTTCTAGAAGTGGAAGTGACTGGCAAACCATCCACTTCAGAAATGTTGATACCAAGGAGGACTTGCCCGATAAGCTAGAATGGGTCAAATTCTCTGCCCTTGAATGGACCAAGGATGAGAAGGGTTTAATTTATTCAAGATACCCCAAACCTAAGGATATTGACTCCATGGAGTCTAATAAGGCTGGTGCTGAAACTGATAAGCTTGCATACATGAAGATCTACTATCATAGAATTGGAACATCTCAAGATGAAGATATCTTGATTTATGAAGATCCTGAAAACCCTGAATGGTTCTTCGGAGGAAGTATCTCCTCTGACTCTAAGCACGTCGTCGTTAACATCAGCAAAGGATCAGTCAGCTACGAAAACAACTATGTTGTCGATATCTCCAAGCTCTTAGATGAGAAAAAGACTTCTATTGTGAAATTGATTGACGGTTTTGACAATCGTTATTCATATATCACTGATAAGGATGGCTGGTACTACTTCAAGACCGCCAAGGATGCTCCTAACTACAAGATTATTGCTATTGATATCAATAACCCCGATCCTTCAAATTGGAAGACCATTGTTCCTGAAAGAGACGAACCTATTGAGGGGGTTGACTGTGTTGATGAGGATAAGTTTGTCATTCTCTACAGCAGACACGCTTACCATGCTATGCTTTTGTATAACTTTGAAGGTAAATTCCTTGGAGAAATCCCCATCCCCAAGTATGGAAATGTTACCTTTGGAGCACATCGTTCCAACTCAGACTTCTTCCTGGTCTATGAATCCCTTAACAGACCTCCTACTGCTTACCACTACTCCTTGAAAGACAATAAGATAACCCCCTTCATTGAGCCCAAGTTTGATATTATCAATCTTGATGACTTTGAAGTCAATCAAGTTTTCTATGAAAGCAAGGACGGAACTAAGGTCCCTATGTTCCTCGTCTACAAAAAAGGACTTAAGCTTGATGGAACTGCCCCTTGTCTCCTTGAAGCTTATGGAGGATTCTTAATTAACAATACTCCTGTGTTTGCTCCAAGCTATTTGTACCCCGCTAGCCACATGAACGGAGTCTTTGCCATGGCTAATATCAGAGGTGGAGCCGAATACGGTGAGGAGTGGCACAAGGCTGCCTTGAAGGAAAACAGACAAAAGTGCTTCGATGATTTCATTGCTGCTGCAGAGTACTTAATCAAAAACAATTACACTTGCAAGGAAAAACTTATCACTATCGGAGGATCTAACGGAGGTCTCTTGGTTGCTGCTTGCGCTAATCAAAGACCCGACCTCTTTGGATGTGTCTTGTCCCTTGTCGGAGTCCATGATCTTCTAAGATTCCACTTGTTCACTGTGGGTTATGCTTGGAAGGATGAATACGGTGACCCCGATATCCCAGAGGAAGCTGAGTTCCTTAAGAGACATTCTCCACTCCACAATGTAAGAAAGGGCAAAGAATACCCTGCCATGTTGCTTACTACTGCTGATCATGATGATAGAGTCGTTCCCTTGCATTCTTATAAGCTTATCGCTACTCTCCAATACACTCTAGGAAATGAACCTTACCAAAAGAATCCTCTCATGATCAGAATTGACACTAAGGCTGGTCATGGAGGTGGCAAGCCCTTGTCTAAGAGAATTGAGGAAGCTGTTGATAGATTCGCTTTTGCTTGTAACGCCCTTAACATTAGACTTTCTATCTAATTATATCTAAATAAGGAACAAAGACTATCTATAATATAACACTTGATTAAATTCCTAGTTGAAAATCCTTTTTTCCTAGCTATTCAATTATTGGACTGATCATATTATCAGAAATGTCTTCACCATATGAATTACACGCACCTTAGGTTTACACTCTCTTAGTTAGATCAAACTCTAGAGGATCCACTGGCTCGTGCAAGAATTTTAGGGTCATCTTAAGTTTATATCCTTCTTTTAATTTGAAATCATATCTCCTCAAGAATTCACATAACAATGCCTTGCTTTCAATGTTAGCTAAGTGTTGACCAATACAGTTTCTTGAACCAGAAGAAAATGGGATAAAAGCAAAAGGATCATCTAGAGTCTTGTTCATGAATCTATAAGGATTGAATTTAAAGGGATCTTCGAAGTATTCTTCAGAGAAGTTGTTACTCATAAATTCAACCTCGATCAGGGTTCCTTTTTTAACATGAATATCATTTAAGTAGTGGTCCTGAACAGCCACTCTTGGGAATAATCCAGGTGCAGGGGTATAATATCTCAATGCTTCCTTGAAGAAGCTGTTCATAACTTCCATACTTTGCAAATCCTCGATTGTTACATTAGATCCATCTTTGTAACCCTTGGATATTTCCTGTCTAAGTTTAGTGACCAATTCAGGATCTTCAGTTAAATAATGCACAGCCATAGCTGTCAGGTGGCCTGTAGTATCCATACCAGCCAAGAAGAATGTGATAAACTCGTCAACAATGTCCCTCTCTGTTAATGTTTCGTCAGAATTTTCTTCAAGACTCAAGAACAAATGCTCAAGCATGTCCTTCTTGGGCTTAGCTTTAATAGCCTCCTTATTCTTCTCAAAGTCAGCCTTCTTCTCCTGGACGATCTTAATACAGAGATCTCTGAAGCTATCCAAAGTTATACTAATTATAAAGTTTTTACTTCTTGATATTTCTGAGGACATTTCTGTGCATAGGAAGAGGACTCAACTTCAATAACTTGGGCCCGAAGAGGAAATTCGAGAAGGTAAAAGCAACCTTAGAAACTTCGATGATGAGATCAGCAAGGGCTGTGGTCAAGGCTTTTCCTTTAAATGTATATTTAGCCAAGTCCTGGCCAAAGAAAATGGTTCCCACAACTTCTCCTGTGATATGTTGGAACTCGTCCATGATTCTTATGTTCTTCATCTCTCCTTTCTTTTCAATTTCGTCAAATCTTCTCTTTGCGACTTGGATCAAAACAGGTAAATTGGACTTTAATAATTCAAAGTGAAAGACATTGGAAATGATCTTTCTGTGGCGTTTGTGGACTGCTCCCTCAGCCAATAGCATACCATTACCTAATAAATCTGCAATAAATCCTAGGACTGAAGCTTTCTTCACATAGAGCTGTGGATTGGAATAAAAGGCTTTAATAAGCTGAGTGTCATATAAAAGAAGCATGGCTTCACTTCCCATATTTGTGACCTTGAAACGAGGAGGATTCTTAACATTCTTCATTCTTTTCTGCTTATAATAATAATCACCATGAGTTTCTGCAGTCACATAGTGGCTATAAAGATTCCCGATTAAGGGGAAGTATTCACTTAAGGCTCCTTGCTTAGTATAGTAACGGATTCTGAGTATTGGTAAGACAAAGACCCTCACAATCACGAAGGACAAGATTCCCAATATAATATATAGAAACATCCTAAATTTTATTTCAAGATATTATAGTTCTTCAAAAAACCTTTCATTAACCATAGGGGTAACTACCTCCTTGGTCTTTGATTTATCTTCCCAAGACTTTGTAAGCAAGTTTATGGAAGATGAGATAGGAATTGAACCCATTGTAAACTAGTTCCTTGAAATAGTGATACTTACACCTCGATTTTGCGGTTTGAAATTGGAAGAAATTACGATTTATAGACTTTAAGCCTCTTTGTTCGAAAACTGATCTGATCCTATAACAGTATATTGCATTTCTTTTGAATATTTAACATTAAACAGATAAAATTAGTCAGAGGCCCAATGTTAAGCAGAAAGTTTTTTGAGTTTAGTACCAAGCCTCTCTCCTTCATAAATCCTTTCAGAGGGACTCTTTGGTCTTCTTTCAGTACCTCATCAATTTTCCAAGAGAAGGAATCTCTTAAGGAAAATGAGAAAGGAAATAGCCAAAATCAGAGCAAAGAAAAGAACGAGAAACAAAACGATGAACGCGACCACTACTACAATAACCGTTCAAGATTCACCTATACATCAGCTCTCCTGCCTCTCTTAGCCTACATGGGAAGTAAAATCAGTGAAGTTTCATGTTTATTTAAGAGTGATAAGCCAGACGTAATTATTTTAGTCTCTCAGTAACCTTAATAGAGAAATAAGATGAAGAACAGAGTCTCCTTGATTCAATATCCTGCCAACAACCCCATCGAAGATAGATGGTCATGTCAACAGTTGGAATCGATAGATGGATATGTCGCCATTGTGCTAGACGGTCACGGAGGCTGGCAAGTCGGTACGAATAATGATAACCATATTGAGGTGGTTAGCTGAGTTCGCTCAGGAAAATCTCGCTAAGGAGATTGACAGATGTTTAGCTGAAAATAAAAATAAAAAATTCGAAAATGAAGACGAATATATTACAACTTCTATCAAAGAAGCATTTGATGGTGTTGTAAATTTTGAAGAATCTTTTCGTAAAAATATTAGGAAAACAAGTTCCTCGCAATTGCAAGAGAAGCTTACAAAATTGGCTTTGCTGGAACCGGTATCCTTAAAATTCATTCTATAATCAAATTTAGGCCAAGTTGGCGCTTGCTGTCTCGCAGCTGTTATCCACAATAATAAACTTTATGCTGCTAATATCGGAGACTGCAAGGGAGTTATCTGCACAAACGAGAACAACCAAATCACCTTGAGAAAGATAAACCATAAGCTCAATGCCAACTCTAAAAAAGAGCAAGCCAGACTTAAGGCAATGTTCAAGGATCACGATATTTTTGTGTGTAGAAAAGTAACCCACTTCCTTCTAATATTAACCTGAAAGGGAGATAACAAGGCATGCTACGTCAAGGTTCATCTTTTTTTTTAAGCTTAATTAGAAATAGAACTCATTACAACCTACAAGAGCCTTTGGTGACTTCAGACTTAAATATCCTGAATTCAACAATCCCAAGAATTTGCCAATCGAATATGGGTATTTTGTTGGAGAAAAAAGGTTGATTTGTTAGATATCGCAGACCACTCGAAACATTTAACGGCCCATACATCACTCATGTACCTGATATCAAAGTCATTGATCTTAACAAAAATGATAAATACTTGATTCTCTCTAGTGACGGAATGTGGGATGAGCTCAACAAGGAAGATGTAGAAGTCTTTAGTTCTTCGATAACCATGACTAGGTTGCCAGAATTGTTAAGTCTAAATTAGGTGATAAAGCTCAACTCACCCAAGAGTAAAGCTGAAGCGAAAATAATTATTTAATTTGTAGGCTATTGGATGCCTCTTTGAGACATGCTGCTAAAGAAGCAGGTAAATTGAATTTTTCTTAATTTGTAATTGGTTAGCAATGTCAGAAGCTGAGCTTAGAACAATTCCAGTAGGAATGAGAAGAAGATATCATGACGATCTTACAATCATCATTCTTGACTTAGAGAATCAAGTCAAATTATAAAATTAGTTTATCTAATCTATATATTTTGTCTTTTCGAGAATACTTATTATGTCCTATATAAATACTCAGCTTGACCTATGTACAAATTTTCGAAGGACGAATAATTAATAATCACAAGGAGAATACTTTATTCACTCTTGGTAAACTTAATTACTTCCACGTTATCTTGTTCTTCAGGTGGAACTTGTCCTGCAAAAGGATCTAGTTGGAACTTCTCTTGGCATACTTTAGCCATCTCTTTCAATAACTGGTCAGCCCTTTCCTTAGATTGATAGGCAAATAACAGTTTGTAATTTTTCTTCTTGTATGGGACAACAAGATCCAATTCTAGAATGTTGTTCTTTGCATTGTATTTGACCTCCTTGATTTTGTAAAGCTTTATCTTGAATATCCTTGTGGTTCTATCTTTCTATAATAATAAGAAATTAGTTAAATAATGATACCCTCATGTAGATAAATCTCGCATCAGTGAGTATAACTTGATAGGGATGTAAGCCTGTTCTCACCTTGATATTAATTTCATCATAAAACAAGATCTGCTCTTGTTCTATGGCTTTTGATCTTTTAATTCTCCTTATAACAGCCTTTCCTTTGGCAATGCTCCAGTCGTAATTAATAATCAGTCTATTTTCGCCAAATACTCTTGGTGGACGGCTTCTTATCTCCATAACATTTTCCTCATATCTTGTGGAATTCTTAATTCCATGAAACATTGCTGCGAAAAAGTCACAAAATCCCACTATGGGTTTTATAAGCAGTCCCATAAATCCCTATCAGGTTACTATACTAAGCATAAGCCTTACCGAATATGTTCCTCTCAAGCATCCGCCAAAACCACGATCTCTGCTTTCTGTACATGGCTTAGTTAAAACTCCAGAAATACCACTCATTAGACCATCACATAACTGCTTGGTACCATATACAAACCCTTCTCTTGGTGATCTAATCTTTCTATTCTTCTTTCTTTGTCTATCTCTCAGATACTCAGCATCTGCTGTCAGCATAGCCATTCCTCTTACAATAGTCCCACCAATTCTCATGACTGCTTGCCCAACTCCAAAGACAATACCTTTTCCAAATGCAATAAACCCATGAGCTAACGAACCTCTGAACCCTCCATGCTCACCTGCTTCTCCAGTAAATAGCACATGGAATGGATTGTAGAATAATTCTACAGCTCCTGTACCCAGATTTTCTATCAAAGATACCGGGTTTCCTAGTAAATCTATCGAACCTAAGATCCTGTATAACTGAGTCATGAGTTGTCTTGTATAGTGCTTGGTCATTCTTGAGATCACATCATCTTGAGAGCCAAATATATGAGTAGCCTGAAGATAGTTTAATCTTATTTTGGCACTATCGATTGAAGCTAGCATCATACCGAGATCAGCAAATGCGCCTAGGTCAACCACCCTCCATTTATGGCCCGGTGTGGCTCTGAACGTGAAGATAAGTTCGATAGGTTCCAATGTCAAATTCTTAATATAGAGCCTCATACTTTCATCTATCTTTTTACGGATTTTATCATCAAGTCTTGCGGAAAGTCCTCTATAGTCATATATTTCCTTTTTAGTTTTTGCTTCGAGGCTCTCAACGAAAGGAAGCTGCTGATACATCTTGAAAATGGAATCAATAATGATATCATCAAGTCTGATCTCGAATGTATCAATAAAGAACCTGAATTGGTTTATATAGAGTAAGTCTGATGAAATTTGGTCTTCCTTTTTTGGAGATTTCTAAAAAGGTTATGAATGGGTGTTAATAAGTACCGAGGCAAAGTAAATAAAAATGAAAGGAACATCAGTTGGCATTTTTCTTGTACGCGCTAAAATTACTGGGAACTGGGCGTCAGGAGACTGGTTGTTTATAACTAAGGCATCTATTGTGAAAGAAACCTATATAATAAAAATATGTGGATAGAGATCTACATTAACTCTCTGCCAAGTAAATTCTGCATTTTGGCCAATCTGATTATCAGGATTCATGGAATCATCTTCACATTGGTAATAGGTAAGTCCTAAATTTTGAATTGTGATAGCTAGTAGCTCTCTTGGATAACCATCAATCAGTGAGATTTCTATCATTTTTGTGATGTTTACCTTGAAAGTCAAGGACCTAGCCTTTGGTGGTTCACTAAATATTTAAACTAATAGAGTAACAACATACATCTGTGGGAGAATATCTTCCTCTTGCTCTGCTTCCTCCTTTTCTTCTTGGGTTCTCGTTACGAAGAACATAATCACTCTTGTTGGCCCAACGGGCTCTACTTTTACATGAACCTATTATAATTATGGAAATGACAATCTTTAATACCATATTGGGTCTATTCATGAGCGCAGCCTTTTGAATCATTTGGACCCACTCCAACGCTTCTTGTTCGCTTTTGGCTAAAGTGTTAACTAAGTTATATCTTAGTACCTCTAAAGGTATGGAACTGGAGCTTCCTTCGGACTTCAACTGTGAGAGTAAAAGTTCTCTCCTTAAACTCATCGATTTTAGCTGTTCTTAAAGGAAGGACAATCTTCTTATTAGGAAGTCTGGGATTATAGATCTTGAATTTTTGCTTTGCAACATTAATGACACAATAGTCTTCTCTGTAGTCATCGTCATATTGATTCTTTCTGTAGATGAACCCCTTCTTTATGTCATTCCAAACAATACGCTTTCCTCCCATCAATTCAGGTGGTTGGTAAATAACTATAGGTTCATAGTCTTTGATGGCATCTAGTCGATATTCTCGAACTACTCCCTCAACTTCAACTTCTAGTATCTTCTTTCCAACCATGTCGCCCCAGGTAAAAGGCACTCTTCTGCCAGGTCCCACCCTTGTAAAGTTAATATCTAATTATTATTATATTAAGAATCCTTTATAATACCAGTTAAGAGCTTTTTGTTTTCATCTAATACAGGTTTCTGTCTGAAATTGATCTCATAGGTTGTCATATTTTCAATTCTATAAGGAGGCTCTCTGACATCCGCTGCAAGGATTCTGATGTAAATTGTGCTGCGATCAACATTTATGATTACTTTGACATAATAATAATCTTCATCAACCAAACCCTGGGAAACCCTATTTTTCTGTAACCTAAGGGTGAAGTCATCCACCTAACCTATTAATAAAGAAATACTAAATCTTACCTCATCTATTCTAAATCTTCCTGACCAAGCAAATGGCTTCATACTAAGACTATCACTGAGACTCATAATAACATGAGGTGGCTTTCGATGGTCAGCCCAGTGGAAGTATTCCCATGACTGAGGTCGAAGATGAGTTATGTTATCCGGATGAAGTTCCACATCATGCTGGGCGAGTAAGAAGTATTGGTCAGTTTCATTCTTAATTGCAAACCGCGGAGTTATGATAAGGATCTTCGAACGATTGAAAACACCTCCACAAATTTCGGTTCTAATACTGTACTCATATTTCCTTCTCAGTTGAGAAGCTTCTCCTCTTGCACCTTTTTTCTGAATAATTTCGGCAATACTTGTAAGGGCATCACTTACCTTATCTGCAATAACATTTCGGTCTCTACGCCTTCTCCTAACGTCCTTTTCAACAATTGAGAAAATACCATCAGCACTGTTTACAGAGAATTTCTTGGACCATGTATTAGTCTTCCTTAGTGCAATTTGGACCTTGTTCATTTTCTTTGAAGTAGAGAACATATGGATCTTGTTATAAATCTCGTCTTGACGACTAATTTCCTCTAGCTCCTCACTTTCCAACTCTTCAACAGGAAGATTGCGAGAAGGTCCCCATCTTTCGCTCATCTTGTCATGTCTTAATGTGACAATATCTTCACTTAATTCAGATGAGAAGAGATGGGCCTCTCTGTATTTCAATAATTCTCGGCCTTCATTGACAATAAAATAAGGACAATATAAGACTAATTCTCTGCATGAAGTTGAGACTACTTTAGTCTCAATCCAAAGATAAAGTAACCCTTTTCCTTTCACTTTGGTTGGATCTGGCTCTAATTTGACGCTATACTTATCACTGCGATCATTATAGTAAACTTTTTTTGCTTTGCTCTGGGAGTAGTTCATTACATTAACTGCTACTGAAAGATCTTCTCTGTAATTCACCATTGTAAACTGTTGAGTCTTCCCAGGTGCAATATAATCAGTTTCAAACAACAAAACCCGAGTTACTCCTTCCGAAAAAAATGATAATCTGATCGGCCTTACAATAGCATTAGTAAAAGATATGAGAGGATTGATATTTAGGTAGCATTCATAGGCAAAGTCCTCATCAGCAGATCCCCTTGCAAGGAAGGCTGCGGCGACCTTCTTTTTAATCGTAGTAATTGCAAAGCTGAACATATCATCCCCTCTATAGCAAATCATATTATAGTCAGTTTTCTTTCTTAGTTTTCTCTCATAGATCTCAATAGCATCTCTATACTCATCACTTGAATCAATATCCTCATCAAAATTTTCATATTCTTCACCTCGTGGTCTATCATCCAAAACCTGAGCTAGTGGAAATCCTCTTTCAGGATAATTAAAGCCCTCTTTTCTTAAGAAAATAATAGCTCTTTCTTCCACAGCTTCAATGGGTAAGTAGTATTTCCCTCCTTTAGTAATTTCTCCTTCAAAAATGACTGGCCTTCTGTTAACGGGATTGATAAATACGATCTTGTAGTAGAGATTAGTATCAAGCTTATTTCTCAGAATAACTGAGGATCTCAGAATGACATCTTTAGATCCGTATTTAGGATTGATGTGAACTGAAGCAATCAGGAAAGTTGCAGACTTCTGATTTTTATTGCCTGCATTGCGATCGCCTAAACGAGGGTCTATCATTTTTTGGACTAAGGCATCTCCTTTTTCTTTTGATCTGATTTTATAGAGTTTTCTACCAACAATATCACAATTAATTTGTCTAATTGCTTTGTACACATGTTTTTGTGCCACAGTTTCTGGCTCCTTAGTTCTAAGAATGTCTAATTCTTTTTCTGTACCCTTTTCAGCCCTCTCAAATTTGAGAATAGAGACATCAAGAAAAGCCTGAGACCCAGTTATTCCTGTTTGATATTTGAGTCTCCTTCTAACCTGTCTAAAGAATTTCCAGCTAATATCAACTTCTTTATTATTTTCAACGATAATTTCCTTGATATCTGAAGAGGAAGGATTTGAACTTTTTAACTTCAAAGAGAATCCTGTAAAGTTCTTTATCTTGTAAGGCTCAGCTTCCCTTAGCCTCTTCTTAAATACAGCCGATATTTCTAAAATACATGCCAAACCAGCAGCTGAAAGGTTTATCTTCAAAGCATTCTTATGAAGATGTTTTTCATAGATCTCCATTCTGGGGTCAAATTGGGTGTCGTGGTTCCTTATTTCACAAATAGCATCATTCCCTTTAGTGTCATACTTTATCACAAAACACCAAGGCTCTATAAGTGGTTCGTAGCTCATTTTCCTCCTATTGAAGTACTGAACGTCCAGATTACCAATGGTCCTGAGCTTGGATTCGTCGTTTGAAGCATTCATTTTTAGGAGAATCTTATTGAAGCTAATACGGCCAAGTTCTACACCTTGAACCATCTTGATCAGGTTGATACTCAATTTATTAATCTTGACTCTATAATTGGATACAACAGTAGGAGGAGGTGGCTGCTGACTCATAGGAGCTTTGTCCATTTTCTGTTGTGGAGGGGGTGTAGCAGTGCTCGGGACTGTCAGATTTTGTAGAACATGCTGCATGAGGGTGAGATGTTCTGTTGAAAGGATAAAGTTATTCTTAAGGTTGACCTTGTTTTGAAGTTCTACTTCGAGGTCATTTTTCACAGGGTTTGGAATCTGCTTTGTGAAATATTCAAGCTCAATTTTATTCTTCACAATGATTCTGAATGTTTCAATCAAGGAGAATCCACTTAGAACATCAGTGGTATCTTCAGGACCTCCTATATCTCTTTTGGGTTTCTTTTTTTGGTTTGGATCTCCGAAAATATCTTTGCTATCTATTGCAAATAGACGTTTCAAGAGTAGCTCGACATCAATCTTTGTTCTTCCTGGGCCGTAAGCAGAATCACCAACCACCTCTTGCTTAAGAACGAGGTTGAGCATCAGCACAAAGGTATCTTTTCGGGCAGAAATAATTTGATTATTAGACTCTACAACTGTAAGTTCTTTGTCTATTTCCTCTGAGCCAGTAAAATCATTAAGTAAGATTGCTGAAAAGTTGTTCAAGGTTACTTTCATCCTCATTGGAGGGAGATTGTTGTGCATCAACAACTTCATATAGGGAGGATTTGGAGTTCCTATAAAAGGCTTTTGTAGGAAATCAACCATTGCCAATAGAAGGTCTGGCACTACAACAATACTCTTATTATTAATGATAACATTCATATTCATATCCCCATCCCAATTCATTTCTATATTCACGAAAATCTAAAAAGATTAGAGAAAAAGACAAGGGGTTACATCACTATCAGCCTTAATATGCTCTGTCGTTGTAGTCTTGATTTTGGGCTTCCTTACTTCGGAGATGTGATGAATAATGAACGGCAACTTGGCTACAGGGAAAACATCTTCTAGCTTTCTGCCTTCTGAATCTCTGCGTGGTTGGTTCCCTTCTTCTAATTGCTCTTTGTGAAGCTCTTCAATAACTTCATCCTCCTTGGTTCTTGGGATATCAAATACTTTAGGATTGGCTTCCAGTTCCTCTTTTCTTTCTTCAGGCACTTTATCATGCAAGAAATTGCTAAGAACTTTATCGTCATGACTCACAAAGCTTTCCGCCTAAAGTTTTACTAAGCTCATGAATTAACTACCTGCTCAAATTCAGGTCGTGGAGGATTAAACTCAATTGAGTAATGATTAGCATCCTGAGCAGGAGGAACCTGTTGTTGGACTGGTGGAATAACATCATTTTGAGCTGCAACTCGCGCTTGATTTTCAAGTTCTTTAAGTTCTTCAGGCTGGACTTGTGTCTCTACGGTATTTTTATTGAGGTTGGGATTCACTTCTTTAAGGTTTTTCTGCTTTTTAGGCTTTCTTTTACAGCATCTTGTCAATTTCTCTTTCATTCTGTTGAAGCAGTAGGATACTTTAGTCCAGAAACCAACCATCTTGATCACTTGAAACTCTTTTTCTTCTTCTTGTCTTTCTTTTGGAGGGATGGCCTTCTTCTTTTCAGCCTTGGTTAGGTGCCTGCCACCAAAATGAATAACATCAACATCCTCTTTTTCCTTGATGACCTGGTTCATGGTCTCATCAAGATTGATCTCATATTCTGACATCTCTTCAGGCTCGAAATTCTCTGCATTATCTGCAAGTGTTGTATCTTCTTCAGGACGGTAAAGATCAGCCATGTAGCTGGCAAAAATCTTACGGTATTCTTTGGCGAGTTTGGTTTTATACCGCAAGTCGAACATCTCAATATTCTTAATATTAACATGAATTGACTGTGCTCCATTCTTTCTCATGCAAGTATCGAAGGCAACTGTTCCCAGAGTAATCATACACAAGGAATTCGGATTTTTGTGGATGAAGTCACTTAGCATGTCTTCTGTATTTGGTTGCATTGCAAACTTAGAAAGAAGCTCATACCTATCACCTGTGTAAATCTTGATTAAGGCTTGGTCTAATTTAAGATCCACTATTAAAGAGACTCCTTT
>Ga0065720_1019501_pt1 | contig 24850 bp, 13 predicted proteins | sample Thericmetagenome_FD_59107 | JGI IMG/M metagenome (GOLD analysis project Ga0065720, IMG submission 59107) | Thermophilic microbial communities from the Joint Bioenergy Institute, California, USA of rice/straw/compost enrichment - eDNA_2 v2... | ecosystem: Engineered > Solid waste > Grass >... | reverse complement strand
CTCTTCACTCTAAGGTCAGTTGCAAATTTAATGGCAGAATACATTGCCACAGAACTCTCATAGGAATAACTCAAATTCTCAATCCAAGAGATAGCTCTTTGTACACTTCTTGAAGAGTATCTGACGCTAGCCCTGCTATAGTAAGAGATCGAGGTTCCGAAAGTTACTATATTAAAATAACTGTCGTCCGGTAGTGATTGGAAGAATTTGATAAGAGATTTCTTAACCTGAGTAAATCTGGCTGAAGTCATGGAACCAGAACAATCCACAACAAAAACATACTCTCCCTTGATTGTTTTCTGATCCTTCAGGTAGACATAACTGGTTATATCATCAATAGACTCACCCTTTTTAATGTAATTTGTAATCTCTTCTTTAGTAATATCAGTGAACCTAAGAGTAAGATCAACTTTTGCCACAAAGTCTGCTCTGTAGACCGGATGCTTGGCAACTGCTGACTTCACTTGGAACATATTCTTAGTATTATAATACACAGCAACATCTCTTTCTTTGTTTACTTTTAGCTTATAATGAGCGACTCTTGAACTTTGTCTTCTAACAATAGTGGGCTTTACATCATGTGTAGGACAGAGTATATTGTCAAAATCCACATCTGAAGCAATCGTTATATCTAAATCCCATTCCTTTATTTCTGAGTGCTTGAAACAAGTTTTATTATAATCAGGTGTCTTTTTCCAGCTATAGTTGTAGAAATCAAACTTGGAAGTCAAAGTAGAGTAAAAACTGAAGCTCCAATAATAGCTTGACACTACTTGCAATGGCTGTATCAAAGCATATTTTATTGTGATTTTTGCTTTTGGAGCAACTCTTGGAATCTTAAATTTCACCTTTGTAGCATTGACTGAAGTAGACTCTTGTGTGCTCTGAGTTTGAGTCTGTTGGAACTGTGAAGATTGTTGGTATCTTTGATATGTTTGGATTGCTTTTTCCTTATCAATAACTTGGAGTGCAATATTTCTCCCTTTTGAGGAGGCTTCGAATGTGTGAATTATGGCTGAATCGGCCTTAGAACAATAATAGAAAAAGTCAGTCTCATAATCAAGATGGTTCTCGAATTCTTGAGTGTGCTCTATGGTTGTATAGGAATTCTCAATGTAAGCTGAGCTACGAATATTTGACATTTTCAAGGCAGAACCTCCAGAGGAGTAGAGGCCCACCATTTCATCGCCATCATCAATGTCATAGGAGGATTCAGATTTATAGTAAGATGCTGATGTTTTGCTGCAGATCAATATGAAAAGCAGTGAGAAAATGAACCAAGCTTTCATTTTGGTAAAGTTTGGGAATTAACAGGTTTAAATATAAGCAATCCCCGAACAATAAATAGAGATGCTGGGAGATCTATAAATAGTTTTTGTTTTTGATTAATGGGTAAAACATGATTCTGTTTTTCAATTCTTTTTAGAAAAATCTAATTTGTTAATTCATCTGTTTAGTTAAGAAAGTTGAATTCTTTATAACATCTCTTGGTCATAACACTTGCTCAACTCTAAATGTATCTTCGGAAGTAGACGTTAACCTCCACGCTAAGAACCCTGATTAATACTTAAATTGCTCGTATTAGATTATAAACTTTAATGTATTGCTTGTAATTCTAGTTCTTACTTCTGATCATTTGGTTTCCTTGAACAACCATAGAGAACGAAGTATCTACTTTCTGACACTGTTAAAATTTCCTTGATTTTTAATATTCATCTTGTTAATATGGCAAATTTTTTCGTTTCTCAAACTTACTGGTTCAAGTTTAAACTATGCATATAATAATAAGGCCTCTCCAAGTTCTTGGGAAAAATGCAAAGACTTTCTTTGTAATGTTAGTTACCAGGATTTTTCTTTATTTTTGAATTTCTTAACAATGTTCTATCTTGCCCTAAGTCGGATAAAGTTAAAAAAGATCAAAATAAGTTGATAGTTCAAATATGTTGAAAGTAATTTTTTAGCGTTCAAAAAATGGCATAATGCAAATAGAATTGAGATGATAGATTATTTGGATAGAAATAATAACAAAGAATTATTCCCAAAAACAAAATGATTTCTTGATGAGATTCTTGGTCATACTTAATATCGCAGGTGAGATATGGCTATTGTTCTGTGAATATATTATATTCTACATGAGGCTGAAAACATAGCATTGTCACTTTTGGCAATATGATCTAAATCATTTGTTTGATAGTAGTACTCTGGCTCTCTTAATGAATTATTGAATCACAGGATGTTATGATGACTGTCAAGTGAATTTCTGCCTAGGCCCTGTGTTTATGCATTGACCTGAGGGATATGGATAAATCCTCTCACTCTACATCCTTTAATCAATATACCAAATTGCTCAAATCTTAAAAAGACTTTTTCTAAAGCCGGGCAATAATCCATATATTTTAAATATGCTTTGAATTCCTTCATGTGAAACTCCGTTGCTATCTTGAGTTTTGTAAGCTCTGTGGCAAGAGATCTGAGATTTTTCAGAGATGTTGGGATACAAAATAGCTCCTTGAATAATGGTTTAGTATCAGGTCCTCCTGCAAAATCTGATGTCAGAGTTATTCTTCTCAAATTTGACATCCTTCTTAGTATTTTAAATACTTCTAAGTGTTCCTGAAGCTGTGCATTGTGGTCAAAGTTAACAACAATGTTCTCGAGTTTTTCGAAAGTAAATATTTTATTTAGCTGTACTAAGAATTTATCGCTTACGGTTATTTGTTGAAGTTTGCTAGGACATTTTTGATCAACCTGTATCGGCTCAGGTTTGATAGCAATCATCATGTCTAAGAATTTTAGATGTTGGAATTTTAATGCAAGAGGCAATATTTCCGAGTCGTTGATCACTTTGCTGGATTTGTTTGAAATTTTTAGCTTTTCTAGATTTGGAGCATTCACTTGTTTCAAGAAGAGAACAATCATGTCCCTAATTTTTGTATCATAGTCCGGAATCTCAAACTTAAACTCTAACCCGAAATAGACCAAGTCTTTTATGCTTGCCAAACTTTGAAAGAAATTTAGCTCCATATCATCATTTGAAAGTTCCATAGGCAGCATGCTTGAAAAGTGTAGTTTGAGCTTATTTAAGGACTCTGGCAGTAGAATATTATCTAAGAAAGGTTTCCAAGACTTAACAGAAAATATTTTCGCTGCGAGAGCCAATTTCTTCAATTTAGTTAATTTTCCAATGTTAACGAGTTCAGCTCCACGTGAGTAATTATTCACAATTAGACCGAGACACAATGACTGTAGATTTTCGAGCTTGTCTGAATAACGATCTAGTAATGGGAATTTGTCTGCAAGGCCTCTTGCCTCTATTTTCTTTACTTGTGAGAGACCAGTTTCGAATTCAATCTTTTCACAATCAGGAAGTCCAGATTTAACTCTTAGACTCAGTTTAATATTTTCTCCATTAGGATTCCTTTGGATTAGATTTTGTAAGTATTTGAATTCAGCTGGCATGTCTAGCATCCCTACCTTCACCTGCAAGAACGACAATTTTTTGAATCTATGCAGATCTTGATAATGTTGTTTGGTTACACTGTCAAGCAAGACTTGTGATATTGCAGGATTGTGTTTCATCACTTGCTTGAATAATCTGTAATTATGCTGAAGTTCATCGTTGTGGTTGACTGGCGATAATGTAAATCTCCTCAGATTTGGTAAATAAGGGACATTGTAAATGAATGAAGGGATATGTCGTTGTAATTGGATTTCAAATCGATTCACATATCTTCCTAATGCTATACATGATCTATAGAGCCTGTTATATCTTGCTTTGTAAAGAAATGACACTTTTGACACCAAAATTGATGTTGTCACCTTGAGATATATATACTGTCGAGTATTCGGCTCTCTGGCCTTTGCCAATAGAATGACTTTCACTGCTGTAACAGAATTTGCTTCCTTCGCTGGATAAAGATTTAGTTTGGGAATCATGCTGAAGGTTCTTCCTTCACTCTTAGATTAATTCTTGAAAATAAATTTATAAACCAGATGGGAACTGCGAATATAAAGGGGAAAGGTATCCTTCAAGCTCCATTGAATTAACCTTGAAGAACTGTAGAAAAGGTAGTGAAGTCTACGAAGGGTGAAAATTACGTAGAACATTAAATAAATGAATCATTAACTTCGGAAAAGTATAGGTAAGAATCCAAAGCTTTCTAAGATAGTTCGAAACAAAATCATAGGTTTATTCTATAATAAATCAATTTCTATCAACTAAGGGTAGATTACGTTAAGATAACTCTATACTGAATGGAGAGCTTAGACAAAATCCGGTTTCGGATAATTTTGGTAACGCAATCAATTCTCATTTTCGGAAAATAATTCTAGAGTTATTGTCCATGTTGTTCAGATAAGATTAGTGGAAAATTCCCTTTAGACGAAAAAAAGGATGATATAAGAGTCATTTTTGTAAAATCCTAGTCTTAGGATTTATACTTCAAATTTTTCTTGTTCATGAGTCCATTTAACTTCCTTGGATTAGCATGAAATGCTTGAATTGGCTTCACTATCTCAATACAAACCGAAAGTGTGTTCATAGATCTTTCAATAATAAGAAAGTCTTTGATCCATTTTTTTGACAGTAGGAGTTAGTACTTATGTTATCGTTATAAGAATTTTTTGAAGTGTAATCAGAAATGACCAGTTTTATATCAAGAATCGAGAGGATTACCGAGAGTTTCTTCTTCGGCATTCTCAGTACTATATTATTTGATGTTCCAAACAAGTAATTTGTTAGAAGCTCACAGAAGCCAATTGTGATGGTAGAGTTGGCTTGTTAATGGACAGGTTGACAGAAAGAACCAAAAGGATTCCTCTGGTTTCCAGTGTTAAGATATCATGTTGTGTCATTGAGCATCATGTTAGAAAAATGCCTAAGTGCCCTAGAATTTCGTGAGATATTGCCGCTTCAGAAGATAAAAAAGACCTGAAGTCTTAGAATAATAACAATTTAGTCGCTTTTCATTCAAATGTCCTCTTGAGGATTTTTCTCTTTCGATTTACTGAGTTCAAAAATTTAGAATCAGTTTCTTGATCTGATTTAGTCCTTAAATATTTCTCGTTAGTTTGCTTGAGGCAAAAAGGTTCCTGGTGGGGATCGAACCCACGACCGATGACTTATATACCACTGCTCTATCCACTGAGCTACAGGAACTCCTTGAAAGAATCGGATTTCAGGAAGGAGTTTTCATAAAGTAACGAGTAGGGCACCAATCACTATTTTCTTGTGGGCCTCAGTTGAACAATGGCCCTTTTTCATTTTCCCTATACACTTATTCGTTAATAGCTTTACTTAAAGCAGTATCCAAGGAAAAAAAAACTAGAGACATGAGAAGATTTTCTATTGGAATAGAATAGAATGAATGCGGGAAAAGAGATGTCAGAATCTCTTAATCTTATATAGATGCCAGCAATTGTGTGTGAATGTCACTGGGTGAAAAATAATTTTATTTAATGAGGAACAAAATCATTTCAATTGTGAACCTCTTCCTTCACAGTTTTCAAGACAAATCTACAAAGAACGAGTATGAGACAAACAGGCTCTCTAGAACCCAGTCTCTAATTTTCGTAAGTCATTCTACATTTTAGATTAATTCGAAGCCTATCTGGACAATTCTCTTTGGATATAATTTGTTATGGGCAATTGTTCAAGGGAGTAAATATTCAGAGTATTGGATTATTGGAGGTGTATACGCTGGCATTTGCCTAGTCTTCCTAATCTTCGCAAGGTGGTTGAAAGGTTACATGGCAATTGTCAATATGCTACTAGGAGTTACTCTCATTGGATTAATCCTATATAGTCGCCAGAAGCATGCAAGTGATCTTAGCTTTGACAGTATTTATTTAGCTGGAAATAACTTCGGATACGTTCACAGGATTCTTCAAACACAAATGCCAAGTTTGAGGTTATTTTTGATCACAGAGCTCTCATTTTCAGCTCTAAAAATTGGATTTTTGCATGATATTCGCTATGATGTCATCATAACTCACCTTTGGCTTGTTATATATACAATCATATTAAGACTCAAAGATGAGAAATTCCAAAGAAATGCTTTTGAGGAGCAAGTAAAATTCAGAGAGAGTCTCAGAAAGTTTAAGGAACTACTTGATGTTCAATTGCCAGAAAATATTGTTATTCTTGACAAAAATCTTAAGAAAGCTCTCTTCTGGAATCATGCCTTCCAAGACGTATTCGAGGTCAATGATGAAGAGCATGTCATAGAAATATTAGGAAAAATTAAATGTGGAATTGACTTCGATTCAGAGTCATCGTTTTCTCGAACTCTTTCCCAATCTACTCTCCAGGAGGAAAGTAGTTTATTAGGGGAACTGAAGAGGATGTCTCCTCAAGATTTACATTTGAATTGCCAATATACAGTCGAGGGTACAAAGAAGCTATATGTGGTGGATTCTTTTCCTCTGCTTTGGGATAAACAAGAGGCTATTACTCTTATTCTTCAGGATATAACTTCTCAGAAGGAATTAATTTCACTTAAAGTTGCTGATGTGAATAAAGACAAAGCCTTATCCACAGTTTCTCATGAGCTTAGAACTCCTATTGGTATTATTCTGAGCATGATCAAGATGGCTGAAATGCAAAACATGGATAAACTTCTTCAAGGAACTCTTAATATCATAAAGTCAAATGCAACTTTTCTCTTGAATATTGTGAATAGTATTTTAGATTTAAAACAAATGAAAGCTGGAAAAATCGTCCTAAACAAAGAGAACATCAATCTTAAGGAAACATTGATGAGCTTGAAGCCTATGTTCGAAGTTCAATGCCAGCAAAAAAATATTGAATTGAAGGTGGATGTTGATGTTCTTCCTGAAACATTTTATACCGATAAAAATCGCTTAGCTCAAATTATCATGAATTTAGTTGCCAATGCCCTTAAATTCACCTTCCAAGGAAGCATCACAATCGGAGGCGAAATAGATACCCAAGATAAAAGTAAGGTATGGTTTTGGGTTAAAGACACAGGCATCGGAATCAAAGAGACTGATAAGGACAAACTGTTTAAGATGTTCGGAAAACTTGAGGACTCTTCTAAAATTAATACTCATGGAGTTGGGCTTGGTCTAACCATCTCAAACAGTTTGGTTAAAATCCTCAACAATAATGATGAGGATAGCTATATAAGAGTAGAAAGCGAATATGGAAAAGGAACCAAATTTTACTTCTATCTTGTAATCGAAGAATGTAACCAGCAAGATGCCGTTGAATTAACCGCAATTCCTGAAGAACCAAAAGCTGAAGCTAATATTGTCCCATCTTCTGTGTTTGATGTCATCCTACCAAGCAAATATTCCCCCACTTCAGTCGATGACAAATTTACTTTTCCTAGCTCTCCAAGACTACCCCTTATTAAAAAGAAGAATTCGAAGAAAAATACTTCTGATCAGAAGGTGCTCTTAGTCGATGACAATACTTTCAATTTAATTTTTCCAAAGCTCATATTAGAGCAGGAAGGCTTTCAAGTTTTGACTGCATATAATGGGAAAGAAGCATTAGAGATGATAGAAAGAGAATCTCAGTATATCCGATTTATCCTAATGGACTGTCAAATGCCTATCATGGATGGATTTAAAGCTACAGCAATTCTTAAAGAGAAGATGAGGAAAAACGATTTACCAAGCATTCCGATTTATGCTCTGTCTGCAAATGATTCTGAGTATGATAGAGAAAGATGTATGCAGGTTGGGATGGATGGATATCTCATGAAGCCATTAAATGAAGTACAACTCAAGGAAATAATCCAAAAGTGTAAAACCAGATACTTTGTACAAAATTGTAAATGAGATCTTATTCTGATGCTCCGTTCCTTAGTCACTATCTGTTTTATCACTTTGTGTCTTACTCATTATATATTAAGTCAAAGATTATACTACTTTCTAGCTCGTACTTTTGATCATAGTCCCAATGAAGCATTAGTTATCCTTATTTTTGATTAATAACTAGATGGCATTAAGAGTAGCTTTTATATTATAAGCAGGAACTTATACTGGGAATACTTGCTCCAACAATAAATAAGTCAAGGCGCGATTAACATTCCCGAAAGAATCGATATTTTTATTTTTATCTTTTCTGAAAATCTATTCATTTTGAATAATCCAAATAGAAATTAAATTTTCTCTTTGATTCAAGAGGAAAATAGATATCCTCTGAATAGGAGAGTTTCATGTTAATACCAACTCTATCATAAAAATATTAGTGATATGACTGATTGTGAAATATTTCAATGTGTAGATCTATCAGTGAAATTCTTCTGTAGATCGCTCAGATGTTCAGGTGTCAATGAACAATCAAAGAGTGTGGACTAGCTGTCTAGGTTTATAAGTAGACTGGGTAAAGGTGATCCGCAGGCCCATTTATTTTCTATAAAGTTCCATCCAGAATCTAGAAGCTGTTGTTTGCAGAAGAGAATGGTGGACTAAATGTCTAAATGTTGATTATCTTTCTGAGAAAGCTCTTTGCCAGGAATCTTGATTACAATGTCACGACATAAAGAAAGAAATAGGTGAACTTAAGGTATAATTCATTAATATCATTCTTCTAAACTGAATTTGTTATCTGCTATAATTATTCTTGAAATACAAGACGGAAGTTATATTTTTTCGATTTAAACGCAAAAGTAAATTGGATATATGGCGTTTTGTAAGAGCAAATTCAGATATTAATTCGGATCTTATATAATAGATACGAACAATTAATATTGAAACTGAATTATAAAAAATTATTTTCAAATTGTAAATGAGCACACATACTGAATACTTGCCCACAGGTCTGTTCGAACCTTGTTTTATATCAAAATTTCAACTCAAGATATTCCGCTTCTTTTCCTGCATCCTCATGATTGGAATCTTTGTCTGGAATCTCAATTTCGAAGATTTACATCCTCCATACTTATTCCTGACCTCATGGGGAGTGTATATTACTACTCTTTATTTCTTGAGCCTGTCAATTCATTATATCTTAAAGGGAAGTGAAGAAACTCCTATAAGAAACAACATCTATTTGTGCATGCTCTTAATATGTGAAGCAGCGTTTTCGCTTGAGCTTTTCATATGCATCTTTTACTGGATAGTTCTATATCCGGACGATGAGAGATCAAGGAACAATACGGATATATTTTTGTTCAGTTTTTCTGAGCATCTAATTAGTCCAGTGCTTATTCTCTTGGATAATATTTTTGCAATGCCAAAATATGAGAAAAAGCACTACCTTATTCCATTTACAATATCAATATTATATGCAATTTTGAACGGATATTATGCACTTGTCGAGAATGTGTATATTTATCAAGTTATTGATTGGCAAACAGGGCTCAGCTTTGCTTTTATTATTTCTGCTATCTTATTAATGACAGGAACCTTTTACCTAGGATATCGGATATCTCTATGGAAGCATGCATATAAGAAAAAGACTTCTGAGGAACAAGAATTGATTCAAGCTCATAAAAATTAGGACAATTTCCTCAATCAAAATAACGGTAATCTGTACTTCCATATTGTGACCCTTTGTTATTTCTTGTCTGCTAATTTATCTAGTTTATGATTTCGTAAATAGTCACAAACACAATATTTTACAAAGAATACAAAAAAGAGTCAACATTTAAATAAGGAAGCAATTAATTGTAAGCATCTCGAATGATTAATATTAATGAAGTGGCTAGTAACTCCCACTAAATTAATTACGTCGGCATTGTTCCAAAATTTTATTCATTTCATCTCTGTTTAGTGGTTTCATAATAAATCCATCCATCCCGACTTGAGTGCATCTCTCTTTATCATCTGCTAAATCATTTGCAGAAAGAGCATAAATTGGAATGTTTGGTAACTCGTTTTTCTTCATTTTCTGTTTAAGAATGGCTGTAGCTTCAAAACCGTCCATCACAGGCATCTGGCAATCCATTAGAATAAGTCGAATATCCTTAGCCTCCTTTTCTACAACTGCTAACGCCTCTTTCCCATTATATGCTGTTATAACGTTATATCCCTCCTGCTCTAACATAAGTTTTGGGAAAATAAGGTTGAACGTATTATCATCTACAAGTAGTACTTTGTCCTTAGAAACAGTCACCAAGCAAGGCTCTTCTTCAATATTATATTGTCTTGAAGAAACAGGTGGTGAAAAACTTCTTTGATTTCCAACTGAAAGTGGCCTACTTGGTGTCACACCTCCAAGAACAGAAACAGGAATTGATGTATTATACGATTTTAATTCGTCATAGCCAGCAAATGACGATTCACTTGGGATTTTAAGCTCAAATTCCCTCCACAGATAGAAGTAAAATTTTGAGCCTTTACCATATTCACTTTCGACCCTTATGTGACTATTTTCATCATTTTCATTAAGAATTTTGACAAGACTATTTGAAATGGTTAGGCCAAGTCCGACTCCATGCGTATTAATTTTTGAAGAGTCTTCCAGTTTCCCAAACATTTTAAATAGTTTGTCTTTATCTTCATCTTTAATTCCAATTCCTGTATCTTTAATCCAAAACCAGACTTTGTTGCTGTCTTCCGGATCTATTTCTCCTCCAATTGTGATACTTCCTTTGAATGTAAATTTCAGAGAGTTTGCCACTAGATTAATAATGATCTGTATGAATCTATTTTTGTCAGTGTAAATGGTTTGAGGCAGTCTATCAAGTTCAAGTTTTAATTCAATATTTTTTTGCTCGCACTGCAACTGAAACATCGGCCTCAAACTTGATAGAGTCTCCTTTAGATCAATTTGTTGTTTGTTCAGAGAAATCTTTCCTGCTCTTATTTGCTTCAAGTCCAATACACAATTTACTATATTTAGCAACAAATTTGCATTTGACTTGATTATGTCAAGAGTAGTTTGAAGTAGTTTATTCACATTTTGCATTTCAGCCATCTTGATCATACTTAAAATGATACTGATTGGTGTTCTCAGTTCGTGTGAGACAGTAGATAAGGCCTTATCTTTATTAGTATCAGCTACTTGGAGAGAGATTAATTCTTTCTGGGCAGTGATGTCACTCAGTATCACAGTCACAGCTTCTTGGCAATCCCACAAGAATGGAAATGCATTTGTGGAATACAATCTCTTGCTTTCACCTGATTTGTAATAGCAGTTTAGTTGTAAAGTTTGGGGGAGTACCTTTTTCAATTGGGATAAAAGACTCTGATCCGAACTAATTATAGTGTCTCCCGAAGGTTGTTCAATCCCGCATTTGATTTCTTCTAGTAATTCTATCGCGGATTCTTCTCTAGTCAAGTTAAATGTTTTTCGAAATATAGAATTTGAGAAAAAGACTTTGGTAAACAGCTTGTCGAAGACAATTACATTCTCAGGCAAGTGAGAATCAATGAGCTCTTTAAACTTTTTTAGGCTCCCTCTGGATTTCAGTTGCTCATCGAAAGCTTTTCTCCTCAGATTTTCTTCTTTTGTTTGCATATAGACCATGTAAATAGATAGCCAGATATGGGTTATGATTACATCGTATCTAGGAGAATGAAGAAAGGATATCTTTGCAATTGAAAAGAGGACCTCTGCAAGAAATACCAGTTTCAAATTGGGCATTTGGGCTTGAAACATTCTATGAAGCTGATAGAAATTATTTCCTGCTAAATAGATGGTATCGAAATTGAGCTCATCTGAGTACGCCTGACGACCGCGTGCAATTATAGTCACCAGAATGACTCCTAACAGCATATTGATCAATGCCATCCACTTATTCAAGAATTTCCTCAGTAAAATGCACACTAGAGACACAGCAGCAAACACACTACCTATTACCAAAAAGATGGAATGACTGCTTCCTTGTACAATGGTCCACATCGCATTGTAAACAAATAATGTAAACCATACAGACTAAAATTAACAAAGCTAAGTGAATCTTACAAAGATTAAATTATCAGACCTGGTCCTTCTGTACTTGGCGTATTCATTCTCAATGGACTTATCACTGAAAGTAAAGGTAAAGAGGCTCATTTTTATCGTTCTAATCCAAATAAATTTATTTTGTTAATTTCTCAGTTAGTAAGTGGAGAACCAAGTATATCTAATTTTGTACAAGTACCAAAAGAAGAAAAAGGAAAAGTTCTAAATTGATGAGGATTCTTAAAGTTTTCAGAAATTTTAAGGCATATCTCCTTGTTTTTCAGCTAGACTCTTCAACAAACAATACAATTCACATTAATATCTCTTTACTATTCTCCTTGACTAGTAAATAAGAAATAGTATCTGAATATGCCCAAGAGTAATTCTTTCAGTTTTCATTATATAACGCCAGAGTTCGTAAGCACTTACTTAGATTTCTGACTCCTCTGCTATGCACTGGTTATTCAACTTCTTGTGTTCAAGCTGATGCGAAATTTAACTAAGAGATTAATGATAAAGTCAAGTTTAAATAGGTACGGTCTCATGTACACTAAAGATACTAAAAGAGAATATACAATGTGGTTTATTCTTCCAATGCGTTCCTAGACTTAGTATTATAAATTAAATAAAAGACAAATTTGTTAGATTCGTAATTGATCAAGTATACGGTTAATTTCATTTTCATTCAAAGGCTTCATGATGTAGCCATCCATACCGATATTCTTGCATCTCTGCTTATCTTGCTCACTGTCATTGGCAGATAGCGCATAGATTGGAATATTTGTTATTTCCTTTTTGTACATTTTTTCCTTAAGAATCGAGGTCGCCTCGAAGCCATCCAAAATAGGCATTTCGCAATCCATAAGAACAAGGTCTATTGATTTATGATTTTCTTGAATTATATCAATCGCTTCTTTCCCATTATGAGCAACGACACAGTCCCATCCTTTTTGTTTAAATATCTCACATGGGAATAATAGATTAAATGGATTGTCGTCTACAAGTAGGACTCTTTTGCCCCTATCAAGGGTTAGAGAAGCAATTTCAAGCTTGGAATTCAAGGAAATGTGAATTTCATGGGGATTCTCAATTGAATGCAAACTTGGAAAAGCATCGAATCTTCTTAATTGAATATCCTTGTTAAGACCAGGGGTCATTCCTTCAAGTAAAGAATGTGGAAGTTGGGTATCAACTAGAAGATTTGCTTCAAATTCTTCAATCCCATTTGCATCTTCTTCATGAATTGATTTTATAGAGATGGTCCTCCTAAGATAAAACATAAACTTAGAGCCCTTGCCATATTCACTCTCCAGGAGTATAAAACTGTCTGGTTCATTATCATTGAGTAATTTAACCAGCCTATTAGAGATTGAAAGGCCTAAGCCAACTCCTCCAGTATTAATATTTGCTGAATCCTCCAGTTTACCAAAAGCTTTGAATAGTTTCGATTTGTCCTCGTCTTTGATTCCGATTCCAGTATCCTGAACCCAGAACCAAACCTTTGTGTGGTCTTCGCTATCTAGATTTGCTCCAATTGTAATGCTCCCTTTGAAGGTAAATTTTAAGGCATTAGATACTAGATTTATGATGATTTGCCTGAATCGGTTCTTATCTGTATGCAAGTGGTGAGGAAGTCCATGGTCTAATTGCAGTTTTATTTGGATACCCTTTTGGGAGCATGGTAATTCAAACATTGAAATAATCCCATAAAGTATTTCCCTGATATCAATATCTTCTTTAGTTATCTTGATTTTTCCTGCACGAATCTGATTCAAGTCTAAAATGCTGTTGACTAAATTCAGAAGTAAGCCTGCATTGGATTTGCAGATATCAAAGTAACGGAAAAGCTCAGGGTTATTCACATATTTCTCAGCCATCCCCAGCATATTTAGAATGACACTAATAGGTGTTCTCAGTTCATGAGAGACAGTAGATAATGCTCTGTCTTTATTCTCGTCTGCAATTTTTAAACTAATGATTGATTCTTGATCCGTAATGTCATCTAAAAGCAGAGTTACAGCCTCATTTCCATCCCAAAAGAATGGGAAAGAAGTCGCAAAGTAAAGTTTTTTTATTTCCTTGTGTTCAGGGTTGAAATAACTATAATTGCAATTTACATGAAATGGCTGGCCCGAAAATTTATTCAATAAAGTGATTAGTCTGGGATCCTTTTCTTTGATATCATGAATGCTGGGGTAGCAGAATCTTTGTCGCATTTTAAGTCAAAGATTATTTCTAGATTCTTTGTTAGATCCTTCATTGGAAAAGTTTTGGAAAAGGCCTGATTTGCGAAAAAGATTTCCTTCAAATTCTTGCTAAAGATAATGACACTTTCAGGAAGGTATAAATCGATGAGCTCTCGAAATTTTTTGAGACTTTCTCGTGAGGTGAATAATGACTCAAATTGTTTTCTCATCGATTTTTCATCAATAACCTGAAAGATTAGTACATTCAAAATAAGAAAGATGTGCTGAATGATGATGTCATACCTAGCCTTTCTTAATAATACAAACTTAACAATGGAGATGAGAATCTCACTGATCACAATCATTCCTAGGCTAGGTTGTTGCCTTTGTATTACTCTAACCATCTGCATAAAGTTCATTCCAGCCAAATACACGCTCTCAAAATTCAGTTCATCACTTATTTCTTGACGAGCTTTCAGCATCATAGTTAGGAGCACAACACCCATGGCAGTGCAAACCACAACCGTATGCTGTTTAAGTTTAGCCTTTAGGAGGAAGAGGACACTTATACATCCTAAGTAAACCCCTCCGGCAATCAAGATCCATTGAATATCAGAGCTTACGATCATCCAAACAACTGTGTAAGCAAACAACAGGATAAACACAGACTTAACAGTTAGTCATGAACAAAATATTCTTACTATCGAGAGAAGCTTCGTTCTGCTAATTCTAGCCTCCTTATACTCCTCTTCGACTTTTTTGTCCTTGAAAGAAAAATAAATCTTTTGCCACATTTCAGCTAAATTGTTAAATTTATTCTTTAATGAACAAATACTTTAATAAATTTGACTTCCTCATAACTATTCCTGCTAGACCCAAAGCCATCCTTACCAAACAAAGTGTTTTATTACAGACGATTAAATTTCCTGTGAGAATTTTCTAAATGTGCTAAGGAAGCATTCTAATACCACTGCCTAGAATTCTATAATAACTGAGTTGATTTGTCATTATCAAAGAATAGGTCTCATTGAAATTGCCAAAATAAATATACTGATTGATATTAAACAAACATAAAAAACATAATGTTTTTCAATTAAATCTTTTTCAACTTCTTCCCTAATTTAGAAGCCCATGCCGTTTCATGATCTTGTGAATTGCATACTCTGTTAATGGTTTTTTGATGTAACCCTCCATTCCAGATTCAATGGCCCTGTCTTTTTGAGATTCAAGGTCATTGGCAGAGAGGGCATATATTGGGATGGTAGTTATTTCATTATTCTTCATTTTATCTGTTAGTATTTTAGACGCTTCGAATCCATCCATGATTGGCATTTGCAAATCCATTAGGATGAATCTGATATTTAAATGTTCTTTAAGGACTAAATCTATGGCCTCTTTTCCATTATAGGCTTCTAAAACATTTAAACCTTAATGTTCAAGGAGAGTTTTGGCAAAGATGAGATTAAATGCATTGTCATCTACAACTAGGATCTTTTTAAATAGATCATTTTTCTGATTTATAGATAATTCAATTTCTTCGTTCGTATGGGCAATTTTTTGTGGCATCTGAGGAGATGAATGCGTAATTTTCTTAGACAGAATTTCTGTTGATGTCATGCTTCCTTTTGAAAAGGATACTAACTTTGTGGTAAAAGCATGAGGAGGAGATGCATCAGATTCCACTTTAAACTCATCTGGTATTGTTGCTTCAATAGAATTTGTTGTATTTAGATCTTTCTGATTCAGGGGTTTCAAACAAAACAAAAATTTTGATCCCACTCCATATTGACTTTCGACTGTTATTCCATCATCGTTGTCTTGATTCAGTAGTTTAACTAGGAAATTTGAAACAGTCAGCCCAAGCCCAACCCCATGGGTTGTTATCTTCTCTGAGGATTCTAATCTCCCAAACATTTTGAACAGCCTTGCTTTATCTTCTTCTTTTATTCCTATTCCTGTGTCTTCAACCCAGAACCAGACTTTTGACTGCTCTATCAGATCAGGTTTTGCTCCAATCGTGATAGCTCCATCATAAGTGAACTTGACAGCATTTGCAACCAAATTGAAAAGTATCTGAACGAGTCTGCCTTTGTCAGTGTTGAAGTTTGAAGGAAGGTTATAATTGATGTCAAGTTTTAATTGCAGGCTCTTCTCTAAACATTGTCTTTCAAACATAGGTTTCAGGCTTAATAACACATCTCCAATATTTATATTTTCTGGCTTGAGTTCCAACTCTCCTCTTCTCATCATTTTCAAATCAATTATTCCATTCACAGTGTTCAGTAATAACTGGCAATTAGCCTTAGAAATTGCAATTTCATTTCCAAACTTTTCTTTATCAACTTGCTTTTCAATAACTTCAAGCATACCAAGAATAACACTGATCGGAGTTCTTAATTCATGAGTTACTGTAGCTAAAGCTTTTTCTTTACTGATATCTGCAAGTCTCAGCGCAAGTGAAGATTCTTGATTTGTAATGTCATCAACAATCAATAGAACTGATTCTTGACCTTCCCAGGGAAATGTTATCCCAGTTACTGCCAATAGCTTTTTCTCATCATATCCAGCCAGATAGGTTGTTCCTCGATGCCTCTTCTCGGGTAATACAATTTCTAAAGTAGAAGTTAAGGTTCTTGGTAGATTATTGCTCCGAGGTGAAGGAGTATTTAACTTCTCAATACTAAGCTTTTTCAAAATTTCAAGCGTTTCCAAGTTTTCAGTATCTGAAAGGCATCTCACTAATGCTTTGTTAGAATATTTAATTTTACGCATTTCATTATCTACAATTAAGACTCCAAGAGGCAAACTTTGATCAATGAAATCTTGGAAGGTTTTGAAGATACATTGAAAACTGTTCAGGGTTGAACAAAGTGATCGCCAGGTTTTTTCTTGCAACAAATGAAAAACCAAAATATAAACAACAAAGATAATATGAAGAGCTAATATTTCAACCTCCGTTGACCTGAGCAGAAACAATTTTGGTGCTAGAAATACGAATTCTGTGATAAGAATACGTTTAAACAAGCAAAGCTGATTCTGAAACATAGTTTGGAGTTGCCCAAATGTGTATCCTACTAGGAACATAGAATCCACATTATTTCTACTAGAGTCTCTGAGATTTTTAGTAATTCCTGTCAGTAGAAACAGAGCTATAAAGAAATTCACAACAGGGAAAAAGGTATTGAGCTTTTTCTTCATAAACCAGGAAACTAAAAAGAAGAATGAAGTGATAATTCCCACAATCAATATCCAGGAATCTTCATCATTCCTCAAGATAATCCAGGTTATGTCCAAGATAATCAGGGCGATAGTTAACATCTAAAAAGTCAGTATGTTCTAACTTGTTATACTTACAAGAAGAAGAGTCGAGCTAGATGAAGAAGAAATTTGAGTATACATCTCTTCAAGAGAGGGGTTTGTGAATTGAAGTGAGTATTTTGTAGGCGATATTGAAAGCATTTATTTTGATAAAAAGTTAATTTTGGCTTCAGTAAATTTTTCTTCAATGCTAATATCGAGTTGAATGTAGATTCTGTATGGCTTTAAAAAGAAGAAGAAAAACCTTTCATTATTGGGAATAAGCCCTTTCGTTAGGCCTGATATTTGAGGTCTCTTCTTAGAATAGTGTCTTGATAATGATAAATAAGACTTTGATTTAGGAATTCTTTTATCCAAAGTATTCAATGTCATATTACTATTTATGAATTGAAAGAATAAGACTATGATCAACACTCTGTACTATAATAACACATTCTGAAATATGGAGCAAGCTCTGGTTTTCCCTTTTTCATTTGACGTTTTATTACATTATCAAGTTCATTCAATGAATAGCAGTAATTTCTGAGATCGATGATTTTCTGTCAAAGCTAAACCCAAGTATATATTAAAAGAATCTGCCTCAAGTGGTAGAGTTATAGAAAAGGTTAAGAATTTATCTTTTTAAAAAAGGGCTTCAACAATGAATTTATAACCATAGCTTCTTCAGTATTAGTATCGAACTTCTGATAATGAGCTCTGATTTCATCCCTTATAAGCTATTTAAATTAAAATATTCGTACTAGAAATATTTCTTCATCATGTCTGAAATCTCACTGGCTATCTCAGTAAGCCAAAGAGGGTGATTGAGAGACACAGATGTATCAAATTATGTTTCATTTCTGTTTCTTATATAGGACTAAACCACTTATTTGCACTTTAGGATGAAATTCTTCACCAAAGATGAACTTTTCATATCTGTCTTTTCTCTGTTGGAGTTATGTGAAAATTATGTAACAAGGATTTTACTTACAATTTTTTCTTAATGAGTGTATAGTAAAGTCTAGTGAACCATTCTGAATTACAAAATACAAAAATAATTAAACCTTTCCTGAGAATTCTTTTTGGAAAATAGGATGATAAAACTTTTTGAGATTAATTCAAATATAATCTAAGGTTAAAAATGGAAAATCCTAGTAAACAAAGTAATCCTAAGAGTACAGATCAAAAGATTAAAAAGAATGAACAGATGCCCATCTATGAAGATCGAGGACATTTCTCATGTGATGATGAACGAGCACAACAGCAAATGAAAGAAGCTGCAGACCTCACAAAAAAATCCCTCGAAGAAGCCTTTGGAAGAGAAAACCTCACCAAAAATTAGTAATTCCTAAAATCGAAAATATTATAGTCTATATTCTATTGAGTATTAACTTATGTTTCCTGATTCATTTCAATTAGATTCTGTCATAACAAAATCCGTTTACATTAGATCGTAATAAGGACGTATTTAGCCAGTCTATTTGAGGGCAAAAAGTGTGCAAGACATGGACTCTTGATCTCAATCACTCTTGCTCTTATTTTCGTAGAGAATTTTGCAGTTCTTGAGGTAGCAGGCACCCTAACAATTTAATATAGAGTGTCTTTCTTATATTCATTCATTGTCTTCCATAGATCACTATTTTTCTCATTATAATCTGGTTTATTATACTCGGAATTGTCTTCAATTTGAATTTCAAAATTTAAAGCATATTTTTAAATGCTTAGTAAAATATATCTACGTTGGTAATACGAATTCTCTGAATTATCAGCGAGATCAATTTTTTATTCTTCTAGACCAGAATCGTGAGTAAAATGAACTATCTATAGAAATAATTCAGTATTATATCACATTCCTATGCTTGAAGCCTAGAATGAGGGATCTTGTAACATGTCATTCAATCAGACAAGTCATTTTTTCAAAAAATGCGTCATGTAATTCTGAACCCCTTCCTTCAATTTATTTCAGTAATGGATCATTTAATTCAATACGATAAAGAAACTTTTGAAGTCGCATATAGCACACCTAATTCGATCATAGATATATGTAGATTACTCAATTTTTAGAGCTACGGGCATCTTCTGATCCTTGCTTTCAAGGACTTGATAGAAAATTGATATTTTTATTTTGTTCAAATAAATTTGAGAATCAGTTTCCTGACAACAGAGCTAAATTATTATTTTTAACATCATCTTTTTCTCCACTTCTCTACGAAAACTCAACTGACATCTATGTACATTGTCATGGATCTCCATGTAAAAAAATTATATATAAAAATTTTTCAATACAGACTATTTACAAATATGTTAACTCATTTTCTATTAAGAATCTTCTTTATCACAGAAGAAGTCTCTTTCTTATTGTAAATGTAGCCATTGAACCATGCATTATTTTTTATGTCCTCTATAGAAGCTCTTTTCATAGGATCCTTCCTTGTCATTGAGATAAAAAGCTCTTTAAAGTCTTCGCAAATAGGCAGAGGAGCTCCTCTAATCTGTTCATGTGCGAACCAGAAATTCTCCGGTTCTGTATATAAAAGGTTCTGAAGATCATACCCATTGACAGGGCCATTCTCGTCATAGGGCATATAGCCAATCTTCATTACAAATAGAGTGATTCCTGCAGCATAAATATCAGATTTAGCTCCATATTTGTATATTTTTCTGACCAGCTCAGGAGCTCTATAATTTTGAGTTCCTCTTCCGTAAGCCAAAATTTCTCCATTCTTAGAGGAAAAGTCAAAATCTGTAATCTTTAACCTTAAGTCCTCTCCCAAAAGGAGATTCTCTGGCTTAATATCATAATGGATCACATTTTGAGAATGGAGGTATTCAAGCCCTTCAATTAATTGGCAGAAATAAGTCCTTTGTAGGATTTCGTCAGCATTAAAGGCTTCAGCTAAGATCAATTCAGCGAAGTCGCACACAGCCAACTCCATCATGATATATGAAACTTGAACCTTTTGGCCTTTGTATGTTGCTTCATGGCCAGGTTCAATTCCATAAAATTCAATCACATTGGGATGCTTAAGCATGATAAAGCGAGATTCATTAAGAAAGGCTTTGCTGGGTTGGCTTTCTTGATAAGGAAATATTTTAACAGCAAGGTATCTGGATGTTTGTCGTGATAAAGCCATGAAAATGGGGAACCTAGAATTACTTAACTTCTCTAAGAGCTTAATGTCAGAAGGTCCTTGAGGTCTCATTCTTGGCGAACTGGGAACCTTATTGAGTGGAGGGAGATGCAGTGTTGAGGAAACTGGGCGTTGAGATTTCATACCTCGTGTTTTAATCAATATTATGATCCAAAATGTTTGATTTGGTTGAGTTAGAATTTAATTTTAACGTAATTCAGTACCAAATCTAATTTTTGGACCTCTGTTATCTGCAACTATTGGAAAATTGGTAATTAGAGCATCTATAATTGGACACTAAGACATGTTTTCTGATCCACTGGGGTAATCCTATAACAAATATATAAGTAAAAGTTTTTGAGGTTTGTAGCCACTTTTCTAGCATCCTAAGAAGTTAAGATGGTGCTTGGAGAATAGAAAACCATATTCCTTTGGGTTTATGTCTAGTGTAGTTTTTATTCTCGAGATATTGAAGAAGGCTTTTGTCTGTTTTCTCGAATTTTTCTCTATGACGAATGGCAATTAATTAACTGATAAATAATAAATTCATCTAATGGTTTATGATAGAGGATCTCATACGATGGAGATGTTCCAATCACAAAGATAGTTAGTTGACAGTAGTTCAAAGACACTTCGAAATGTTAAACTGGAGAAGAGTTTCTTAATATCTCCTTAGCATTATCAACGCAGTTCATGTAAAGTCTAGTACTCATAAAGTTCGGCCAAGCCGCTAGAAAACTGTCTCTGGACTGTTTGAAGTATCCTCTATACAAAAAAGAAAGAGTTGGACCATACGAGGGATGCGTAATTTGTTGTTGAGAAGATTTCGAGAAAAAAAGTTATAAAGAATACTACTTCAATAAATTTGAGACAAGATTGACAATTAGGATCACATTAATGTTAGATAGATATCATGGTTCTCTTTTTCAAGGCCTGAATCTAGCGAGTTTGGTTGATTCATAACCTCAGAGTTTCAAAATTTGGCTGTATACTTTAGCCAGGATTTTGAAATTCTGCTCTCAACTAAGAAGTCTACACTCTTAGATCACGCAATCTGCTCAATTGACAGCACAGGCTCTTCTGAGCATGATTGAGTAAGATGATTTCAGATGAATTCTTATGGTAGATTGTTGTGAGAACTCTTTAGTATCTTTAAGTCACCCTTTCTAACTTTATTATAAGATAAATTTTGATAGAATTCTGGAATAATAACTTATCAAGTGACCACGAATATGAACATTAAAAAGCATTAGAGATTATGATACTGTAATTGATAGATAGATTTCAATAAGGTGTTCATTTTTTTAAAGGATTTAACGCAGCTTCTAATATTTCTTTTAATTCACTCGGAGTATAGGTTTCCCCTTGATACCACTTGCTGCTCCTGATTTGAGGAATTGAAATTCTTTTCTCTGGCTTATATTGAATCATTGAAACAAACAATGATTTAAACTCTTCATCACATTGAAGAGGACCTGAATTAATTTTTTCATGTGCAATCCAGAAGTTTTCAGGACTTGTCAGAGCAAGCGTCAACAAGTCATAGTTCATTATTTGCTCATCTTCATCATATGGGAGAAACCCAAATTTAAGAACAAAAAGAATTATTCCCATCGAATAAATATCGGCTTTCATAGGATGAGAGCATTTTTGTCTAGCTAGATCAGGAGCCCTATAATTTTCAGTTCCCTTTCCGAGGAGTTTTGTATCAGTTTGGTGATGTGAAGAATCAAAATCTGTTATTTTTAGAAGATAGTCATGACCTAATAATAAGTTATCGACCTTGAGATCAAGGTGGGCTACACCTTGACTGTGCAAATAGTCTATTCCTTCGACCAGCTGATGAAAAAATGTCCTGACAAGTTTTTCATCTTGACTTGGGTTACATTTTAGAATAACTTCTCCAAAATTACACTTAGCTAATTCCATATGAATGCAAGAGGCTTTAATGATTTTGCTCTTATACTCAATTTCAGTTTGTGTATCTTTTCCAAATTTTCTGATGATGTTTTCATGGTTTAGGTTCGAAAATCTACATTCATTCAGAAATGATGGATGAATATCTCCATCTTTATAAGGAAATGCTTTGACAGCTATTTGTTTTTGATATTTAGTTGAGTAAGCCAGGAAGACGGGATATCTAGAGTCAGCAAGAAGTTTTAGAAATTGAAGGTCATCTGAGGGGACATCTTCTTTCAGAGTGGAAACTTCGGTAGTTGAGAAAGAATTACAGTTGTCTAATGTATCTAGGGATTGTATTGAACTCATATTTTTGTAATTATGAGAGGATTTCTATGCTACACTCTTACTGGAATTGGTGTGCGTAGGGCCAATTTTAAATAAATTTTGAATTAGTAAACGAAGGTTTTTTTTTTTACTTTACTGACTGGCCTAATTCATGAAGAGTGTTTGAAAGTTCTTGAATGCTCTTTAAGCTTAAATTAATCCAGCAAACCGAAATACTCTACTGTTTTAAAACTAAGCATGAAATAATAATTTATTCTAAAGTTTTGTAAAATTTTCTTAATATATGCATCCTCATACTTATCTCTAGAAAGTCATTTATTATTGTAGATTCCTTGCTCTCGTTGGGTGATCCTCCTTTGTCATCATGGAGATAAGTTCCTTGAAATCCTGATCTCCAATGACAAGATTATCCTCTATCTTTTCATGATATCTAGAATTTATTAGGATCTTCAAAAGCACATGTGATAAAGATTAGTCCCCAATGTTGATCTTCCAGACATGGAAAACAATCAAATTGGAGAATGCAGAAAATATTCCCGCTGAATATATATGTTGAATGAAATCTTTATTTTATTACTGAAGCTCTATAGTTCTCTGTACCTCTTCCTAACACGACAACATCATTAGATAGCTAAACTTTTTCTAATTAGAAATTTATATAGTAACTGAGATGAATCGAGCGAAAGTCAGTCTCAAAGAGAATAAAAAGGAAGAAAAGAATGTGAATGAAGAGGAACAAAGCAAACAGTTAAAATCTTCTCCAGACTCACTATTGCTTGAAAAAGATGGAGATTATTATTTTAAGATGTTTGATACGAATGGAAAAGAAGTTATGGTCAAATGTGAAGATATAAGGAACATGATTCAAAAGTTGCTTGGAAACCCTGGGGAGTATGAAGACATATGATTAAGAGCTTATATTTGTTCGGCCTGTTCTTCTAACTTAGTTAATATGATTGAAATTGACCCACTATCTCTTTAAAGTGGCCGAGACTCAATCAAGAGTTTCAATGAGAACATTCCATAAAAAGAATCTATTTATTTAGTAGACTCAGAAGATACCATAGAATATCAAACCCAAGTAGATCTTTATTGCTAAGACTATAATACATCAGATTTTCTAATTCTCATTTTAGGAGTGATAGACAAATCGATGACTATCTTCCATGTAGTAATTATGAAACCATGTCACATAGGAAATAACAAATCATACAGAAAAAACTAGAAAAGCAATATTATTATCTAAGGGTTTTCATATGAATCACAAGAAATAATAATTAATTTACACATGAATGGAGAATCCATTTATCTCTTAGCAAATTCCTCAATTCCTGATTCCCATATTTGGGTCCTAGGAACCACTTGTTTTTCTTGATGTCTCGAATATTTAATCTGTCATAATATTTTTCTCTGGTCATTCCAATGAAAAGATCCTTGAAATCACTATCGACCTTTGTCTTATCGGCCAGAAATCTCTCATGAAATTTCCAAAACTCTTGAGGATTTGTATACAATAAAGTTTGAAGATCTTTATTATCGACTAGCTCGTCTTCTCTATAAGGCAATATTCCAAATTTCATAACAAATAGCAAGATACCAGCAGAATATATGTCAGATAGCATAGGCTTTTTACAAGAACCAGCTTTTAGTTCTGGAGACCTGTAATGCATGGTACCTCTTCCAATGAGCAAAAGATCTTCTTTCTTGTATGCCAGATCAAAATCAATGATTTTCAGCTGATAATCTTCTGCGAGAAGAAGATTATCAGGCTTAATATCAAGGTGTGCGATTCCATTCATATGGAGATATTCTAAGGCATTAATAAGTTGCGCGAAGTATGTTCTTTGAAGAATTTCATCTTTGATGAATTCCTCATGAACCACCAGCTGTTTGAACCTAAAAGGAGCTAATTCCATCACAATGTAAGAGACTTCCAAGAGTCCAAGTTTTATGGGCACTCTTTTTTGTTCTTCAGTGCTAAGAATGGAAATTATGTTATTATGCTGGAGAGCTTTATATCGAGACTCATTCCAAAAGGATGTATGGACTTTTCCATTCTCAAAAGGAAAAACCTTAGCAACATGATGGGTTTTAGTGATTTTAGAGAAAATAAGTAAAATGGGGAACTT
>Ga0065720_1019503_pt1 | contig 24860 bp, 25 predicted proteins | sample Thericmetagenome_FD_59107 | JGI IMG/M metagenome (GOLD analysis project Ga0065720, IMG submission 59107) | Thermophilic microbial communities from the Joint Bioenergy Institute, California, USA of rice/straw/compost enrichment - eDNA_2 v2... | ecosystem: Engineered > Solid waste > Grass >... | reverse complement strand
GGGGTATGACGCTCGGCGCGGATCCTCGGCCACCAACCGCAATCTCGGGATCAACCCTTGATCTGCGAGCAGGTCCAATGCTCGCCGCTCCGTTGCGCTGAACTGCACCGTGGGCGCGCCGGACGGCGCGTCCACGGGAATGAACCGCGTGTCCGGACCGATCGGACCAGGCTCGGCCGCCGGCCCCGAGGCGCGCTCGCGCCGACCGCGGACCGGATCCTCCGGGGTGCTCAGCAACACGCCGATCACGCAGTCGCCGCACGCGATCCCGCGCACCGCGCACCTGTCGCAGTCGATGATCATCATGCCTCCGTTCGGCCGGGGATCGACCTGGCAGGCACGCTAGGGACGAGCACCGACAGTCTTCCGGGACCGCGGCAACAGAGTGTGACTCAGACCACAATCCATGCTCGGGAAGATCCACGAACGGCACTTTCGTGAGCACCGATCCTCACGAAGGTGTCGTTCGTGACCTCAGGACACAGATCAGGGCCGGGTGAGGCGGGTCAGCAGCACCGCCGAGGGCACCGCGTACGCCCCGTGCTTGCGCACCGACGCCACCACGGCCCGGTCCGACGTCGCCACGAGGATCGGGCGGCCCTCCGGTTCGGCGGCCACCAGGGCGCGGATCACGTCGTCGGCGAGGACGCCGGGGTCGCTGAACAGCACCCGCAGCCCCCGCGCGCCCCGCGGCGGCGCGGTGACGACACCGGCCCCGTCGAACACCACGGTGATCTCCACCGAGGTGCGCGCCGCGAGCGCGGAGAGCTGGCCGACCAGCCGGGAGCGTTGGTCGGCCAGGGTCAGCTCGGGGTAGCCGGTCTTGCTGACGTTGTAGCCGTCGACGATGAGGTGCAGCGCCGGCACCGCGAGCACCGCGTCGAGGGCGGGCTGCGTCTCCACGATGGCGCCACGGCGCAGCACCGACGCGTTCTCGACGAGGTCGCCGGGCCGCGGCCCGCCCCCGCCGGTGACGCCCAGCTCCCGCCGCAGCCCCTCGACGGCGCCGCTCACGGCGTCGAGCAGCAGCGAAAGGCGCACCTCGTCGGCCTGCCGCGCCTCCCGCGCGGCCTGGCGGGCGGCCAGCACCTGCGCGGCCGCCCGGTCGGCGCGCTCCTTCTCGGCCTCTGCCCGGGCCCGTTCCTTGGCGACCTCCTCGGCGGCCCTCGCCAGCTGCTCTGCCGCCTCCGACCTGGCGGCCTCGGCGGCGGCCTCGGCGGCGGCCTGCGCCTCGACGGCCGTGCGCAGCCGGGCACCCTGCTCGGAGACCCGCCGGCGCAGCTGCTGGTACTCGTGCTCGCGCGCGGAGCCCGCCTCCCGCGCCTGCGCCCGCGCCTCCGCGAGCTCGCCGCGCAGCCGCTCCAGCTCCGCGGTCAGCTTCTCCACCCGCGACAGCGCCGCGTCCAGCTCCGCGCGCAGCTCGGCGGCCTCCCCCGCCCGCGCGGCCTCCGCCACGACCTGCGGCGCCTCCGGCAGCTCCCGCAGCACCGCGGCGGCCGCAGCGGTGCGGCGGTCGTCTGCGGAGGCGTCCAGCTCACCGGGCCGGTGCTCGTCCCACCACGCCACCACCGCCGTGCGGAACGCCGGCGACTCGGCCAGCTCGTGCAGCAGCGGCCCCGCGGCGAGCCTGGCCCGCTTCGCCGGGGCGAACCGCACGAACCGCCGCAGCCGCAGCGGCACCTCGGCCGGGGGCAGCCCGGTCAGCGCGGTGGACGCGGATTCGGCGATGCGGAGCCGGACCGGTTCGGGCAACCGGTCCCAGTCGACGGGAGGCACGTTCTCGGCAGCGGGTTCTGCAACGGGTTCTGCATCGATCCCGTCCTCGGCTGGGGGGCGGCTCGTGGCCGGATCGGCGCCCCCCTCGCCGGTCCGGTCGCGGCCACCGTCGCCGAAGGACGGCTCAGGCAGCGCGGACATTGCACCAGGCTAGCGGCGTTCGGCGCCGAACACTGCGCGGACGGCGCGTTCGTCACCCGGGTTCTGTCGGGGGTGCCCGCTAGCGTCCGCCGCCGTGGTGCTCCTCGACAGCTCCCCTCCCGGCGTCCTCCCCCGCCGGCGCCCCGCCCGCCCCGGCCAGCTGTCGTTCGACGAGCTCGGCACCCCGCTGCGGGAGGTCACGTTCGTCGTGCTCGACCTGGAGACCACCGGCGGCTCCCACCGCGACGACGCGATCACCGAGATCGGCGCGGTGAAGGTGCGCGGCGGCGAGCAGCTTGGCGAGCTGGCCACGCTCGTCGATCCCGGACGTGGGCTGCCGCCGCAGGTGGTCGCGCTCACCGGCATCACCACCGCGATGGTGACCGGTGCGCCCCGCATCCAGGCCGTGCTGCCGACGCTCTTGGAGTTCCTGTCCGGCGCGGTGCTGGTCGCCCACAACGCCGCGTTCGACGTCGGGTTCCTCCGGGCCGCCTGCGAGCAGCACGGACACACCTGGCCACGGCCCCCGGTGCTGTGCACCGCCCGGCTCGCCCGCGCCGTGCTCTCCCGCGACGAGGCCCCCAGCGTGCGGCTGGGCGCGCTGGCCCGGCTGTTCGGGGCGGCCACCGCGCCGATCCACCGCGCGCTCGCCGACGCTCGCGCCACCGTCGACGTCCTGCACGGCCTGCTCGAACGCGTGGGTAACGTCGGCGTGCAGAGCCTGGAGGAGCTGCTCGACCTCGCCCGCGAGTCCACCCCCCACCGCCCCACGACGGAGCAGCGGCGCAAGCGGGTCCTGGCCGAGTCGCTGCCGTCCGCGCCGGGCGTGTACCTGTTCCGCGGCGCCCGCGACGAGGTCCTCTACGTCGGTACGAGCGGTGACCTGCGCCGCCGCGTGCGCAGCTACTTCACCTCGGGCGAGCGGCGCAGACGGGTGCGCGACATGGTGGCGCAGGCCGAGCGCGTCGACTCGGTGGTGTGCGCGCACGCACTGGAGGCCGCCGTCCACGAGCTGCGGCTGATCGCTGGCCACCAGCCGCGCTACAACCGCCGCTCCCGCACGCCACTGCGCGCGTGGTGGGTCGCGCTCACCGCGGAGGCGTTCCCCCGGTTCTCGGTGGTCACCACGCCGCGGGACGGCGCGTTCGGCCCGTTCCGGTCCCGCCAGCAGGCGGTGGCCGCGATGGAGACCGTGCTCGACGCCGTCCCGCTGCGCTCGTGCACCCAGCGCATCCCGGCGAGGGGTGCGGCGGCGAGCCCGTGCGCGCTGCACGAGCTGGGCCGCTGCGGGGCGCCGTGCGCGGGCCTGCAGACCGTCGAGGAGTACGCACCCGCGGTGGCCGCGGCGACCGCGCTCGTCGAGGGCCGCGACGACGGGCCGCTGCGCCGCCTCGCCGACGAGGTCGCCGCGCTCGGGGAGAAGCAGCGCTACGAGGCCGCGGTGCGCCGCCGCGACCGCCTCGCCGGGCTGATCGTCGCGCTCACCCGCAGCCAGCGCCTGGCCGCGCTCGCCGCCGTCGACGAGCTGATCGGGGCCCGCCCCGACGGCACCGGCGGCTGGGAGATCGCCGTCATCCGGTGCGGGAGGCTGGCCGCGGCCGGGGTGGCCCGCCGCGGGGTGCCGCCGATGCCGGTGATCGACGCCCTGCGCGCGGGCGCCCAGACCGTCATCCCGGGTGACGGGCCGCTGCGCGGCGCCCCCGCCGAGGAGGTGTGGCTGCTGCACCGCTGGCTCTCCACCGGCGGCACCCGGCTCGTCCACTGCGAACCGGCCTGGGCCGAACCGGCCCGCAGCGCTGCCGCGTGGACGAGCTGGGCGGAGCGGGCGCGGCCGGTCGGCCCGCTCCCCGACTGACCCGCACGCCCGCGCTAGCCTGATCACACTCGACCGTGAGGAGCCTCCGTGATCACCGCGATCGTCCTGGTGCAGACCGTTGCCGACCGCATCCCCGAGACCGCGCAGGCGATCGCCGACCTCGACGGCGTGAGCGAGGTGTACTCCTGCGCAGGGGACGTCGACCTCATCGCCATCGTGAAGGTCCGCGAGCACGAGGAGCTGGCCGACGTGATCGCCGGCCGGCTCAGCAAGATCGAGGGCGTGGTGTCGACCGACACCCACATCGCCTTCCGCTCCTACTCGCGCGCCGACACCGAGGGCGGCTTCGCCATCGGGGTCGGCTAGCGGCGGTCGTCAGCGCAGCGCGCCGGAGACCTTGATCCAGGAGTCCAGCAGCTCCGCCGCCGCGCCCGAGTCGATGGCCCGCGCCGCCCGCTCCAGCGCGGGCGGGAACGCGGCGGCCAGATCGTCGGTCGCGCCCTCGAAGGCGACGAGCGCGCCGGCCGCGTTGAGCAGCACCGCGTCGCGCACCGGCCCCTGGGCGCCGGCCACCAGGTCGCGGAACACCCGCGCGTTGTGCTCGGGCGAACCGCCGCGCAGGTCCTCACGGGTGACCCGGGGGATGCCGAACGCGGCCGGGTCGAGCGTCTCGATGCGCACCTCGCCGTTCGCGACCACCCACACCGTGCTGGTGGTCGTGGTGGTCAGCTCGTCGAGGCCGTCGTCGCCGCGCACGACCAGCGCCGACGTGCCGCGGCCGGCGAACACCTGCGCGAGCACCGGCGCCATCCGCGCGTCGGCGCAGCCGGCCAGCACAGCGCTCGGCTGGCCGGGGTTGGTCAGCGGGCCGAGCACGTTGAACGCGGTCGGCAGGCCCAGCTCGCGCCGGACCGGGCCGGCGTGGCGGAACGAGGGGTGGAACACCGGGGCGAAGCAGAACCCGATGCCGACCTTCTCGACGGTCTCCTCGACCCCGGCGGGCGGCAGGTCGACGGCGACGCCGAGCGCCTCCAGCACGTCGGCCGCACCGCTGGACGAGGACGCGGCCCGGTTTCCGTGCTTGACCACGGGCGCGCCGGCCGCGGCGACCACGACGGCCGACATCGAGGAGATGTTGACGGTGTGCGCCTGGTCCCCGCCAGTGCCGACGATGTCGACAGCGCGGCCGGAGACCCGCACTCGGCGGGCGTGCTCGAGCATCGCCTCGGCGAGCCCGGTGATCTCCGCGGGCGTCTCCCCCTTCGCGCGCAGGGCGACGAGGAAGCCGGCGAGCTGCGCGGCGGAGGCCTCACCGCCGAGCACCTGGTTCATCACCCATGCGGTCTCGGCGGCGTCGAGGTCCTGCTTGCCGATCAACCGCCCGATGAGCTTCGGCCAGGTCGGCGCGGCGCCCGGCCCGTCCGCCGCCGCGCTCACGCCCGTGCCACGGTGCGCGCCGTGGAGCGGCGCAGCACCTCCGCGACCGTCTCGGCGGCGGCCAGCGGGTCGAGCGGGTGGACGAGCACGGCGTCGGCGAGCGACCAGGTGGCCAGCCAACGGTCGTCGCGCCGGCGGACCGTGATCACGATCGGCGGGCAGTCGTCGATCTCGTTCTTGAGCTGGCGCGACACACCCATCCCACCGGTGGGCTGCGCCTCGCCGTCGAGGATCAGCAGGTCGATCCCGCCGCGGTCGACGGCCAGGATGACGTCGGCCACGCCCTCGGCCTCGACGTACTTCACGCGCGGGAGATCGGGCGCCGGACGCCGGCCGACCGCGGTGATGATCGCGTCGCGGACCTCGGCACGGTGGCTGTAGACCAGGACGGTCAGGGACTGCGTCTCGGCAGGGCTCGTCACGGGCGCTCCTGGTGAACTCGCGTGTCGCGCCGATCGACCGGCACGACTGGTCTGTCCGGAACTCTAGTGGGTGGTCGCTCGTTCTCATCTGGGCGGCTAGTGACGACCCCTACACGTTGTAGAAGTTCACCGGGGGCCATAATGCCCCTCGTGACGACAGCCGCCCCCAACATCAGCGCGCGGATCCATTCGCTGAACCGGCCCAACCTGGTCAGCATCGGCACCATCGTCTGGCTGTCCAGCGAGCTGATGTTCTTCGCCGGGCTGTTCGCGATCTACTTCACCGCGCGCGCCCAGGTCGCGCCCGGTGAGCACTGGGTCCCCGCGACGCCCGAGTCCGCAGAGCTCGGCCTCTACGAGCCCGTCCTCAACGTCCCCTACGCGCTCGCCGTGACGATCGTGCTGGTGGCGTCCTCCTTCACGTGCCAGTTCGGCGTGTTCGCGGCCGAGCGCGGCGACGTGTTCGGGCTGCGCCGCTGGTACCTGCTCACGCTGGCGATGGGCACGTTCTTCGTGCTCGGTCAGGCCTACGAGTACTACATGCTGGCCTCACACGACGGCGTGACGCTGTCGTCGAGCGCGTACGGCACCGCCTTCTACCTGACGACCGGCTTCCACGGCCTGCACGTCACCGGTGGGCTCATCGCCTTCATCTACCTGCTGATCCGCACCCGGATGACGAAGTTCACGCCTCAGCAGGCGACCGCGGCGATCGTCGTGTCCTACTACTGGCACTTCGTCGACGTCGTGTGGATCGGCCTGTTCACGGTCATCTACTTCATCCGCTGAGCCGCCCGCTGCTTTCTTCAGACCGCCCCCACCGACGATCAGAAGCTTGGAAGTCGCTGACGATGACCACCACCTCCACGGCGCCCCCTGAGACGTCTCGCAGGCGGGCTCGCGGCCCACGCAGCCGAGCCCGCCGCCGCTTCGCCGGCATGCTGGCGCTGGGCATCGCCCTGCTCTCCGCGGGGTCGCTGTACACCGCCTTCACGCCGAAGGCCCAGGTCGCGCAGGCGCAGGAGGACCAGACCGCGCTGATCGCCAAGGGCCAGGAGCTCTACACCAACCACTGCATCACCTGCCACGGCGCCAACCTGCAGGGCGTCCAGGACCGGGGCCCGAGCCTGATCGGTGTCGGTGACGCGGCGGTCTACTTCCAGGTCGCCACCGGTCGCATGCCGATGGCGCGCCAGGAGGCGCAGGCCGAGCGCAAGCCGCCGATGCCGCAGTTCAACATCCACCAGGCCGACGAGGAGAAGGCCGCGGAGGCGGCCGAGAACCTGGAGGCGCTCGGTGCGTTCATCCAGGCCAACGGCGGCGGCCCCAAGGCCCCCGCGGAGGACGGTCTGGCGCTGCGCGGTGACGACCCGGCCCGCGGTGGCGAGCTGTTCCGCCTCAACTGCGCGTCGTGCCACAACTTCACCGGTCGCGGCGGAGCGCTGTCGTCGGGCAAGTACGCCCCCACGCTCGACGCGCCGACCGAGAAGGAGATCTACACGGCGATGCTGACCGGGCCGCAGAACATGCCGAAGTTCTCCGACCGGCAGCTCACGCCGGACGAGAAGAAGGACATCATCGCGTACGTGAAGTCGGTCACGAACGGCAACAACAACCCCGGCGGCAACCCGCTGGGCGGTATCGGTCCGACGTCCGAAGGAGTGATCACCTTCATCGTCGGCGTCGCCGCCATGATCGGTTTCGCCCTCTGGCTGGGAGCGAAGAATTGAGCACCGCCACCAACCCGCACGAGAAGCCGCGCACACCGACGGCGGCCGAGCTCGACGAGATGACTCCCGACCAGGTCGCGACGCTGGCCGCGAACCTCGACGACGTGGTCGTCGTCAAGAACACGCCCAAGTTCCCGATCTCGGGCACCCGCGCCGAGCGGCGTGCCGAGCGGGCGGTGGCGACGTGGTTCGTCATCTCGGCGCTGTCCGGCCTCGCCTTCCTCGGGGTCTACCTGTTCTGGCCGTTCGAGTACGTCGCGCCCGACCAGCCCGGCTACTTCGTCTACACGCTCTACACGCCGCTGATCGGCCTCCTGCTCGGTCTGGCGGTGCTGTCGCTCGGCGTCGCGGTCATCACCTACGTCAAGAAGTTCTTCCCGGACGAGGTCTCGGTGCAGCAGCGCCACGACGGCCCGTCCGACGAGGTCGCCCGCCGCACGGTCGTGGCGCAGCTGGTCAAGGCCGGCCAGGACACCACGATCGCCCGCCGCTCGCTGATCAAGCGGTCGGCGGGCGCCGCGGCCGGTGTGCTCGGCCTGGGCGTCGGGGTGGCCGCGGTCGCGCCGCTGATCCACAACCCGTGGAAGGGCCGCGACGACGCCGACCTGTGGGTCACCCCGTGGCGCTCGATCAACGGCGAGAAGGTCTACCTGCGCCGCGACACCGGTGACCCGAGCGAGATCTCGCTGGTCCGCCCGGAGGACCAGGAGGCGGGCTCGATGGAGACGGTCTTCCCGTTCCGCGAGTCCGAGCGCGGTGACGAGGAGGCGCTGCACGCGGCCCTGCGCCGCTCGGACGCTCCGGTGATGCTGATCCGGCTGCGTCCCGGGACTCCCGTGGTCCACCGCGAGGGCCAGGAGGACTACCACTACGGCGACTTCTACGCCTTCTCCAAGATCTGCACCCACCTCGGCTGCCCGACCTCGCTGTACGAGCAGCAGACCCAGCGGATCCTGTGCCCGTGCCACCAGTCGCAGTTCCTGGCGACCGAGTACGGCAAGCCCATCTTCGGTCCTGCAGCTCGCCCGCTGCCGCAGCTTCCCATTACCGTGGACGAGGACGGCTACTTCATCGCCCGCGGTGACTTCAACGAACCGATCGGGCCCGGCTTCTGGGAGTGGCCCGGATTCTGGAATCGAGGGCGCTCATGAGTTCGATCACGACGCCCACCGGCTCGCCTGGTGGACTGCAGGCCAAGGCCGCAACGGCGCTGGACGAACTCGACCAGCGGTTCCATCCGGCGGCCGGCCTGCGCAAGCAGTTCAACAAGGTCTTCCCCACCCACTGGTCGTTCATGCTGGGTGAGGTCGCCCTCTACAGCTTCATCATCCTGCTGCTCACCGGCACGTTCCTCGGGTTGTTCTTCGACCCGTCGATGGCCGAGGTGCAGTACCACGGCTCGTTCGACAACCTGCGCGACGTCTGGATGAGCCGCGCGTACGAGTCGACGCTGAACATCTCGTTCGACGTGCGCGGTGGCCTGTTCATCCGGCAGGTCCACCACTGGGCAGCGCTGCTGTTCATGGGCGCGATGGTCGCCCACATGCTGCGGACGTTCTTCACCGGCGCGTTCCGCAAGCCGCGCGAGACGAACTGGGTCATCGGCGTCCTGCTGCTGTTCATCGGCGTGTTCGCCGGCTTCACCGGCTACTCGCTGCCGGACGACCTGCTCTCCGGCATCGGTCTGCGCATCGCGTCGGGCATCACGCTGTCGGTCCCGGTGATCGGCACCTGGGTGCACTACGCGCTGTTCGGCGGCGAGTTCCCGGGCCACGAGATCATCCCGCGGCTCTACATCGTCCACGTGCTGCTGATCCCGGGCATCCTGCTGGCGCTGATCGCGGTGCACGTGGGTCTGGTCTGGTACCAGAAGCACACGCAGTTCCCCGGCCCCGGCCGCACCGAGAAGAACGTCGTGGGCGTGCGGATCCTCCCGGCGTTCGCCGCCAAGGGCGGCGCGTTCTTCGCCGTCACGGCCGGTGTGCTGGCGATCATGGGCGGGATCTTCCAGATCAACGGCATCTGGAACCTCGGGCCCTACAACCCGGCGCACGTCTCGGCGGGTTCGCAGCCTGACTGGTACATGCTCTTCTCCGAGGGCATGGCCCGCATCTTCCCGGCCTGGGAGCTGCACCTGGGCAACTACCTGGTCCCGGCGGCGTTCTGGGCCACGGCCCTGTTCCTGCCGGTGCTGTTCGTGATCGCGGGTGCCTACCCGGCGATCGAGCGGCGCTTCACCAAGGACAACGCCCTGCACAACCTGCTGCAGCGGCCACGTGACGTGCCCGTGCGCACCTCGCTGGGCGTGATGGCCATCATCACCTACGTCTGGCTGGCGCTCTGCGGCGTGAACGACTGGGTGGCGTTCTTCTTCGACATCTCGCTGAACGCCACGACGTGGGCCGGCCGCATCGGGCTGCTGATCCTGCCGCCGATCGGCTACTGGGTCACCTACCGGATCTGCATCGGCCTGCAGCGCAGCGACCGCCAGGTCCTGGAGCACGGCATCGAGACGGGCATCATCAAGCGGCTGCCGCACGGTGAGTTCATCGAGGTGCACCAGCCGCTGGGCGGCGTCGATGAACACGGCCACGCGATCCCGCTGGAGTACCAGGGCGCCCCGGTGCCGAAGCGGATGAACCAGCTCGGCTTCGGTGGCCACCCGGTCCCCGGCTCGCTGCTCACGCCGGACGACCCGGAGGAGGTCGCCCGCCTGGAGGCGGCCCGGGCCGAGGCGGCGCGCAAGGAGCTCGAGGCCCGGACGAACGGCGAGGCCGAGCAGGCCGGGGCCGAATCGAAGGACCGCGACCGGGCGCTGACCGCGGGCGACTGAGCCCAGCACTGACCCGCAGCACGACCCGAACGGGCCCCGCCGGAGTTCTCCGGCGGGGCCCGTTCCGTTCCTGACCGCCGTCGCGACGAGGACGGTCAGCGCGGGCCACCGAGCGCTCACCGGCGGGCGGCCGCGACGAGGAGCCCGTGGTCCGGACGGAGCGGTGCGATCAGGTGACCGGGCTGCGACGGCCGCGCCGAGCCCGCACAGGGCAGATCGCGAGCACGACCACGTGCCCGCGGGAGGGCGACGATCGCCACCGGTGCGGGCGCGGCGGCGCTCCCACCGTGCGAGGAGATCGGGGGAGGCTGCACCGCGGCCACGGGACCTGACCTCTCGATCGGGTGGTCGCCCGTCCCGATGAGACCCCTAGGGTGGCCACGATCACGACGGGTTGCTACCGTGGGGCCCATGCGTACCACCCTCGCTCTCGCCCTCGACGCGGCCGTAGCGCCGCGCGTCGGCTGAGCCAGGAAGCCGGCGCGCACGTCCCGGAGTCTTCCTCTCTTCCGAGACCTGGCTCGGATCCCTTCTCCCACGGATCCCGCCAAGGAGTTCTACCCCATGTCCGTCATCGACGAACGCCCTCGGACCACGTGGACGCCGCGCATGCACCGGCGCCACGAGATCGTCATCACCGACGGGATGGAGGGCGTGCTGCGCGTCGGGGCCGCGCTCGCGGACTGCGGTTTCCCGGTCCGCGACTTCGCGGCCGAGGTGCGCGAGGGTGTCCCCTACAGCTCCATCACCTGCACGGTGTCGCTGACCGGCAGCGAGTGCGAGACGTTCTCGCAGCGGCTGTCGGCCATGCCGAACGTCATCGCCGTCACCCCCTGCTGAGGGCGGAGTCGGCCGCCCGGGCCGCGGCGAGCATCTCGTCGAGCTCGGCGACCTTGACCCGCTGAGTGCCGCGCAGGCCGCCGCGGCGCACCTCCTCGGCGTCCAGTCGCAGCCACGACGTCCAGTCGACCGGTTCCGCGCCGTGCTGGGCGAGCACCGCCTCCACGTCGGCCTCGGGGACCGGCAGGGAGTCGAGGTCCTCCAGCACGGCGGCGACCGTCTCGTGGGCGCAGCTCTTGTTGGTGCCGATGACCCCGGTCGGGCCGCGCTTGATCCAGCCGGTCACGTAGGCCCCGGGGACGGGCGTGTCGCCGTCGAGGACCCGGCCGGCGGCGTTCGGGACGGTGCCGGTGGCGGCGTCGAACGGCAGGCCGGGGACGGGTTCGGCGGCGTAGCCGATGGCCCGCACGACCAGCCCCACGTCGAGGACCTCCTCCTCGCCCGTGCCGCGCACCCGGTCGCCGTCGACGACGTTGCGCTCGACGACCAGCGCCGACACCCGCCCGTCGGTGCCGACCAGGCGCACTGGGGAGCGCAGGAAGTGCAGGTGGATGCAGCGCGGCCGGTCCTTCGACTCCCGCGCCGCCCACTCGGTGAGCATCGCCAGGTTCTGCTGCTGGCGGCGCTCCTCCGGCTCCGGCACCCCCGCGGCGAGCAGCCCGTCGTCGTGCACGACGACGTCGGCGTTGGCCAGCTCGCCGATCTGGCGCAGCTCGGCGGGGGTGAACTTCACGTGCTGCGGGCCGCGGCGGATCACGATGTGGATGTCGCGGATCTTGCTGGCGCGCAGCGCGTCGAGCACCGGATCGGGGATGTCGGTGTCGGCCATCTCGTCGGCCGACTTCGCCAGCACCCTCGCCACGTCGAGCGCGACGTTGCCGGCCCCGACGACGGCCATCCCCGGGTGGTCCAGCGGCGGGTCGAGCTTGGTGAAGTCGGGGTGGCCGGAGTACCAGCTCACGAACGCCCCGGAGCCGATCGAGCCCTCCAGGTCCTCCCCCGGCACACCGAGGGACCGGTCGACGGAGGTGCCGGTGGCGTGCACGATCGCGGAGTAGCAGGTGCGCAGCGCCTCCAGCGGCACGCCGCCCTCCCCCACGCGGACGTTGCCCAGGAAGCGGACGGTGGCCGGATCGAACGGCTTGGCCAGTACCCGGATGACCGACTTCATCTTCACGTGGTCGGGCGCCACGCCGTACCGCACCAGCCCGTACGGGGCGGGCAGCCGGTCGATCACGTCGACGTCGACGGGCCGGCCGGACGCCGCCAGCGCGGCGGCGGCGTAGAGCCCGGACGGTCCGGCGCCGACCACCGCGATGCGACGGCGCGGTGCGGGATCGGAGTGGGGTGCTGACGTCATCTGGGGACTCCTGCGGGTGATGATCTCGATCCTGCCGGGGTGCGGCCGTCGCCGCGAGGCATGCGTACCGCCCAGGGCTACCCGGGCTGCTGCGGGGGCTCCGGGTACGGGCGGAACCGCGGTGCCCGTTCCTCGACGTACGCGGTGAACCCTTCGCGCAGGTCGGGGCCGCCGATGAAGGTGGTGACCCGCTCCCACGCCCGGTCGAGCGCGGCCTCGTAGCTGGAGTGACCGGCCTCGTGGACCTGCTCGATGATCGCCGCCACCGCGTGCGGAGCGCAGTTGACGGCGATGCCGCGGGCGTAGGCCTGCGCGGCGGTCACGACGTCCGCGCCCGGCACGACCCGGCTGACCAGCCCGAGCCGCTGCGCCTCCGCGGCGTCGATCGTCCGCCCCGACAGCATCAGGTCCAACGCGTTCTCGTGCCCGATCATTCGCGGCAACAGCCACGCGATGCCGTACTCGGCGGGCAGGCCGCGGCGGGCGAACGAGGTCGCGAACTTCGCGCCCTCCGCGGCGAAGCGGACGTGGCAGAACAGGGCGAGCACCAGCCCGATCCCGGCGCACGCCCCGTTGATCGCCGCGATCATCGGCTTGGGGAACGTGCGCAGGTGCTCAGTCGGGTTGCGCGGCAGCGTGGCGCCCGGCGCGGCCAGCCGGGCCAGCCGCGCCAGGTCCGCACCCGGGCAGAACGTCGATCCGGCGCCGGTCACGACGACCGCCCGCACCTGCGGATCCCCGGCGGCCGCGACGACGTGCTCGGAGTAGGCGGTGTGCAGGTCGGCGTCCCAGCCGTTGCGCCGCTCCGGCCGGTTGAACGTCAGGGTGAGCACACCGTCGGCGTCCAGGTCGGCCAGGACCGCGTCGCTCATGGCTGCTCCTCGGGATCGGCGAACCGAGGTGCGCGCCGGGCGAGGCTCGCCGCGGCGGCCTCCCGCTGGTTGGGGCTGCCCGCGAGCCGGGCGAAAGCGGCCCGTTCGGCGGCCAGCCCGGCCGCGTAGTCGGTGATCGCGAGCAGCTCCTTCGCGGCGCGGACGGCGTCCGGGCTGCGGGCGGCGATCTCGGCGGCCAGCTCGTGCGCCGCCGCCAGCGGATCATCGGCGATGCGGGTGACGAGCCCGATCCGGTGGGCCTCGGCCGCGTCGACGCGGCGGCCGGTGAAGATCAGCTCGGCGGCGACGTCCGGCCCGACCAGCCGCGGCAGCAGCTGCGTGCCGACCATGTCGGGCACGAGCCCCCAGCGCACCTCCAGCACGGCGAAGACGGCGCCGGGGGCGGCGATGCGGATGTCGGCGCCGAGGGCGAGCTGCAGGCCGCCGCCCAGCGCGTGCCCCCGCACCGCGGCGATCACCGGCACCGGGAGATCGCGGAAGGCGAGCACGGCGCGCTGGCCGCGGGACGGCGCGCCCGGATCCGCGGGCTCCCGGCCTGCGGGCCGCCACTCGCGGCCCTGCGCCATCGCACCGAACGCCGACGTGTCCAGGCCGGCGCAGAACGAGCGCCCCTCCCCCGACAGCACGACCGCACGCAGGCCTCGCTCGGCCCGCAGCGCCTCCCCGGTCTCGGCGAGCGCGGCGAACATCTCGGAGTCGAGGGCGTTGAGCTTCGCGGGCCGGTTCAGACGCACGTCGGCGACGCCACCGTCGACGGTGCACAGCACGCGATCACCCATCACCCAGACCCTAGCCCGTCCAGGGCCGGCGGAACGAGATTCGGGTCACACTCCGTTCGGGCATGACGGGACGGATCGCGGCAACCCCATGCCCATGACCGCCACGATCGCTACCCCGACCGAGACGACCGACCGGCAGCTGCGGATCTCCGCGCTGGTCGCGCAGCTGCGCGCGCTGGACCACCTGACCCGCACCGAGGCCCGCATCGCCCGCCTGCGCACCGCCCAGGCCCGCACCTCGACGGTGCGCCGCGAGCTGGAGCAGAACGCCGCGGCCGCCGATCGGCGCGCCGCCGAGCTCGCCGACGCACTGCGCTCGCTCGATGCGGTCCCCGACGTCGTCGCGCCGCTGGTGGGCCGAGTGCTCGCCCTCGCCAAGGCCGTCGCCGAGCAGGCGCAGCCGGTCGACGAGGCCGTGCTGGCCGATCTGGTGCTGGAGCAGCAGCTGCTCGACCGCGCCCGCTACACCCGTGAGCTGGCCGGGCACCTCGGGCTGCCCGCCGTCGTCGCGCTGGCCGAGAAGCTGACCGACGCGCACTCCGAGACCGTCGAGTGGCTGCACGCCGTGCTCGCGCAAGAGGCCGCGGGCGGCCCGCGGGCGCTGGAGCCGACGCCGGTGCAGCGCATCACGGGCGGGGCGACCCGGCTGGCCGGACTGCCCGCTCGGGTCGCCGTCGAGCGCGTGAACCGGACCGTCGACGCGCTCGGCCGCCGGGGCCGCGCCGCGCGGACACAGGTGGAGGGCGCGCTGCAGGGCACGGTCGAGAGCCTGCGCAGCCTCGTCGCCGGCGCGCAGGAGGTGGGCGGTGCCGGCCGGGACGCCGCCCTGGCCCGCGCCGAGGAGGTGGCCGAGCGCGAGCAGGCACCCGCCGTGGCCGACGCCGCGCACACCGCGCGGGCCCGCATCGGCGCGCTGTCCGCCGGCGAGCTGCCGATCACCCGCTACGAGGAGCGCACCGCCGCCGACTGCGTCGCCGCGATCCGCCGCCTCGACGACGCAGACGACGTGCGCGCGATCGTCGCGTTCGAGGAGAAGCACAAGAACCGCGCCGGCGTGCTGAGCGCGGCCGGGGCCCAGCTCGCAGCACTGACCTGATACCGACCCCCGGCCTGATCAGGAGGCGGCGAGCCGGAACGTCCGGCGGAAATCGCCCGGCGACACACCGACGACGTTGCGGAAGTGGTGGCGCAGGAGCGCGCCGCTGCCGAACCCGCACCGCGCCGCGACCGCGTCGATGCTCAGGTCGGTCGCCTCCAGCAGCCGCTGGGCGAGCAGCACCCGCTGGGTGGTGAGCCACCGGTGCGGCGTCGTGCCGGTCTCGGCGACGAACCGACGGGCGAACGTCCGCTCGCTCATCGCGGCGCGGCGGGCCAGCTCGGCGACCGTGTGGTCCTCGGCGATGTGGTCGAGCATCCACTCCATCACCGGGGCGAGCCCGTCGGACCGACCGGTCGGCACCGGCATCGTGATGAACTGCCGCTGCCCGCCCTCGCGCTGCGGCGCCACCACCATCCGGCGGGCGATGGTGTTCGCGACGGCGCTGCCCAGCTCGCGGCGCACCAGGTGCAGGCAGGCGTCGATGCCCGCCGCGGTGCCGGCGCTGGTGATGATGTCGCCGTCGTCGACGTAGAGCACGTCGGGATCGACGCGGACCCGCGGGTAGGTCCGCCGCATCTCCTCGGCGTGCATCCAGTGGACGGTGCACGGGCGGTCGTCCAGCAGCCCGGCCGCGGCCAGCAGGAACGCGCCCGAGCAGACCGCCAGCAGCGTCGCGCCGGCCGCGTGCGCCCGTCGCAGCGCTGCTAGGGCCTCCTCGGGGAACTCGCGTCCCGGGGTGGCCGCGACCGCCACGAGGTCGGCGCCCTCCAGGCCGTCCAGGCCGTACGCGGGCACGATCTGCAGTCCTCCGGTCCGGGTCGGCAGCGGCTCGCCGGCGACCGGCCCGCAGGTGCGGAAGTCGATCGGCGGGACCCCGTCCTCGGTCCGGTCGATGCCGAAGACCTCGCAGATGGTGGCCGCCTCGAACGGCGCCACTGGACCGACCATCAGCATCGCGACCGAGCGCAGCATGAGCGCAGCCTAGTTGGCGGTTTCTTGCCTGTCATGGGCATCGGTGCCACTCGTGGCAGGATCTGATTTGGCGAAGACTTCCTGCCATGACGACCCTGCTGATGATCCTCACCCTGCTGACCGCCGTCGCCGTCGCAGCCGAACTCGTCCGCCGTGCGCCGACCGTCAGCTGGATCCCGCACGAGGACCGGGAACGCCAGCTCGCCGAGCTGCGCGCACTCCGCGACTACCGCGAGGACCCGCCGGTGTGAATCAGCGGTGTGGAGAGCGGGTGCGGATCAGCCGGCGCGGTGGAACTCCGTGAGCCGCTCGGCCTCCGCGGCCACCTCGACCACCGCGGACGCGGGCAGCGGCGCGAACGGCTCCCACCCCACCGCGGCGCGCTCCTCGTCGAACCGCCACGTGCCCGCCACCTGCCCGTCGACGAGGAACGTCGGCACCGACCGCGGCATCGTCGTGGAGAACACCTTGCCGCGGTGCTGTTCGGGCAGCACCTGCGCGCGCCGGGCATGGGCGAGCAGGATCGCCTCCCACTGCCCGATGAACCGCACCGGCGCGGGCATCTCGGGATCCGGCAGCGGCGCATCCGGCACATCGAGCAGCTCGCCGCCGGACTCGTCGCGGAACCGGCGCAGCTCCATCCCGGCGAGCACGGCCCGAGCCTCGGTGACCGTCCACCCGCAGAACGACGCCACGTCCTTCGTCGAGGCCGGGCCGAACCCGCGCAGGTAGCGCCGCACCAGGTGGGCACGGGCCGCGGCGACGTCCGGCTCAGGATCCGGGTCGGGCGCGAGCCCGTAGAGGTGCGCCCGCGGCTGCTCCCACGTGCCGGCCGGGGGCACGCGCACCAGCTCGACCCACAGCTGCACACCCGGCCAGACCGCCTTCCCGAACCCGTCCTCGGCCAGCCGGCGCTGGATCTCCGCCTGTTTCAGCGGCCCGGCGGCCAGGTAGCCGCGGACGGCGCCGGCCGCAGCGACGAGGTCGTCCTCGGTGACCTCCTGCCGGCCGATCACCGTGCGGCGCCACCACGCCCGCCGGGCCTCGCGCACCGCCGCGCACAGCACCGGATGATCGGCGGCCGAGGTCATGTGGATCGTGCAGCGCATCGCCCAGCTCTGCACGACGGCACCGGCGTGCAGCGCTTCGGTGAGATCGGCCCGGCGGAACCCGGCCAGCCGTGACCAGAGCGCGATGTAGCCGGACGGGGCGTACTGGGTCTGCAACCCGGCCACGGCCTCGACGGCCTGCGGCACCGGTAGGGACGACCGGTCGAGCAGCAGCTGGCGGGCCAGCACGGCCCGGTTCAGCGCCCGGGCGGTGAGGAGGTCGTCGGCCACCTCCGAAAGTCTGCCCGGCCATGACATTCGTCAGGTCGAGACCCTGACGACGATGACTGCCGCGCGCGCCGCCCGCAGGCCACGCTGATGGGCGTGACGAGGGATGGCGAACCGGCGCTGCGGGTGACCGGGATCGAGCACGCGTACGGGGACGTACCGGCGCTGCGCGGGGTGGACCTCGAGGTGGCGCCCGGGGAGTGCGTCGCCCTGCTGGGCCCCAACGGCGCCGGTAAGACCACCCTGATCGGGCTGGCCACCGGCCTGCTCGCCGTGCAGACCGGCCGGGTCGCGGTGAAGGGCCGGGATCCGCGGCGGGCCGCGACCCGCCGGCTGCTCGGGGTGGTGCAGCAGCAGCTGGGCTTCCCGCGGACGCTGACCGTGGCCGAGCTGGTCCGGGGCGCCGCGGTGCGGGCGGGCCGGCCGGCGACGGCGGCGCTCGGGGCGCTGGCCGAGGTCGGCATCACCGAGCTCGCCGACCGGCGGTCCGCCAAGCTCTCCGGCGGCCAGCAGCAGCGGGTCGCGTTGGCGATGGCGCTGGTCGGCGACCCGCAGCTGCTGCTGCTCGACGAGCCGACGGTCGGGCTGGATGTGACGGCGCGGCGGGAGTTCTGGCAGACCGTGGCCGCCCGCCGCGACGCCGGCGCGGGCGTGCTGCTCACCACGCACGTCGTGGAGGAGGCGGCGGCGGTGGCCGATCAGGTCGTGGTGCTGCACGAGGGCCGGGTGATCGCCGCCGGCAGCCCGGCGGAGCTGATCGCGCTGCTGCCCGACCGCACCGTCACCGCCCGCACGACGCTCCCCGCGTGCGCCGTGGCCGACCTGCCGGCGGCGCTGTCGGTGAGCAACGACGGCGAGCTGCTGCGGGTCTCGTCGACAGCGCCCGAGGAGCTGCTGCGGGCCTGGCTCGCCGCCGACCCGTGGCTCTCCGATCTGCGCGTGGAGGGAGCGGGGCTGGAGCAGGCGCTGGTGGTGCTGACCGAGCGGGCGGGGGTGTTCGCATGACCGCGCCGGGTGCCGGTGCCGTACTCGGCGTCGAGGTCGCCGAGGGGCTGCGCGGGGTGATCCGCGAGCCGGCGGCGCTGTTCTTCTCGGTCGTCGTGCCGGTGCTGTTCTTCACGATGTTCACCGCGCTGTTCGGGAGCATGCCCTCACCGAACGGGCTGCCGGTCGCCGCGTCGATGCTCGCCACGTTCGGCGCGTTCGGCGTGGTGTCGGTGATGCAGCTCAACCCGGGGATCTCGGTCGCGTCCGACCGCGAGAGCGGCTGGCTGCGGATGAAGAAGGTGTCCGCGGCGCCGGTGTGGATCACGATCGCGGGCAAGGTGCTCGCCGCGCTGCCGTACGCGCTGGCGGTGCTGGCCGCGCTCACCGCGGTGGCGCTCGCCGTGGTCGGGCCGGTGATCGGCGTGGGCCCGTGGCTTCGGCTGGTCGTGGTGCTGCTGCTCGGGTCGCTGCCGTTCGCCTGCCTCGGCCTCGCCGTCGGGTTCTTGGCCTCGGCGAACGCGACGACGGCGATCCTCAACGCGATCCTGTTCCCGATGGTGATCGCCTCAGGGCTGTGGATCCCGCTGGAGGCCATGCCCGCCTGGGTGGGCGGCATCGCGCCGTTCCTGCCGACCTACCACCTCGCCCAGCTGGCGCTGGCGCAGCTGACCGGGGCTCCCGCGGCGGCGCACGTGCTCGTGCTGCTCGCGGCGACGGTCGTCACCGGCGGTCTAGCCGGATGGGCCTACCGTAACCTGCGGGTATGACGGGCACGGCGACCCGGCGGCGCTGGTCGGACTTCCCGACCGGTGAGCTGTGGCCGCTGGCCTATCTGGGGTTCCTGTGCTTCCAGCCGCTGTTCGCGCCCACTCCGTGGGGCTGGCCGCTGGCTGCCGGGACAGCGGTGGCCGCGGCCGTGCTGTGGATCGAGGTGGAGTGGTGGGACGGGCCGCTGCGCCGGTGGGGCCACGTCGCGTTCACCGTGCTGGCCGCGGCCACGGTCCTGCTCAACAACTCCGCCTCGGTCCTGTTCGTCTACGCCGCCGCGTGCGCCGGCCGCTACCTGCCGAAGGCGACGGCGCTGCGCTGGTTCACAGCGCTCACCGTCGTCAACGCCGTAGCGGCGGTGCTCGCGGCCGTCAGCCACCCGTACGCGGCGCTGTCGTTCGTCCCGTCGGCGATCTTCATCTGGGTGATCGGCATGCTGTGCGTGCGCGGTGCCGAGGACGCGCGGACCTATGCGCAACTGCGGCTGCAGAACGCCCGGGTCGAGCACCTCACTCGGGTCGCCGAGCGCGAGCGCATCGCCCGCGACCTGCACGACCTGCTCGGCCAGACGCTCACCGGCATCGTCGTGCGCTCGCAGCTCGCCCAGCGGCTGGCCACGCTCGACACGGAGCGCAGCGTCGAGGAGATGCGCGAGATCGAACGGATCGCCCGCGACGCGCTGGCCGAGGTGCGGGCCACCGTCGCGGGCTGGCGGCACGTCGACCTCGACGACGAGCTGGCTGCAGCGACCGGGGCGCTCGCCGCCGTCGACGTCGAGCTGCACGTCGAGCGGGACCCCGGGATCACCCTCACGCCGTCGGTCGCGTCCGCGCTGGGTCTGGCGCTGCGCGAGGCCGTCACCAACGTGGTGCGGCACGCCGGGGCGAAGCACTGCACGGTGGCGCTGCGGCGCGACGGCGACCGCGTGGTCCTGGAGGTCCGCGACGACGGGATCGGCGGGTCCGCACCGGAGGGGCACGGGTTGACCGGAATGCGCGAGCGGATCGCCGCGATCGGCGGCGAGGTGTCCCGGCGGACGGGGAACGGCACGGCGCTGACCGTTGCGGTGCCTGCGGCGGTGGCGACGTGAGCGACGTGATCAGGGTCGTGCTGGCCGAGGACCAGGGCATGGTGCGCGGTGCGTTCGCCCAGCTGCTCGACCTCGAGCCGGACATCAGCGTCGTCGCCACCGCGGCCGACGGGGACGCCGCGCTGCGCGCCGTCCGCGAGCACCGCCCGGACGTGCTGCTCACCGACATCGAGATGCCCGGCGCGTCCGGCCTGGACCTGGCCGCGCGGCTCGCTGACGAACCGGACGCGCCCCGCGTCGTGGTGGTGACGACGTTCGCGCGCTCCGGCTACCTGCGCCGCGCGCTCGACCACGGGGTGGCCGGCTACGTGCTCAAGGACGCGCCGATCGACCGGCTCGCCGACGCGGTGCGGCGGGTGCACGCCGGTGGCCGGGTGATCGATCCCGAGCTGGCTGTGGCGGCGTGGGAGGGCACGGACCCGATGACCGACCGCGAGCGGGAGGTGCTGCGGCTGGCCGCGGAAGGGCTGCCCAACGCGGAGATCGCCGCCCGGCTGCACCTGGCCGAGGGCACGGTGCGCAACTACCTCTCGACGGTGATCGCCAAGCTCGGGGTGCGCAACCGGGTGGAGGCCGCGCGCCTGGCCACCGAGCGGGGGTGGCTGTAGCGCGGACGGCTCCGGGTCAGGCGCCGGCGAGCAGCGCGGCGTAGCGCTCGATGTCGACGTTGCCGCCGCTCACGACCACGCCGATGCGGCGGCCGGGGAGCCGCCCGGCGAGCGCGCGGACCGCGGCCATGCCGAGGCAACCGGTCGGCTCCACGACGGTCTTGTAGGTGGCGGCGAAGATCCGCATGACCTCGACCAGTTCGGCATCGCTCGCGGTCAGCACGTCGGCGACCTCGCGCTGCAGGATCGGGAAGCCGGTAGCCCCGAGGTGCTGGGTCTGAGCACCGTCGGCGATGGTGACGGGGGTGTCGATGTGCACGATCTCGCCCTTGGCCAACGACTGCCGCCCGTCGTCGCCCGCCTCGGGCTCGACGCCGAAGATCCGCACCTGCGGGCTGAGCGCGCGGGCGGCCAGGCACGAGCCGGCGAGCAGGCCGCCCCCGCCGAGCGGCACGAACAGCGCGTCGATCGGGCCGGCGTCCTCGATCAGCTCCATGACGGCGGTGCCCTGCCCGGCGACGACGTCGGGATGGTCGTAGGGCGGGATCAGGGTGAGGCCGCGCTCGGCGGCCAGTTGGGCGCCGAGCCGTTCGCGGTCCTCTGTGTAGCGGTCGTAGGTGACGACCTGCGCGCCGTAGCCCTTGGTCGCGGCGACCTTCACCGCGGGAGCGTCGTGCGGCATGACGATCGTCGCGGGGATGCCGAGGATGCGGGCGGCCAGCGCGACGGCCTGGGCGTGGTTGCCGGATGAGTAGGCGACCACACCTGCGCGGCGCTGGTCGGCGTCGAGCTTGGCGAGCGCGTTGAAGGCGCCGCGGAACTTGAACGCCCCCATCCGCTGCAGGTTCTCCGCCTTGACCAGCACTTCGGCCCCCACCTCGGCGTCGAAGCGGCGGGAGGTGAGCACCGGGGTGCGGTGGGCGTGGCCGCGGAGGCGGTCCGCGGCAGCCTGGACGTCGGCGAAGGTGGGGATCACCCGTCCAGTGTGCTGTAGCCGCGTTCGGTGTACGGGAAGCCGTCCAGCTCGGTGGTGCGGTCGCGCTGCTGGTAGTAGCTGCGGATCTCGGTGATGCGGCCGTCGGGGGCGAAGGTGAACCACTCGGCGCCGCGGGTGGCGATGCGCTCGCCGGTGCCGCCGGGCCGCCAGAACATCGTCCACTCGATGACGGCCTCGTCCGGGCCTTCCAGGCAGTGGTCGACGACCCAGCGAGCGTCGATCAGCCCGGCTACCTTGCGCCAGTAGCGGGCCAGGTGCTCGCCGCCGCGGACAGGGGCGGTGCCGGTGTTGGGCGCGAGGAAGTAGTGCACGACGTCGGGGTGCAGGGTGCTCAGCATGAGGTCGACGTCGGCGGTCGAGCAGCCGCGGTAGTACCGCTCGATGGTGTCGCGGTGGCTCACGGGCGTTCCTTCAGCAGCCGGTCGACCAGCTCGCCCGCGTGCCCGGGATCGAACTCGCCCGCGGTGAGCGCCAGGTTGGCGGCCATCCGGTCGGTGTCGACCTTCAGCCCGGAGAGGCTCGTTCGCAGCCGGGAGGCGGCTCCCCCTGCCGCGCAGAGCAGGTCGGTGAGCGCCTGCCACTCGGCGTGCCACGCCCCGGCGGCCCGCTGGTGCTCGTGCTCCCCACCGATGATCACGGCGGCGAGCCCGGGGGCCCGGCGCGCGGCGGCCCGCGCGGTGATCGCGGCGATGGGGTTGCGCTTGTGCGGCATCGACGACGAGTCCCCCGGCGCCGCCTCCTGCACCTCCCCCACCTCGGTGGCCGCGAGCAGCACGACGTCGGTGGCGGGCGTGGCACACGCGGAGGCCGCCACGGCCAGCGCGGACGCGAGCGCCCCGAGCCGGGTGCGCTCGGTGTGCCACGGCGCAGCGTCGGCGAGCCCCAGCCGGGCCGCGAGCGACGCCGCGACGGCCGGGCCGTGCGGGTGCAGCGCGGCCAGCGTGCCGGCGGCGCCGCCCAGCTGCACGGACCGGTGGGCCAGCTCGACCGCCAGCGCCGTGCGGGCCCGGTCCAGCCCTGCGCACCATCCGGCGGCCACCAGTCCGAACGTCGTGGGAACGGCCTGCTGGCCGAGGGTGCGGGCGATCATCGGGGTGTCCCGGTGCTCCGCCGCCAGCCGCGCGGCGGCGTCGGCGGCCCCGCGCAGATCGTCCAGGACCACCTCGCCGGCCCAGCCGACCAGCAGCATCGCGGCGGTGTCCATGATGTCCTGGCTGGTGGCGCCGGGGTGCACCGCGCGCCCGGCCGGCCCGGCGGCGGCCCGCAGCGTGCGCACCAGCGGGATCACCGGGTTGCCACCCTCGACGGCCAGCTTCCCCAGCTCGGCGGGATCGATCCGCAGCTGCGCCGCGGCCTTCTGCACGGCGTCGGCGTCCGCCTGCGCCACGATCCCGTGCTCCGCCGCGGCCTGCGTGAGCGCGACCTCGACGGCGATCAGCGCGGCCACCCACGACGCCGCGTCGAGGCGTTCGGCCACCCGGTCGGCGCCGAGCAGCGGGTCGAACAGGGGGCCGGTCATCGCGAACGCTCCTCTCGCTGATCTCCGACGCGCGGCGGCCGCACCCGCGCCAGCACCGCGCGGTGATCGCTGCCGGGGACGTCCAGCACCGCGCAGCGCGAAACCGCACTCCCGGCGGGCACCAGCACATGATCGATCTGGATGCCGAGCAGCGCGGGCCACCCGGACCGCAGCGGCGTCGGGAACGTCGCGGTCAATCCGTGCCCGCTCTCCGCCGCCGCCGACACCACCGGCCCCAGCACCGCCCGCAGCGCCGCGTGGTCGAGCGTGGCGTTCAGGTCCCCCGCGATGATCGGCGCGACCGGTTCGTGGCTCCACCGCGCCAAGTGCGCCAGATCCTCGCGCCACTGCCGCGCCAGTGCGGGCGTCGTCGGCGCAGCGGTGTGCGCCACCACGAGCGACCGCGGCCCGAGGACCTCGGCCCGCACCCGCAGATGCCGAGACCGCAGCTCGGGCCCACCGGTCACCTGCACACGGCCGGCCCGCGGCCCCGCCAGCACCGCGACCCCCTCCCCGTCGGGCGCGCTCGGCGGCGCCGACGTCCACCCGCGGTACCCGAGCAGCGACAGGTGCGGCCCCATGCGGTCGAGGAACGGCTGTCCGGCCTCCGACAACGCCACGAGGTCGGGTCGCTCCCGCTGCAGCAGCGCCGCGAACGCCGCCGGCTCGACCCGCCCGTGCCACACGTTGACCGCCAGCACCGTCACGTCCGCGGGCTCCTCCGGCGCCCACACCGGCGCTGCGGCCCGCCGCACCAACGACGGCACGGCAGCCGCGGCCAGCCCACCGAGCACCGCCGCCGACCGCGGCCGCCGCCGGGCGAGCCCGACCGCCGCCACCGCGGTCGCCACCGTCAGGTACGGCCGCAGCGCGACCAGCCCGATCATCGGCACCCGGTCGGCCGGCCCGCCCCGCAGGCCGATCCGATCGCCGTGCAGCACAACGGCGGCCGCGACCGTCGCCGCAGGCACCAGGACTGTCCGCACGGCACCCGAGCCTACGGCGCACCGCCTGCCCGGAAGCCGCCACCCGAATCCCCGGGCGCGGCGAGGCGCCCCAGACGACCCCGGCCACCCGCCGGGAGGGATCAGCTCGAGCCGCCGGGAAGGAGCTCCTGCAGACGTGATCCACCTCCACGACCCGCCTCGCGCACCGCACTGCGCCGCACCGCACCGGGCCGAGCACCACCGCAAGGTGGCCGCCTGCTCGCGCGCGTCGACGACGGCGGAGGAGGCGCGCAGCGCCCGAGGAACGAGGGCGCGAGCACCGCAGGAGCCGTCGTCGACACCCGAGGCGCGCGAGCCCGCGCTCGGCGACGCAGGAGCCGAGCGCAATCCCACACAGCTCGCGCGCGTCGACGACGGCGGAGGAGGCGCGCAGCGCCCGAGGAACGAGGGTGTGAGCACCGCGCGAGCGGACGACTCACCAGGCCGCGAGCCCGATCGGGTGCACTGCT
>Ga0065720_1019502_pt1 | contig 24870 bp, 16 predicted proteins | sample Thericmetagenome_FD_59107 | JGI IMG/M metagenome (GOLD analysis project Ga0065720, IMG submission 59107) | Thermophilic microbial communities from the Joint Bioenergy Institute, California, USA of rice/straw/compost enrichment - eDNA_2 v2... | ecosystem: Engineered > Solid waste > Grass >... | reverse complement strand
CAACCAGAGCTGAGAAGATTTATTGATGTCTACCAGCAGCTTACATTATCCAATACTTGTGTAGATTCGTTTCTAATATCCTACATCGTTTAACTTCAATTGTTCAACTAATTGTTTATGGTTAGACCCTCGGATTCAGAGTAAAAACTCTAAACTTATTAAGTGGTATGGGTGCGACATGTCTAATCAAATCAGCATGCTTCATCTTGTTCGCTTAGATGCCTAAAAGATCCCCCTTTGTTTCTGTTTTAGTGCTGACTGGTATCAAACGAGAACAGTTTTTAGGACATCTAAGTGATCAAATTCTGCGTCGATGGGTAAATAGAACACTTTTGTTAAACAAGACAGAAGCAGGCAGTACATGAAGGAAATGATGAAGCATCTGGTCAGCCATTTGCTCAAGACTCTGTTGGGAACCCTCATCAATGAAGGATATCGACCTGTGCTGCTTGCCCTTCGATAAATGTTATAAACATTTTTAAGTTAAGGATGAATGTGTCGTGAATAAATTCATCCTTTGTGAACGAATTAATTTAGATTTATTTTCAATCAAAACTCCCTCCTCACAGAGATTTTGAACATGTAATGCGTTGGAAATGATGCTGAAGAAGGGAAAAGATTCCACTAGAGCTGTAGCTTATGCCGACTTTGACTGAATCAGCTTCATTAGTCCTAAAATAAATGAAAAGGCGAGGCGATAAGGATGGAAGATCGATTTCGATTAATTGATTTTTAAGGCCAATTTTCTAAGAAAAACTTGAATTGGTTTTCAACCATTCATATTAGAAGAGACTTACTCTCCTGAAACTAGTAAATATCTAAATTTAGGATCCTTGGGTATAAATAACGATTTTCCAAGGTTTTTATTAAAGTAAACAATTCAAATGAGAATTATCTTTTTCATTACCCTTCTTGTATTTCTCATCACTTATTGTGCTGCAGATGATATTCACTATTGTTCTCGCAAAGAGCGAAGGAGAAAGTTCTGCCCTCAAATTTACAAGCCAGTTATTGGAGTTTTCAAAAATGGGCATAGTAAGAAGTTTGGAAATGGATGTGAAGCATGCAGTGCCGGTGTGAAGTATTGGAAACCTTTAAAAGAGAAGAAACGTTTCCGTGGTGATAGGGGCAGGCACGATGATAACGATAGGCATGACGATAAGGATAAGCGTGATAGAGACAGGCGCGATGATAGGGGTGATGATAAAGATAAGAATGATCGGGATAGAAGAGGCAATGATGATGATAAGAAGAGAGGACGCGACTGAGATCATTAGCTGCCGTCACAATTCAGTATGGCAAAGGTATTAATGACAAGGGTTTCTAAATTTGTTCATAGTTAAATGTGAGTATTGTTGACATTATTATTGTTATGAGACAATTAGCTCTATGCCATGTAAGAAACTGTGTGTCATTAATCAAGATAGCCTAAAAGAATTACCTAGGTATTAATTGTGTTGCCCTCCTATTTCTAAGGGCCCAATATTTTTGCATCTGAATTCCTAGCAAATTTGAAGGTGAATAGCAGATCGAAGATGAAGACCTTCAATCAAGCAAACACTTCTATATTTGTAAGTTCAGAGCAGTAGTCGATGATGATGATGATGAAGGTTCTTTCATTCATCTACCTGAAAATTATTCAGGTTGAAATCAAGAAAAGATGATTCAATAAGATCTCATCCCTCAGTTTCTTAATGCTTATCATATTACATGATGTTAGCTTCGATATTATAATATTAGGTGAAAATTTTCCAGCTTCCACAAAACTTCAAGCATAGACAAAAAAAACCGAATGGGGTCATCTCGGATGAAAGTCTCATCGAATATAGGCCTGGTGCCATCCAAGATAGCTGGGTGATATCTGCTAGTATATGACTAATGTTCAAATTTAGGTCTAACTTTAGAGATAAGCAATGGTGAAAGCTAATAAGATAGAATTCGATGAATTGAATTTCTAAAATGATCTTAATCAGTCGGGAGATGTTTCTAAGAAGATGGTAAAATTGAACCTTTACCATACTTAATAATTAATATTGGATAAAGGAAATAGCATTATTCTAAAATTAGAATTCAACATTGTAATAAAACATGTTAAGAGGTGGTTTCTTCATCATACAATAAGGGTTATTTTGGAGCCTTTACTTGTCTTTTGTATTTTCTATTTCTTGTTCTTCATAAGGAAACCATCTCTCTATGTGACAGAGACTATGAAAACCAGGATCTACTATTGTACATAATGGATGTGTAAAGTTATTACCGAGAACTAAACAACAAGAGCTAAATTCTTATCTAGTTAGGGATAGAAAGCAATATGAACATAAGTAAGAGACACATCAAATGAGATAGAGAGCTACAAAGAAAGTATATTCTTGAGAAAGAACAGAAATATAATAGGATCTTCTAAAGAGAACAGATTGCGCTGAGTTCTCTTACAGGCTAAGAGAACTCAAAGGATGTAATAAGATTGACAAAAAGAAAGATGTGGTGCATTCGAAATGGCAACAGAGAAATTGTTTTAATGTAGAAATAGTATGTAATGAAACAGGATAGTTATAAAGAATTACTTAGGGATTAGTGAACTTAATGCTTTTGTTTTCAATGGTATGAATATTATTAAGTAAACTCTCTAAGTTAGCTCGATCCTCCTGACTGAGGCGAGTAGCATACTGGAACTCTAGTTCCAGATCCTCTAGCAATTGTAGAAGTTGAAGAGACTTTATTAAGCGAGCAATCCCAGTATCAGTGACTTCAAAGCAAGACCCAATGATCAATCTCAATTCATTGAGGTTCTTTAATTGCTCCAGAGCATCTGCGAAGTATTCAAGCCCAAAATCGCTCACTCCACAACACCCTGAAAATCTTAGAACAAGTTTATCCAAGACCTTCAACTTCTTCAAATGTCCTGTTATTTCTCTCCATACAAGTTTCGAGAATTTGAAATTTCCTTGGTAAATATTTATCTCCTTTAACACCTCAAGTCTAGATAAACATTCATAAAGGCAAATCAATCCCACTGGGGTCAGGGTCTCAGCCCCAGAAAATTCCAGTTTGATGGATCTAAGCGTCCTGATCTCTGATAAGGAATCACAAAACACCATCATACTATCATCACTAAAGTAGTAATCTTCACAAGAAAGCTCTAATTCTTGAAGTGCAATCTTATGTAGATTCTGGATAAATATATCACTTTCTTCGGCCCCTACACTCGGAGTTCCCTTGATTCGATATCTAAGAGAGGTCAATTTGGGACACTTTAACAAAAAGTTGGTTATTGTCATCAATTCAGAGTTCTCTATGTCACTAGCTCCTTTTGCATCGATTGTTATTTCTTCTAATTCTGGACATCCTCCACTTGCTTCAATACCTTCAAGCACCCAGTAGGTCATAAGATCATATTCATTAAAATGCAACGTCATCTGCTTTCTTTGAGAAAGCTCGGGGCTTCTTTCTATAAAGAGGCATGCGTCATCATTCTGAGGTCTATCATAAAGCTTCCACGATTGGCCGAACTCAAATTTTCTTAGGTTCTTGAGCTTAGCCAGCTGGAATATCGAGTGCTTGAGACCTGAAATAGGGTGAAGATGTAGTGCAGAAAATTTGCAGACAAAACTTGTAAGATTTGTTAGCTTGGATATTTGCTCGCAAAATCCATACATCTCAGGAGGACCAAATATGTCAGAATTAGAGAAAAAGAGAGTTAAGATCTTTAATTGTTGTAGATTTGCAAGGCTGGCACCTAGCTCACCCAAATGATCAGCCAGAGGAAAGTCAGTTAGGGTAAGATCAAGTGATCTGAGCTTAGTTAACTGGCTAAGAGATTCTCCAAAGAGAGCAAAGTTGATATTGCCTTCATTTACTACACATCTCAGACCCAAATCCAGATGCACAAGATCCCTCATTTGGGAAATTCGTTCAAGCATTTGCGAAATATGTGGGTGTGTGAAATATAGACTTTCCATATTAAGGCCTGTTAATTTACTCATGTGGGTTACAGCATCTAACATAGTATTAGCCCGAAGGACTGATTGCTCTATATCCATTGAGTCAAGGCCTCCTATGTAGATATCCTGGAGATTTTTCAGCAGTGAAAGATTATTGCAAAATTCTTCGTAGACATCGATATCATAATTATAAGGAACTAGGCTGAGTTCAAGTTTTATTAGGTGGGGTAGTAGAAGGATTGATCTTCCCAGTTCTGATAAGAAGTAATCTGCAATATTCATATAGTTATCCACTGTGGTCTCATATTTTATTGCAAGAATTTCGAGTCTACTATTATTTCTGATTACTTTCATAAAATCATGGACCTTTTCAAGGCTAATTTCATCTGGGAGGCTAATATTAATGACCAGCTCTGTTAGCTTGCGAAAAGCAAAAGACAAGATTTTTATAATGTTGGAGAAACTCTGATTGTTCTTAATGTGGAGATGGAGGGTCTGAACATTTGCCATTTTTTCTAAAAAGCTGAGCTTTTTCTTGTCAATAACAGAGTCTATTGTCAATTGGAGGTAGCTAATATTTTTCATATAATCACTAGAGAAATTCCAGTCTTGGTTAGCATTAGCTGTCAGCTTGATCCTCTTGACTGTGTGAATATTCTTCTCCTGGATAGCTTTGTGTAAGGTGCTTGTGCTGATTCCGGGCCTAATTTAATAAATAGTAAAATCAAGAGAGTTACTTTGGTTCAAAGTATAGCAGTTTTCTGCAATGAATTCTGTACTTTTCAAGGTCGCCCTTATCCCATGTTGGAGCAGTTTCTTTCTGATGCCTTCTTCGAAGCATAAAAGGTAGAAGCAACGGCATGATGTGTAGTAGAAGTTTGAGTTGAATTAATAAATTAGATTTTCTAAGAATTTAAGAGCTTCGAAATTTATATTGCGCTGTAAAGAACACTATATCAAGAAGTTAATGTATCGAAGAGTATTAACAGTATTTATTAACAACAAATTTTGATTAAAGATCGAAATTTTCTTCTTAAATAAGTTATTTCAATCTAATTTCTTCGGTTCAATATATTGCTAAACTATTATAGTTTTTGTGTTATTCCAATATTTTATTTACAGAATAAGGAGTTATACATATCACATATATTCCATTTGATCAACAGTATAACAATATACATAAGATCGGGCCAATGAACATTTTACTCTTCATAAACAAGATCATATCATAGGTAATTAAAGACTATTTACAATTTGTTACCATTAAAGAGATTTTACTATAAAAGAGATTCATAGTTAATATTCTCATAACCTTCTTCACAGGAACCTCTTGTGTTATATACAACATTTTATCATAGCAAGCAGCACAATTAACAAAAGGCTTCCTTTTTGAAGAGTAGCACAAACGAGTCAAAGATGAAATAAACCAAGCATAGATAAGTTAATGACTTTTTATTCTGACCCAAGAATTGCAATATCCAATATCGAAGGAGCATAACTCAGCTTCTTTATTTCTTGGTGCATCCAATGAGACCTCATTGAGCAAGATTAAAGGTTCAAGGACGAATAAAGTCTTTAGGGTCTCCTTATAGAGGTAGAGAAACAAATATGATAGGTTCAATCACAATGTTTGACCTCTCTTGGTTTTCAATAATGATATTTGGATATAAATAATTTCTTCAAGAGGGTAGCTCATAAGTTTGAGTTTCTTGAACAGATGGTTCAGTCACTCCCTGTTCTAGAACCGCTGGAGCAGCAATGGATTGTCCGTTCCAATGATTGTGAACAAGGTTAGCGAGATGACCAAGATGTTGAAGAGGATTTTTGAATGAAGATATTCAAAAATGTGTTGATTATAAATAAGCCGGATGAGCTTAAATAGCTTGGTGAGAGGTTTAATTGCCCAATCAAAAGTTGATTGAAATTCTTGTCGTTCTAGGTTTTGTTCGAGAAAATTGTTGCTTCTAGAAGTTTGAGTCAATCATAAAAAATGAAAATGATTATAAAAATAATTGGCCCTGAGTCGTTGTAAACCCCGAGAATTTGGCAAGCTTCTCACTTCAGAATTCTTCTTCCTTCCAAATACAAAGTTTTCAGAAAAAGTCTCCTTCGAGAAAAATGTATATTTATGGATTACTTAGATGATGCCTTCTTTATCCTAGAAGGTTGAAGCAGGTGAATTTGAGCAAGTTATATAGGCATTTCTGGTCCATTTGCTTGGATAGCAGAGAGTTGAGGATTAGAAAGCAATATTTTTTGTTGAAAAGTTTAAGTTTATTTGCTTGATTTGATTAGATCCATGAACTAAAATTTAGAAAAAAACCTTTTAGTACTCTTTCAGATATGGAACGTGCACAATTGTAAAAGATTCTTTTGATAATTTCATGGAAAGATCTAATATTAGGATATTGAGTTTAGGAATTTTGCTGAGAAATAATTGGACTTCTTTGAACTCATACTAAAGATACGAGAGCATTTATCCCATTATAACAACGATGAGCATTAAAATTACCAGGACAATAAGATTGTAATAGAAGGAGAGTTATAATTGAAACACTGTTCTGTTTGTCAGATGTAGTTCTAATAAATTAAGGTAACCAGGAAAATGTTGTCTTATAATTGGAACCCAGAACTTAGCTGAGCTGAGTTGTTAGAATGCGTTATGAGAAAAGAATGATTTTTTATCAATGAGAGACATTTTTACCCGTTTATTTCATATAGAATCGTAAGAAAGATCAAGAATATCTGGATACTGATATGGATGATGATTATTACTTATATATTCTTATCAATTTTACACTCATACAACTTGCTTAACAAGGATAGGTCTTTCAATGGGTAGTTCAATAGGAATAGGCTTTTCAATAGGGAGCTTCACAACTGGGAGGGGCTTCACAACAGTTTCTTCCTCGCAGGCACCTTCGGTATAGTAAACAATATCTCCAGTAGTGCAAGCAAGGCAAGAGTTACCCAAAGTTCTCTTGTTTCCATCAACATCAACACCGCAAACTGGCTTGTAAATCATGGTACACATAACTGCGAAGTTTCTAGGGAAGGGTGGGCAATAAGAAATGCTGGTGTCAAGCTTCTTAGGGCATTGGCCTCTGAAATATGAAGAAATTTCAAAATCGCTTGTGCAGGCACTGCATTCATCAGTGAAGTCAACCAAAGTTCCAGAGGCAGTGACACCACAGACAGGTGCACCTGTAGGAACACACTTTATCTTTCCTGCAGGGCAGGATCTAGCAAGGTAATAGCTGTCTTCAACTTTGCAAGCTTCGCACTCGTTTCCATAGGTACGGACCTCATTTCCATCATAAGCGAAGACTGGTGAGTACTCCATGGTGCAGAACTCAGCGTTCTTTTGTGAGCTAAGACACCAGTAAGGACCATCAGTTAATGCTACACGAGCAAATGAAACGCAGAAAAATCCAAGGAGAACGATAAGAGCTGTTTTCATATTGTTTGCTGTTTAAGATCTTTTATAAGTCTGAGGATTCCTCGCTATTTATAGCTACAAGGTTTAAAAGAGAACATTTTTTGTGTGATAGATTGAAATCTTATCGAAAAAAATTTCTTCTCGAAAGTTTTTTGGGTGAGAACAAAATTTTGTTGAAATCTCCAATCCTTCTAGAAGCTCTAGGAACACACAACTCTTTCGATCAAACATCCAACATTTTGTCAGTTGACCATTTTAAGAAATTTTCTTTATTATAAAGCCAAGGCTCCCTTAAGATGGCTTGAGTTAGGGATGAGATTATCAACAGTGCCTCATCTTAGAATCAATTTTTGTATTTTGAGATTCTGGCCCTCAACAAGTCTTCTGAATACTACAAAGCTCAAAAGATGTTCGAGTTTTTAGATGAGATTTGGTTTTCTTATATTTTCTGCCTGCTCGCAATGCAAGAGGTGCTTATTTAGAAGAACAGCAAGGAATTTCTGGGTGAATAGGGAAACCGATAAGGAACTTCTTAAATTGGTTAAGATGTATAGATATTGAGATAAACTTGAACGTGTCCAGCTTGTCGACCGAATAAATCACATCATCATGTCTTGGACAAAGGGATGACTATGTTCATCCAATCCCAGTTATTGCCAACTCTCGTTCAGGAGACTTCAGGAACATCATGTCTTTTTTCTTTAGTGCCTTGTCGGTTATATTTTATACAAATCCACTTTATAGTATTATTGAGCGCCTAAGGCCTAATTTGTACTTCTAAGCTGACTAGTTAGATCATATGACTTTTCGTATTTTAAAAGAGTATGAAATAACTGTTAGCTAGGTAAAAATTAGGAATTTAGTTGCACAGATAGGCTTCATCTTAAAGAAGAGGGGATATGAATCTTTGAGAGAGGAATTACAAGAATAAGTGCTATCGGTTACAGGCTCTAAAAATTAGCAAGGTTTGAGTTCTAAAAATTTGATTCTGGTTCTTTAAGCGCATTAAAAGGGTTTAATTTTTGAGTATTTATACTCAGTCAGATTTGATAGCAATAATATAAAAAAAACAGCAAAGATCTACAACAAAACTCTTATCATAACAACAATGGAACACGCTAATCTTGAAACCGTCTTCAGAAACTTCGCTGGTGGCTCCCACGAAATGGACGGCAGACAATTCGCCAAGCTCGCCAAGGACTCTGGCATCCTTGACAAGAAGCTCACTTCCACTGATATTGATCTTATCTTCGCCAAGGTCAAGGATAAGTCTGCCAGAAAGATTAACTTCAGCCAATTCGAAAATGCTTTGGCTCAATGTGCCACCAAGAAGGGCGTCCAAAAGGATGACATCATCAACGCCATCCTCAAGTGTGGCGGACCTATTCTCCACGGTACTAAGGCTGATTATGTCAAGTTCCATGACGATAAGTCAACCTACACTGGAGTCCACAACCACGGTGGCCCAAGCACTATTGATATTGGAAATGGAAAGATCTCAGATATCTCACAACTTTGTGACAGAACTGCCGCTAACGTCAGAGGTGTCAAGATCTAAACCTAGAGTCTAGTACATTATTTTCATGAGTGAAATCTATATACATTATCTCTATACAATACATAACAAAACAGCTTGTTGATACTTCATACTAATCTAAAACCAAAATGTCTCATCCGAATTTTCTAGCCCTATATGAGAATTTGGTAAGCTTCTCTAAGTTATACAATAATGATATTCAATATTGCACATAGTGGATCGTAATTATGACATTACATAAATTATAGACAAAAATTAATTCTCATTCTAAGTAGCGTTATGAGGTATCTGACTTATATCATTAGTGGTGATATCAAGTACAGACTTATTTTCACTGGGTTCATCATTGAGGTCAGAGTTATTAAATATGACAACATGCTTTTTCTGATCTGTGGCGATATTAACTTTGGGAAACACAATTTCTGTGGTGTGAGCTATTTTCTTTGTCAAGAGAACAATATAAAAACTGAATGCTATACAGCCAAGCTCACTTATAATTGTAAAGACAAGTATAAGCGCACCCAAGACGAGTTTAAATCCAGATTTATTATCGAGATCCTTTCCTGAAAAGAAAGTTTCTTTGAACAAACTATTATCCTCACTTTGAGATGCTAGAGAATTGTTAAAGTAGCTGATCAAATATAATGCCAAACAAATGCATTTTATGAGCGTAAGTCCCCAAATTAATACTCCAAACCAGTGTTTCTTTAGCTGGTATTGAGGCACAGGTGAGGCCCTTATTAATAGTAAGGCAAATAGTATTGGGAAAATTTGTAGAAATATAAAGGATTTTCTAATCGAGCTTATGACAACACCGTCAATTCCACTCATAATCTAAAGTTGAGTTATGAGAGAAAGGTCTTACAATCATGGCAGTACAAGCAAGTGTTCTGCGAAAGGCAAGCTTGGAAAAATTTTCCTTATTTGAGGATATCTCGTGAACTTTTCCCTCTTGTTTCGACATTTAGTCGCTGAAGAAATTATTTTTTATTTAATCGACTTTTTTTAGAAATCAATCACACTTTGGTTCAGAGACCTTTTGTTTTTCTCTTGGGGCTTCTATAAGGCCTGAAGTATTCGGGAGAAGCCAATATTCGTCAGTATTTATCAGGAGCCAGAGGAAGACCTATTTCTGATAAGTATATATTGATTCTGTTCTTGATTTAGTTGGTCAGAAAGATTATAAATAGATTCAGAGAGATCATTAAGTCACTTAATAAAGAAATGGGCTAAGATTATAAGTGTTATGGAAGATTTAGAATACGAAGATTATTATTATGATTATGACTATGATATTGAAGATGATGATTATAACGAGGATGATTATATTCAAGGTTATGACATCATTTTAACTGGCTGGAATCAGTCAAAGAAAAGAAGAACAGGAGGAGAAAGAAGAAGAAGATGCTACGAAGATGAGGAAGAAGCAAAGGAAGTTGAAAATATCTTGGAGGATATCGCCAAATGTAAAAACGCTGAAAGAGTCTATGACATCATTTGCAACAGTGATAATGCCAAGGAAAATTATTTGGTCGGATATGAATACAAATGGAATTCAGTTGGAAATATTTCATTGGTCGAATTCGAACAAGAAAAGGAAAATTTCAATTTCAAGAAGGTTAGATACTTCATGAAGAATAAGAACATCATCTGGGACAGAAAGGATAACAGCAAGAAGAAGACTAATAATAAGTTGTAAATAATTGTTCATTATTTTCTACAAAACTTTCATGTAAATAGATCTCTATGATTCTCAGTATATAATACTGATAAAGAATTATCTCATTACGATCACACAAATCAAGAAATAACACTCCAAGATTTCAATCTGGAGATCAGCTAGAAAAAGCTAGTGCCTTTTTTCAGAGATAATTAATAACTTTGATATGTACAATCAAATCTGATCAATTATTTTCAGATCATCTCACAAAAATACAACCAAAAACAAAAACAGAATATACAACAATTGTTATAAGTATGAAACAGCATCGTAACCTAAATCTACTCTAAGCTTTGCATTATCCTTTTCCAAGTCGCTTATGTAATTATAAGTCTTCAATTTTTCGTTATCATCATCAGGAACCAAGCTATACACTCTAAGAGCTCTCCTCATATTCTTCATAGTCTCACGGTAATTTCCCTGGCTGTCATGCACATATCCAAAATTGGAGAAGCTCTGACCAACCTTGAGGTGTTTTCTCCCAAAATGCTCACTTCTAATAGTCTGACTTTTCCTATAGCACTTCATAGCCTGGTTATATTTCCCCATTTCTTCATACATAAGTCCACAGTTGGCCAGGCTATCTGCCACATTCGGGTGATCTTCCCCATGTACTTTCAGCCTAATCTTAAGTCCCAATTCATAGTACTCTAAGGCCTTTCGGTGGTTATGGAGCAGGTCATAGGAGATTCCCATGTCATTATACACATTGGCCACCTCCTCTGATTCTGGACCATCCACATTTGCCCTAATACTCAAGCATCTCTTGTATACCTGAATGGCCTTTATGTGATCATCCATCTCCTGGTAGGTCTGGGCCATGCAGAATAAGGTATCGCTAACTTTAGTATTTTCCTCACCATAGATATCCTCTCTGATTCTTAAGGACCTCTTAAAATAATACAATGCTTCATCATAGTCTCCCCCGGTTAGGTATGCCCTTCCAAAGTAGAAATAAAATCCTGCGATCTTGCTCTGCTCCTTTGGATAATTCTTCTTGATGATCTTAAACCCATGGTTCAAACTTTCAATAGCTGCGTCGCTATATCCCATCTCAATTTGCATCACAGCAATATTCTTATAAGCCTTAGCCATCAATAGTTGATCATTGAGGCCTGAACTAACTTCAAGGGTCTTTCTATAATAAGAGAGGGCTTCTTCACGCCTGTCCTGCTTCTCAAAGAGCTTGGCGATGGAATGGTATGTGTCATAGACCTCGAAGTGGAAAGTTCCTAGCTGCTTAATACTGAGCCTTAGCGAAGTCTCATAATTTTCAAGAGCATCGTCATATCTGTATAGGTTTTCATATGCTAAGGCGATATTAAAGTAATTTTGGGAGAGGAGATGGTCATCTGGGGCAACGTGGGTTTTTCTAATTTGGAGAGAAATCAGATGAGCATCCAAGGCACTCTCATCTTTTTGGAAATCGAGATAATAGTTTCCGAGTCTTTGGTAAGAAGTGGCTACCTCTAAACTCTCAGGTCCCTTCACTTTGGACTTTATCTCAATGCATTTAAAGTGGAAATCCAGACCTTCCTCGAATTGGTCTAGGTTCTTATAGACTTTTGCAAGTGATTCATATACAGGTATTAATTCTAAGCTCTCCTTTCCTTGGGTTTCTTCTATCATAGCAACCGCCTTGGTAAGCTTCTTTATGGCCTTTTCCTCTTGACCCAGCTCATTTAGTGTACATCCAAGGCGAGTATAAATCTCAGCCAATTTCAAGTCATTTTTGGGTAATTTGGCTTTTCTAATTGACTTGCATTCGAGATAGTATTGGAGGGCATCATCATGTTGTTCCAAGCTCTCCAAGGTTCTTCCTACAGTAACATAGCTATCAGCAACGCGGAGGTCATTCTCTCCATATAGCTTCTTTTGTAGTTCAAGTGCTTTTATAGAATAGTCTAAGCTCAAGTCCCAGCATTTTTTCTTTTTATAAATTGTGGCGATATTTTCATAACAGGGTACTAGCTCTTCCAAGTTACTCCTGGTATGTGATAAGAAGAAATCTACAGCCTTTTGAGCGATTCTTAGACCACTGTTCAAGTCCTCCAGCTTTAGATAAATTCGAACAATTTCGTTGTATAGAAATCCAATAAGGGATCTATGCTCTTTGAGGTTCTTTCGAGCCAGCTCCAAGGCTGTAAAGTAATGAACAATTGATAATTCGTAATTTTCTTCTATTCTGGCTTGGTCACCAAGTCTCTTGGCTTCCTCAATTTTCGAATTATTTTCTTTATTTTTTTCGATGGCAAGCTCGTCATTTTGGCTCTTCTTGAGGCGGAGGTCTTCGGCTAAAATTTGTAAAAGGGTAAGAAACTTTACTCTTGTTTAAAATATCTATTTGATTGTTTTCATTTAAGTAGAGCTTAATCTTGAGGACTTCCTATCGAATAAAACAAGATTTAGTGACAAATACTAATCCAGCCTTTTTGGTTTTCCTCTTAAGTTTTTTGGGCATAAGAGAATTGATATATAAATTTTATTTTTCGAGTCCTGTTTGAGAAAAATCTGATCAAACTTAATGAATTTGAACTAAAATGAAGTGAAAGTCGAAAAGTAAAATTTGTCCCACAACTAATTTCTGCACGCTAGAAGGCTCCTAAATCTTAAGCTCCTACATCCAAGACCCTCTTTCTTCGATGTTTTTGGTATTTTATCCGTCAATGATAATCAAGAAGATTTATACTTTTCATTTCTTCTATCAAAGCTCAAATTACTTCAACTTTCTAAGTCAGTAGACAATTCTAATTCCCGGCCTTGAAAATTCAAAAGAATACAGCCAATTTAATTGAGGTCCATTTAGGTTTTTCAGAATCAGAAACTATATTCATAGAATTTACAGAAATTAGAGGATTTAAGGTACAAATACGAATCCTAAAATATTTGCCAAAAGTGGATTCTATTTTCATTTTCAAATATTTCTTAGGAAAGTTGGAATCTAGTTATGGAGTGATAGATTTCATAGATAAACTTCGATAAATAAATAGATAGATAGATAAGGTCATAATTTGGCACAATATATCATTGCCAATAATTATGTAAAATTATACATCACTTTTGCTAGCATAGCAAACAGTGAGTTTAGGTTCTATTTCTCTCAAATTTTCTTTATATTGAGAGATCAAATTACTTGAACCAAGCTTTCTGTAGATATGATAGGTTGTTTTAATATATTGGAAGTGTGCCAATACATTTCCAACATCAGCTAACTGGTGAGACATTATATCATAGATCTTCCCAACAAAGGAATCCTTATATCCAAAGTTCTTTAATTTGATAAAGAAAGCTTTTCTGAAATATTCCAGTGCCTTCTTATGATCAAGTTCTCCATAATATACAACTCCGATATTATTATAACTATCAGCCACGCAAGAAGCTTCGGGCCCGAAAAGCTTGATCCTAATTTTGATACTTTTATCATAATACTCTAATGCTAGCTTCCTCTCCTGAAGGATGTCGTGGCACATACCCATTTGATTATAGATATCGGCTACCTCAGAAGATTCCTCTCCATGTAGAGAAATTTTTCCTGGAAGAGCTTTAGCATAAGTTTCTAGTGCTAGTTTTTCATTATGTACATCTTGATAGATGTGTCCTAGTTCATAGTAAGCTTCTGCAGTTTTAGGGTGATCCTCTCCAAAATTCTTCACACGAATTTGTAGACATTTTGTGATAGAATCAAGGGCAGATTGGTAACTCGCTGATCTTGAGTATGCTCTTGATAAGTATAATAAACAAGAAGCGACTTTTGGGTCATTCTCACCAAGAATTTCCCTTCTCAGACTATAGGCCTTGGTAATAAATTCAATAGCTTTATTTTGCTGACCAGAAAAGAAATAAGCCTTTCCTATCTTTTTCTGGCACGCTGCAATATAATATTTGTTCTGGGCCAATTCAGCAATGTTCAGGGCCTTAGTGTACGACTCAACTGCTTTTGATCCTTCATTATTTCTGCGATGCATGGTTCCAATACGGTTATAGCATGTGTAGACTTCAGGATCGTTCGGTCCATAGGCCTTCACATTCAGATCAAGGCATATCATGTGATTCTTATAGGCTTCATCGAATTTATGGAGTCTTTCATAAGCAATGGCAAGATTATAGTAGTTAGGAGTTAGGTTAGGACTATCAGGCTGGACATGGAGCAGCTTGATTTGAAGAGCTTTTTGATGAGCTTCAAGAGCTAATTGATTTTCATTCATAGAAAAGTAGACATTTCCTAGCCTTTGATAGGAGAAACAAAGTTCAAAACATTGATCGCCTGCCAAGGCTTTTCTAGCCTCAATGCACTTAAAAGCTAACTCAAGAGCCTCCTTTCTTTTATTCATACTTTGATATATTCTGGTAATCAGTTCCCAAATGGCCACTAGTTCCAAATCTTTATCTCCACAGGCCTTTTCGACAATTTTGGCTGCTTTATCCAAATATTCCAATGCCTCTTTGAATCTTTCTTGTTTAATTAATATGATACCGACATCTTTATATGAAAGGGCAGTTTGGTAATGGTCAGGACCACAAAGGGTCTTTACAGCTTCCATAGATGACTTATGATAAGACAAACTTTTTTCAAGATCATTGAGCTGCTCGTAGACAATTCCCAACTTTTTATACATTTGAATGTAGATTTGGTCATTAGGAGGAAAGACAAACTTTTTATTTGAAAGGCTCAATTCATAGACTTCAGCAGCAATATTAGGCATATTGATGTCCTGATATAGGTCCCCCAGAGTTTCATAAAACATCTCAAGCTGTCTTTCCATACCAGGGAATTTAGAGTACCCATCTACAGCATTTTCGTACATACCGATTGCCTGTTGTAAATCTCCTAACTTGATATAGATGCTTCCCATTTCCACACATGCTGAGGACATAATCAATAGGTTGTTTTCAGGGTTAGCAGAAGCCATTATGTAGATGTTCCTGAAAATATTCAAAGCACCTTCGAAATCTCCTGCATTACTTAAGGCTTTTCCTTGTTCAACAAGCTGCATGATATCAGATTGTGCAAGGTTGTTGGTTGGGTTGGCTTGTGGGGCTAAGGCCTCTATATCATCATCTTGAGATAAGATAACGGATGAAAATTCTTACCAATATCTTCATATTCATCATCGCTGCCTGATTTAGCAGTTTTTTTCGACTGCATGCGTTAGCTAATCAAGAAAGAGTTACCTTCTTGGGTTTCTGATGAGCACCTTTTAATTTCTTGAACATCTATCTTACAATATAATTTTATTTATAGGATGCAATACTTGATTATTTCTGTATAGAGACATTAGGGGGACAGATTGTAGTACAGAATACAAGGAATAACTTTATTAAACAGAAGAGGCATGTAACTCATAGGAACAGACCTCATATTGATGAATTAATTTACTTTTCTATGCATTACAAATGAGAGCCTAAATTCAACGAATTAAAGGTTATGGATCTTCTATATGAGACATCCTGTCCTCTAGTCCACTTTGTGCTAGAATCCTTTTGTGCTCCTGACCTTCAGGATGCGATTCATATACTCTTTTTCTTTCGGAAACATCCTTGATAGGATAGACCAGGATGTTAAAATGAGACATCATCCTTGTCAGATATATAATACTGATGGAGAGGATTAATGATGAGAGTTCGATGACAATGATAACAATCAGAAGAATTATTCCCACTGCATATAAGAGACCTCCACTTGCAATTCCTTCTGGTTCAAAGAAAGTCCCTTTAAGCCAGTTTCCTTGAAGGTAATTGCTATCATTTATCTTAGTGGCATACACAATGATGTAGATAAACATCCCAATGCTTTTATATATGCTCATCAAGTTAAAAGCCATCCCGGCCCATCTTACCTGAGTCCTATACTCATCAAACGAGGGGGCTCTGAACAAAATGGCACTGGCAATCACTGGGACAAACTCAAGGAAAATAAGTTCCCACTTGACCATACCAATAAGAATAATATTGATTATGCTAATGCCCTAGTATATTAGAATTACAATAATTCGAGGTACAAGTAATAAAAGGCATGCGATTGAGCGCTGTCTTGCCTTTTCGGCATAGTTGTCCTGGTTGGATTTGAAGTCTGTAGTCGTAGGTAGCATTTTTGAAGTAGTTTAGTTGGTCTAAATATAATTTAAGTTTATTTCTAGAATTTCAAACAGAAGAGAGCCCATAAGAAGAATCTCTTCATCAGTGAGACCCGATAAACCTGCTCAATTTTTTGCTACACCCTGAGCGAGTTCATCACATAGGCCCGTCGTGCTCTAGAAATGTATTAACAGGTAATTTGGAGACAAATGCGAGGGCACTATGAGAATTATGGGTCAAAAAGTAAATTTGTTCAATGGAGCTTCATGAATCTGTAAAATAGGAATATATTGTCATTTTACAGAGTAATAAAGATAATTAAAGATTTCAAAAAGCAAAATTGGATAGTGATTCGCCATCTAAACATCCTTTATGGCAAGTCCATTCACTCATGGTTTGTTGAACGCCTTTTCTTGGGGTTTTCTTGCTGATATTGGAATTGTCATTAACCGTACCCTCAGAGCCAGAAAATTAAAGATTCATTACCAAATCCTACACTTCATTTTTCAATTCTCCGCATTCCTTGTGTACTTCTTTGCAGTTTACCTTATTGTATCACGTTATGGGATTACTATTGATTACAATAACCGTACTCTAGCAACCCACAAGGTCATTGGCTACACTGTCTGCTTCTTATCTATGTTTGAAGTCATTTTTGGACTGACTGCCTTCTTTAAGCTCAGGAGCTATAGCAGCAATGAGTCTAGTCATCGTATCCGCCAGGCACATAGATTTACAGGATATCTACTCTATATTCTCACTAAGATAAATCTAATGATAGGAGGATTGGCTAATGGAAGCCCAGGGTGGATTGTTGGACTGGGATTATACATAATTTTGCTAGTTTGGATCCATTATAAAATTCATATTTCGTACAAAGAATTTGTGAAAAGATTCGAAGTGATAAAAAAAAATACGAAAGGTTCTAACAAAACAGTTCATCAGGAAATCCTCAGAGCTTTAGAATGCGGTAAGTCCAGATGGGATATTATCAATCAGTACCCTGAGGTTAAGTGGGTTATCTATGGGAATAAGGTCTATGACATGACAGGATGGATACATCCAGGAGGAAATTTTCTGATAGAGGCTGTTGTAGGAAGAGAAATCAGCAGATTTTTGCATGGAGCTTATGGGCTGGAGAGCACTTCTATGCAACCCCACACCCACTCCACATTTGCTCTTGAACTATTGGAAGAGTTTTATATTGGAAGACTTAATAACATGGAAAGTATATTGATTCCTAACTTCAGTGAGAATAATTCCACGATTTCAAATGATGATTCTTTTTCTGGATCGGTTTCTCTTGATTCTAGTAAACTGGATCTCTCGCTTCCACTAATTATTGAACTCGATGCACCACCTGACGAAAGTAGCAAAAAGAAAAGGTGGAAGCTAATTAAGAGGACTGATCTTACAGGAAATGCTACAAGATTTGATTTCCAAAGCGATGACTATAAGGTCAAGTTATTTGGAAACGGGATTTCTTGGTTTGGAAGGCATTTTATAGTGAATTTTGCAGGACAATTGACCCCTACAAGAACCTACACAACCTGCCTGGCTCTGACTCCTGAAAGAACAGACCTAAGAGATAGATTAGTCGAATTCTTTAAAAAGAAAATAAATTCTAACACTGAGGAAGAGTTCATATTTCCCGAAGAATACCTGAAACCTAGGGAAGTACTATCTTTTTTTATTAAGAAATATAACTTTCCTGGAGGATTTTCTGAGAAGATCCACAATCTCAAACTGGGTGATGAAACCCATGAGTTTGTTATTCAAGGGCCTGTAGGACGAGGACTTGAGCTAACCCCCTTTTCCCATGGAACTCATTATATACTTTGTGCAGGAACAGGAATCCTACCTTTTTTGGATCTGCTAGACTGTATGCTGTATAAATGTATATTAGATGTTCTTGAGAGTAAAGGAAAGGCAGGAGATTTGGCTGAAACCTTGAGAACTTTAGGTTTGGACTTCACCAGGGGTTTTCCGAGTCTCAAAATAAAGATGGTTGCTTATTTTGGAAGTTTGAACGAGTCATATGGATTTGACATCCTCAGAAAGCTAGCAGAACTGAGTAAGAAATACGATTTGGATGTGTTTGAGTTGGATATGAATAACTTCAGTGATGAATATGTTCAAAGCGTACCTAAGAAGTTCTATGTTGGGTTCTTGGAGAGAAGACTTTTCAAGAATTGTGAGGGGTATTATGTCTGTGGCCCACCCAGGTTCAATAAAGAGATACTTACAAGTCTGCTAGAGTTGGAGATCCCTCCTGAAAGAATTATTATAGTATAGCTACTTATATATAGATTTGCCCAAAAAGTATGCATTTTGTGCGACTTTATAGTAAATATCTTGGAATTCAGTTAAGATACATGTGCGATATTAATATACTCAAACTCAATAAATTACGAAAGATACAAAAATGAGAATAAAATTCTTTAGACAATTGATCTAATACTATCTCTTGACTTCTTAATTCCTCTAATATCAGCTGGTGATCTATCACACAATTCAGAGAGGTCTTTTCCATAATCCACTGTGGAAGGTCCTCCTCTGGCATATACTCCTGTGTACAGAGACTTATCATCGTGAAGTCTCACAGGCTCAGGCTTGGTACCTTCGTATTTTGGTCCACCACTGAGAAAGATTGTTCTTGCGATGTCTTCAGGATGGACACCTTTTTGGTCAGCAATCAAGTAGAGAGCTGACTCAAATTGAGGAAAAGTTATTTTTCTTTGGGATGGGTTCTTAACTTGGGCAAAGATGATGTCAACGTCAATTAGAGTGAAGTATTTGTCGACAAGTCCACAATCTTTTATTGCTTTGGCGAACTGACGGTTGTCCATTTCATCTTTCCCTCCTGCGAATCGTCTGAAACAGACTTCGAAGTCATTACATACAGAGCTAGTCATTAGGTTGAGGGCTTGCTAGGTGAAAGAGGTAAGTTTCGTTTATAAAAATTTTTATTTGCTAAATAAAGAGACCGAATTTTATTTAAAATCGGTTTAAGTATTTAGGTCCTAATAAAGTGCATCAGATTTGGTTCTACAAAGGGACTAATTCTTAAATTTTATTTACCTACCGTTTGAGCCTGCAGATGTAATAAGAATACGATACCACTGTTAATGACACAATCGCTTTCCTTTGAAATCATTGAAAAGCTGTATCTAACCGTCATTTAAAATAGAAAATTCCGCGAGGTTTATTAGCCCAGATGCCTGCTAAGGGCTTCAGAATCATAAGAAAAATAAAATACAGGATAATGAAAGTAAGATAGAGAGTTTTTCCAGAAAACAAAACTTCTTAGCTTCTCCTTCTAGAAATCTCAGGCCTAAGAGTTTTAGAATAAAAATTCTATTCTGAGAGCTCTTCCGAACTCTATTCTTTGAAGTTCCTTGCGATTTATAAGCTTGCTAGTCTTCTGAAAGGGAATAATAAAGTAAAATAAACGAGTAATATGTCTTATCAAGGGATATTTCAAAGAGAGCTATCTGTTGTGTATGATGGAAGGAAGAATAGACCTTAATAAGTTTTGCATTGGTTTGAGTCATTGGAATCCTAAGTTAGAGATTTGTTGCGATGAAAGTTTTCCATAACGCTCAGGTTTAATTTTCAAATTTAAGAAAGTGAAGATATTGAAAACAAGTTATCAGTGAGTAGGGTAGTAAGACGAATAAATGGAGGTACATTATGAACATTGATAGTTTAATAATAGATTGGAGCCTCTTTTGGATGGTATTTGATCCTTGTTAAATAGTTATCTTCTTTGGTAAAACTAGCAGATCATTGTCTTAAATGTTAAGGTTAGATGAATATCTAAGATCCATGTCAACTTGGAGATAATCATAGATATTTCTTTGCTTAGTGCAAGAGTCTTCAACGTCAGGAACAGTTCCTGTTCTTTTAGGAATTTGTTTTGTTGGAGTAATATTCGCTACATTGTCCAAAGGACTGTACCTGGCTTTTTTCTTTGTGAAATACTGCTTAAGTCCTAAGAAATATTCTTTGAGAGTCTTCATGGGAACTACTGAGGTCTTTTTGAGTGTTAGTAACTAGATTATTAATTTTGTTCAAAATCCTCGAATTTATAGCTTCGAATTTCAACCTCTAACAGAAGGAAGAATAACTGAATAATTTGTTACTATACAGATAATTAACATAATGAGACATGGATAATACTTTGATAGAAACTCCAGGATCATTTGTTGTTATTCAACACTTGACAACTCTCACTCAATGAAATCTACCAAAACGTTTCAAGAGTTTTTAAAACAGTGATCAATGAAGTCCTCCCAATCCTCATGATAAATTGACTCTACAGTTGAACCCAAGGGAAAATTTCTTGCACGCCAAGGAAATCGCTAATTTAAGTATCAGAATTTACTTCGCTAAATATATTAAAGGCTCTTTTATGAGAAAGGATTCTAATTATAGTTATGCATTCCTGAGAATTAAATTGTTCATGATTTAATCAGGACCTGTCTTGGGCAAATCCCAGATTATCCACAGAAATTCGAACACATGAAGAAATTTCCTATGGTGATCAGAAAGTTGTGAAGATCAATTTGAATGAATTAGTAATAAAGATAAGTGATTATATGTAGTATAAAGACAGTAATAGTAAAGAATCAAGATGAAGATGAGTAATTGAGCTAGAGAAAAGAGGAAGTAGAAGGTAGAAAAGTGAAAGTAAGAAAATAACTTAGGTTGAGTAAGAGAGAGTAGCTTAATAATGGCTCCTGTTGGTCTGATATCCAGGGGTGCCAAAGGGGTCAACCGAAGTAGCAAATCTGGATCCACAGTTGTCACCAGTGAAGGTGAATTGATTATTGTCATCTCCTATCTCTGCGTATTTAGCAGAACTCTTCTTGCCTAGCTTTTGTTTCATTTTCTTGAAGAAATGAGAGAGCTTGTTAACCATTGTGAAAGCCTACTTAGAGTTGGCTATCTTAAGATTATATCTGCTTCGGAGTCCTGTATTTATATCTTCTTAATTAAACCTTTAATTCCACCAAAATCTCACTTTTACCTTGAATGTTAAAACCAATCCTTCCTTTCTTGTTACTGGCTTACAAAAAGCATCCAATGATAACTCAGTTGATGAAAGGAGCCTTTTAAAGGCTTAGATAGACAACATCAACACTTTCTTTACTGTAGCTTTGAAGAATGTTAAGGGGTTTAAATAAAATTGAGAATAACGAAAGTGGAACTTTTCAACTTTATCCGTTTTGCCACTCCTAGCCTCAAATGAGATCCTAAAATCTAAAGAGTTTTCAGCGATGTTTAACATATTGCAAGGCAAATTTACATCAACAAAAATTTTAGATTATACAGTTAAGAACAAGCATAGTTTCCAAGACTCTTTTTAGACTGATGAGATAAAACTAACTGATAGGATCCAGGATCAGAATACATGTTTAATGAATGATTATAGCTTCTTTGTTGGGCCTGAGCACGAGAATTTCCTGTCATGCTATGCTTTCCTGATTCTTCATAGGTCTGAGGCTCAATATCTTTCTTAGCACGTTCAATATCTAAGAGCATATTTTTTATGAATTGTTCCTCTTTATAGGTTGATTCTCTGAGCTTAGATTGGAATTTCCCGAGGAGTTTTTGACCCTCCATATACTTTCCATTTTCTGTTAATTCTTGTGCTTGGGCTAAGATTTCAGCAAATTGAACACGGAAATAATGCAAAGTGACATCCTTGTCAGGCATCTCAAAATTCTTAAGCCCTTCGCCTATTTTTATTCTGAGCTCATCGGATAGTAAAACCTTGCTTTTATCAAATAGGGTCATTGAGATAGTAGCTTTAACAAAGACAAAATTCTTAGAATTAGCAACTTCTTTCTTGCAGAGGAGGAATAGTCAATTCTAGAACATAGTCCTTTTGTTTTCCAGCAACAATGTTAGAGATACGAGTCTTGAAGCAGTCACCTTCAGCCTTCCACATTGAGCTTCCACTATAAGCTTTGTTGATTTTGACTCCAAGATTCTTGGCAGTAGCTGTTAGTCCTATATTTATTAGGGCATTCTCACCAATAGAGTGCAAACGCCCTCCAAGGCAGCCAATAAAGCAATCATCTAGTGTATCAAAATTATTTACGAAGTAAAAGTTTCCGTCTCCCATATCTGCAATTGAGGTCATGAGCTTAGGATCATGGTCGGAACCATAGCCGAAGGTGTGAATAGTATAAGTAGTCGAGATAGTAAAATCTCTCAGTAAATTTTTTACATTTTTCGCTTCGTAGTCGAGGCCATCGGATAGAAGGAAGATACTAGTTACAGAATTTGGTTGTTTTCGATCATTTAGGATGGATAAAGCACTTTTTAGCCCTTCACAAATACTTGTCCCTCCATCAGCATCTACCAGTTCTATAGACTTTAGGGCCTTGTCTTTGTTTTCCTTGGTCATTAAGCTTTAGGGGAAGATGACATCAGCTCTAGAATTGAAGATGACCACACTGAGAGTGTCTTTTTCGCTAAGATAGTTCAACAGGAATTTGAATGATCTTTTTACATTGGCTATCTTGGACCCACACATACTGCCACTTCTATCGATTGCACAAACAAGATCTATTGAGGCTTTTTCTTTGGGATGGGGCATATTTACATGGAATGATAGTAGGAAAGGCATTGTAAGGGTTGCTCCAGGTTTCCAACTGATCTCTTTGTATTCGGATTTTAATTTGAAGAGAAAATCTTCTTGTTTTTCTTGGGGATGGCTTTGCTCAGAGGGAGTATCTATTAGATCATAGGATTCTTCTCCATTTGTGTAAAGATTCTCTATCTTTTTTACCTCGATTCTAGAATATGTTGATGAAAAGGACTCAGCATCCACAATACTTTGCGATTCTGGGTCAATTATATAACAGCTTGAGGAAGTGTGTTCTTGATTCATATCTCTTTATCTCAAATTATTATTTACGTACTAATAAATAATTAATCAGATAAATATCGCGCTAAGCCTACCTATGCTAAATGAAAGCTCCATAGATAGGGCACTCTCCCTCAGTAACCTTAAATTTGCCTCAAACCATTGGTAAAGTCAGCCTAAGGATTCAGGAATATAAAGAACCTTCATGCTGGTCCCTTCGTGGCTCTAGATTTTTCTCCGGCGATGAAGGGTGAATGTCGACAAAATTAAATGACGGACAGTAGGATGACTACGATCTAATCTACCAAAATTACATTATCAAATTGGGTTCTCTTTTTATATTATGGAAGTTCAACCTTCATTGACTAGTAGTAGAGAAAATAACCTTTTTTTTAGAAAATAGAGATGATTTCAATTTTTTTTTTTTGTAAAAATTCTGGAAATTGAGGAGATATATTTTACTAGGTCGATATTTTCTAACAGTGACTTCCTAAAATAGGTTGAGTTTTCATTACGCATCCCCAATCATTATTTTCATAAAGATCTGATAATTAGTATGACATAATCACGAATTCAAGTTTGAATACTTGCTTTTTACTTTTATTTTTTTTTTTTTTTACTGGAATTTCCTTTTCTTCAGATGTATCTTCATTCATCTCTATTTCCTTACATTTTTCCTGTTTAGTTTTTTATTTCTTCCTCTTCCTAGTCAGAATCTGTTTTGGACTGTCTCAGAATCAGAACTAGATTCAATCCTTGCCGGCTTCTTCCTCCTGGTTAATGATCTATATTCTGTAGCCGCAATTTTGATTAACAGTTTTTGGTCAAAATGATCAATTGATTCTATCAACGATTGATACATAGCAGCATCACTACTTTTGAGATTTGGGATTTGGATAAAAAGCTCAAGAGATCTTAGATTTGCTGCATTTTTCAAGGCTATTGCTAAGTTTTCTATATCAGCTGTTGTTGCTGAAATATCGCTTAAAGATAACTGCAACTTTTTGAGATTGGGATTCTGAGCAAGAAACACAGAAAATTCTTGAAAGAAAGAAGTGTTTAATCTGCTATCAAAGAACTTAAGGTCTAAAGAGCTAAGGTTCTTCATTGTGTTAAGACTGTCGAAGAGATATTTCCAGGTCAGATTCGTTATTTTGAAGCGTTGGTTTTCAATGCTCAAATGATTAAGCTTTTGAAGACTTGCTATTGATTGGTAACAATGGACCAAAGCTAGAGTAGAGAATTGATGAGACGACTTGCCGTTAAATGCAATAGAAA
>Ga0065720_1019499_pt1 | contig 24904 bp, 16 predicted proteins | sample Thericmetagenome_FD_59107 | JGI IMG/M metagenome (GOLD analysis project Ga0065720, IMG submission 59107) | Thermophilic microbial communities from the Joint Bioenergy Institute, California, USA of rice/straw/compost enrichment - eDNA_2 v2... | ecosystem: Engineered > Solid waste > Grass >... | reverse complement strand
TTTCAAATAAATTTCTTTCTCGCAAACAAAAAATGACTTGACCAAATGGAGAATTTCCTTCAAACTTTTAAGATTGTCAATTTCATGGGAAATTTAAATTGAGTTCAGGATATAGAGAACATATCATAACCTACGACCAGTTCGAATTAATTGATCCTAGATCATTTCTCATCAAGCTAATAGAGGAAAAAATAAGAAAAAAGACAACTGTTTCAGAAAAGTTTCGATTTAACGCCATTTGCCCTAGAAACATTTTCATGTAGCTGAATGCCAAGCTTTGGCTTCTATCCCCTAAATTCTTCCATTAATAAATTGACTTAGGAGAATATTGATGAGTAACAAACAACTTGCATCTAAGAATAATTGACTTGCGAAGGAGAGTGACTTAGCTGAATTAGAGTCTCAGTTCAGTTGAAATTTCATGATTTCTGACAGACAAAAAATTTACACGAAGCCTAAGTATCCTTTTAGTCTAAGAGTCGTCCATTAGGATTTACAGAATAGAAATCTAATTTGTCTCTGAAATCTTAGTAGGGAAATCCTAGCCTTCATAGACATAAAGTTGAAAATAGTCTCAGACTTTTCTATTTTATGCTCCAGAAATAGGTCCCTCCAAGAAGAAAGCAATGTCATTAGGGGCAGGCTATGGGTCAAAAATAGATATTTTTCATTACAGAATAGGAAAATTTTATTTGAAGTAAAAATTGCTTTGGATTAATCAAAAAATGCAAGAAGAACAGCCTTCAGATCATCAATTCCGTTACAACTTACTAGACTTCTCAGACCCATTTGCAGCAGAGGCATTCAAAAATGGAGTCGATCCAACTAACAAAATCACCAAGGTCCAGATCGAATTCCAGGATCCTTCAATCAGAGAATTTTACAAAAAACATATTTTGAAAGAGTTTAGCCAGATTAACAATCTGGGCCAAGTTTATAGCACCCTTATAAACTTCTACCAAAACCTCAAGAAGACTGGAGTTTACAAGAAAGTCAATGTTACTTTTGCCCCAGGCGACGAAGAAGATACATTGAAAGTTATTTATACTCCCGAAAAGGCCAGAAGATTCAATATTTCAGCCCAGAACGAAATTGATAAGTCAGGGGCTGTCTTACTAGAGACCAAGGCTGACTACAGAAATGTTTTTGGCTTGTTGGACAATATCTCCTTCGAAGGAAGCAAGGGTTTTGGAGGGCAAGCATCTAGTTCTTATACCTTTAAATACAATCTACCTATCTTATACAAGGACTTTTCACTTCAACTATTATTCGAAAAGTGTACGAGACAAATTACCAAAAACATCCTCGAAAATTCCGTTGGCCAGGCCGTCACAATTTCTAATGATAACAGCTACCTGAGATTGAGTAATAGTGACAGGAACAATTATATTGATCCTATAAATCACTCCAGAGAAATTCTTGACAACGAAATTTTGCCTTCTCGCAAAACCTCTATCAAATATGGAAGAATTTGGGATTCAATTTATGAGATTGATCAGGAATATGGAAATCATACTGAGGCAAGTGCTGAGCTTGCTCTTGGTAAAACTAACTTCCTAAAGTTGGATTTCCTGAACCATACTTTCATTAATCCAAAATCCTTTGAGTACAAGAAAAAAATCAGGCAGATAAACTTCGAGAATATGTTTGGAATAGGACTGTTGTTACCTCTTACTAAGCAAAAATTGAGGCTCAATGACAGGTTTTACACTTATAGCTTAAGGGGTTTTGACGAGACAGGCAATAAGGACTTTTTATGGGATAAACGTTTACATCCATATGCTGGCAATCCCGGTTTCGAATATTTGGGAGATTATATTGGAGATGACATCTATATCAAGGACACATTCAAGATTAACTTCAACAGTTACCCTTACTTAAGACAAGTAAAAATAACTCCCTTTTTGTATATGTCAATGGCCTACCTCTCAGGTGATTTCTGGGGAAGAAGCGGCAAGATAAAGAGAACCCTTTCACAAGAGTTGAAGGAGAATGTGAGGTTGAGTACTGGTGTAGGATTGAACTGGAGTATGGGGCCCGCTAAGCTGGAGATTCTTTTGAATTTGGCCAGCAGAGGAAAAGCCAGTGACAAAGGAACAAGACTGCAGTGGAGACTTTCTATTCATGATTAATGGGGCTTATGTTCAGAAGTGATGTATCAGTGTGTATATAGGGATATAATATAGATAACACAGGAATTTTCTGTCTTAGTTAAGAGAAAAGCACAATTAATAAAGAACTCAAAATAGTTTATTCCTAAATTAAAATAATGAATATGAGACCTTCTTTTTTTCGATATGACCCGGAGAATTCAGCTTTCTCCCTATCTCTCTCAAGAAAAACTTCAGATAAGCTCACCCAAACACTCACAGAGCTGATAAATGAACAAGCAGGAAAAGAGACTGGGACAGTAAAATCATCCATTTTACATTTTAACTTTCTTCTAGATTTTGAAAAGTCTTACTGTCGGCATTCTTGATCTCTTTAAAAAGATCAACCCAGCATTTAACTATGATACGCGGAACAATCCTATGCGTTGTTTGACAGTACCCTCGGAAGGTTTAATTTTCTTAATTCAAATCTCTCAAAGTTTGTTAGGTTGCTACAATGATGGTTATGACAACATTAACAATGAATACATTCTCTTTGTCAGAAGTATTATAGTGTCTCCCGAGGATGAAGAGTAATAATCTGAAAATTGAATAATTAATGATATAAGATACACTGTCCTAGAACTACTAGGAAAGGGAACGTTTGGCCAGGTCGTTAAATGTAGTAAGAACGGGTCGGATAATTACTTCGCAATTAAAGTGATAAAGAACAAACCGGCTTACACAAATCAAGCTCTTATGGAGATTAAAATCTACAAGAAACTTGAGGAGGAGAACCCCATTAACCAAGAGCATATTGTGAAACTGGTGGACTATTTCATCTTTAGGAATCACATCTGTCTGGTGTTCGAATTATTACACGTCAGTTTATATGATCTTCTCAAATTGAGTAACTTCAGCGGTTTCTCCTTCCGCTTCATACAAAGACTTACTGAACAAACCGTAGATAGCTTGGTCTGTCTTGAGCGAAATAAGATAATCCACTGTGACTTGAAGCCTGAGAATATTCTTTTTGCGGAGTAAATATATGTTACTCTCTTTTAAACTTTATAGTGACCGATCAGATATCATTAAGCTTATCGACTTAGGTTCATCCTGCTTCCTCCACAACACTCTGTACACATACATTCAGTCAAGATTCTATCGTGCTCCTGAAGTTATCATTGGGATGAAGTATACAAATAAAATCGACTCCTGGTCTTTAGGATGCATGGTCGGTGAGCTCTATTTAGGGCTTCCACTTCTCCCTGGTAACTCAGAATATGATCAGCTAAAGAGAATAATTGATCTATTCGGGTAACAAAGTTCTTAAATCGCTAATTTTGTAGAATGCCTGACAATCAAATGATCTCTGAAGGCAGATTCAAGAACAAGTTTTTCAAGAAAGAGGGAGATAACTATGTTTTCAAGACGGTGGAAGAGTACCAAAAGGTGAGCTTTTGCTCTTCATTTTTTCCCTATTTTAAAAAAATGAATTTTCTCTAATGTTCCTAGGATGAGAAGTGCGTTGTTCCTCCCCACAAAAAATACTTCATACTAAAGAAACTTGAAGACCTTGAACTTTACTACAACAAATCAAAGCAAAGAGAAAAGAACCAGCAGGATAAAGCAAAATTCGAGATGTTCCTTCATTTTTTGAAAGGATTACTTGACTTAAATCCATACACAAGATGGTCTGCTTCACAAGCTAGATTTCATCCCTTCTTAACTGGTGAACCTTTCACTCCTGACTGGAAACCTCCTTCCTCTCAGCAAGGTAGTATGGGTTTAAAATTTTGTTAATTTATTTAGCTCTGGAAAAACTTAAAGCTCAACTCCCACCTGTTACTGAAGAACAGAGAGCCAAAGCCTCCTGCTTAAAGAAGCCTGTATGGTTTGAATAAATTAATCTGATATTTGTAGGCTACTAACAAAACTGGCGAAAGCTATAGACCTATTATCCCAGGAGAGAATAATGACAGTAAAGAAAGTATCAGCTTCTCTAATTATTAGCTGCCTCAAAGACTCAGAAAGTAGAGATATTCAACCAACAAGTCAACACGAGCAAGCCCAAGAAGAAATTGAATATAAATGCTTCAGTTTTCGACCAGGACAAACTGAAGATCGATACAACAACCATAAAAAATGAAATAAAGAAACAAGGCTCTCATTCCGAGCCAAATTCTGGAAGAAGCCACTACTTTGGAAAGAAAGACAAATATAAAGAGGAGCCTCCTAAAGACCAGCAGAATACAGAAATTCAATACCATCCTCCGTCAAACGAAGAAAATGTTCTCACGATCCCTGAGAATCTGCCTGCCGTTAAGTTCAACGTGAAGAAGGGCCAACAAAAGGATACCAATCAGCAAGGACTATATAACCAGAACCCAAATCAAAACTTTGATCCTAATCAACCAAATGGAGGGTTCAATCAGCACTGGAGCTATCCTTTTCCTAATGCTGGCAATCACCCCAATAAGCAAACAAATTATAATAACACTTTTGGTGATAACAATGCCTACTACCAACAAGTTTTCAATGCCAACTACCTTAATCAATACTACGGTAATACTCTACAAATTCATTTTTTAATTTTTAGGCGGCCAACAGTTTTACCAGCAAGGAGGGTACCATCAGGGTTACCAACGAAGACAAAGAAGCAACAGCGATCATTCAGAGAATACATTTTACCAATCGAATAGAAGTGGGAATAGAAAATATAAAAAAGACAGCCATAAAACAGTCGATAAGCCACTCGGTAGTGGAAACAGACGAGGAGGCGGAGGATTTGAAGAGTCAAAAGATGATTTTAATTAATTGGATCTCAGCTTTAAAGGCTGATGAGTTAGGACAGGACATCCATATTCTTCAAGGCTCTCAAATACATATATTTCTAATCTTAGTTTTCCTTGAAATACGAATTACATTAATATACGTTAATCCTAAAAGGAGAAGTAATACATGGTCTTTATATCCTATTCTATTTTAAAGCTTCTTTTTCAATATCACACACCAATTATCATTATCATAGAAACTTTCTCGAATCTCAACTCCCCCTGCCTCTTGCACCAGTTCTTCTAGCTCTCCCTTTTTAAACATGTGATAATATCTTTTATAGACCAAAGTCTTTTTCCCTTCATTTATCACTATGTCATTCTTCTGTTGGTCCGATATATTCTCTGTCGGATCACTTACAATGTTTTCTGGGGTATTTGCATCTTCCAACAGATTTGTTAATTTCTTCTCAGTTTCATATTTCACTTGCAGATTCCATGGTACCAGGACGTCTTGCTGGGTCACTTTAAGATTCTCTTGTTCCATGGCCCATACATATATCAGTATCAATCCTCCCTTTTTTGTGACTCTTGTTATTTCTTTAATTGCTTGTAACCTCAATTGCCTAAATCATTGAAACTTTAGACTGGAAGGCTGTACCTTGTGGAGAAGTGATGGATCACAGCTATTGAAATTGTGCAATCAAAGGCTTCATCTCTCAGGGGTAGCCTTAAAGAGTCAGCAGAGAAGACTTCGAAGCTTTTCTCTTTGCAAATTTTCATGAAATTCTCACTTCTGTCGGTCCCTATCATCATGATATTATCGCTATTCACCCCTAGATATCTTCCGTTTCCACATCCTAAAGATATATAACAATAATACGAAATTTATACCGATATCACCGACCAGGGTGCCAACGGGGAGACTGTTAAGAAAGCTTTCCACTTTAGGCCAGGGTCTATATCTTGTAGTGCTGAAGTGCGGGGCAATTTTTTCATAAGTATTATACACATATTTCTTTTCCCAGTCAGTCAGTTTTGCCTCTCCTTTATTTTCTTCTTGATGAGTATTAGACAAGTTAGAATCTTGCTCTAACTTGACATTTTCAAAAGCAGGTAAGGGTTTTTGATACTGAGAATCACAGAGGTGGGGCCAAACGCATTTACATAAATTATCTTTTCTTAATTTTCTGAAAGTTATTGCTATTCTCTTTTTCCTGTGTACGGTCTGTCCTTCAACCTTATCGATCTTTCTAGCAGTAACATAATAAGTCCACGCATATCTAGCTTCGTCAGCGATAATAAGCAGGGTTCTTGGCGGAATGTAATGGTGTTTTTGGAAGCCCTTGTCATTTTTCCAAGTGAAAACAACTCCGCTACTAAGACAAAGAATTGCTATCACTGATTCAAATGAATTATGGGACTCCAAACGTGGAGAAACTCCTTGCCCAGCGTAAAATTCCTCAATAGTAATTTGATCAAAATGGTCTAAATTGTAGTTTTTTGCTATTTCAATTACTTTTGAATAAAGTTCTGTAGAATTTAGATCCTCTAGGGACCGGGCTGGTCTATCCTTATGGATAGAACTTGTCTGAAAATTATATTCAATACCATACGACTGGAATTTGTGCTCATCCTCGAATGACCACTTTTGCTTTTCGACTCCAGATAAGAAGGATTTCTCTTGTTCCTGAGTGATAAATTCTGGATAGACAGTGAGCCCAGGGATGTCTATATTTCTAGATGCATTTGGAGTAATATTCTCATTTTCTTTATGAAGTTCTTCGAATTTTAATTTTGTATAAAAGAAAAAAACATTTCGAATTTTTTGACCAAATTCGATTTCGCAAGAGTTGGCAACGACATCTTCTGCTGATTTTTTTGTTTTATTGACCAGTTGCTCTGCAGACTCAATATTCTCAAACTCTATAAACCCATAAGGCTGTCCGGGGAATAGTGTCAAATTAGATTTTCCAAAGGGTTGAAGAAATTGCATTAGTCCAGCTTCGTCGTCGTCGTTGCCTTTCAACCTCAGAGATAGAAAAATTGATGATACCATTGCCGAAATGAATCACAAAGAGGTTTTTTGAGACCTCCTGAGTAACTAATTGATCGAATTTTTTCTTTTCTGTCTTACAGAGGGCCTTAATATTTTATGGGAATAGATAGAAGGATACATTGATTCCTTTTGCGAGCTTATTACTGAGTTTAAAATTAGCAGCTGTGGCGCTCTTCTTCAAAGAGATATTAGTATTATCAGTTCCTTGGGATGGAAGAGTTGTTTCAGATGACAAATCGTTATTGAAATCCATAGAAGAAATCACAATATGAATATCAAGGCTTAACTCTGTGTTTCTAAGGCAAGAGCTTTATTAAGAATTTGTTCTAAAGGACTCTTTAATAAAAGCAATACTATGATGTGTTTTAACATTAATAAAATTTATTAGGCTTTTAATAGAACTTATTCTCTTTGTAAGACTCCGACTTGACTTGTCGGCCTGTTGAGCCCCTACGAAGCCTCTGGGAATAAAGGCCAGGTATCTGGCATTAGGTTTATGAACGAAAAACATGCTCATCTCCTATTAATTTCAAAAGAAGTTAACTTAAGAGGAGACATATCCTAAATGTATATGACAAAGACTTTCTAAGGTCAGAAAATGTCAGGGAGGGTGGAGGAGGTAAGGAGGATGAAGGGTTTGTAGGGTGATGAAGTTAGAAGTTAAGATAATAATTATTATCGCGAGCAGAATTAGCAGAACGTCTGTATATATCAGGGGTTTTATTATTAAATTTGAATCAAATTTTGCCATAGATTATGAAGGGTGGTCTTAAAATTATTAATAATTTTAAATTCCATTTTTTTTAGAATCTTAAGAATTTTAAGGCAAGCCTGCTGGGATTTAAAAATGTCTTATCAGCATTTATAATGTGTTATTTGATTTGTCTGTTGTTTTTTTAAATTAAATTTTATTTGAAATAAAAAAAATGTCCGAGGTTCCTTACCCTTTTTATTTTTATTCACTAATGACAGGCAGACAACTTTGAAAATCCATCCCTTAAGGTCCTTGAGATTGAACTCACTCAGGGACAGTTCAAAGCTCTACAGAGGCTTCTCCCTAAAGGCTATTCATTAGAAATAATAACAAGAAAAAGGGAAACCACCCCCAAGCCTTCCAAAAAAGTTTTCACTAATGTATAACTCTATTCGTCTCATCTTATATTAATTAGGAGGGAAATGCCGTCAAAAGAAACCAAACTGCTGACTCAGAAGTCTCTGATTCTTCAAATAAACGCTCTCTTCGTGAGCAAAGAAAACCCAAAAAGGCCCATCTTGAACAAAAATATGCTGATTTTGAACCCCTTCCCACTACTAGCTCCAAAGCCTTCAAACCCAGTAACGAAGGCGTAAGAAAATGTTATAATCTTCTCCAAAGACTTAAAAAACACCCTTGTGCCTTCCCTTTCCTTCAACCTGTTGATGTTGAAGGATTAGGATTGCACGACTACTATGACATTATCTTAGAGCCTATGGACCTTGGAACTGTTGAAACCAAGCTTAAGAACGGTGAATATTCCTCCGTGAATCAGTTTGCAGCTGACATTAGAAAAATCTGGAACAATGCTTTCAGATATAATGCCAAAGGCACTGAAATATACCAAATGACTAGCGAGATGAGCAGCTATTTTGAAAAGCTGTTCAAGGAAATCGAGCATGTCTCCTTCAATGATACAATCAGAGATCTCGAAAAGAAAGTTGAAAAACTTTCCAGACAGATCTCCGATTTCCACTACAGAGGAGGAAAGCACGCATCTGTAGGCAATTCCAGGTCCAATAAGCCCTCTTCTAATCTTGATAAGCCTATGACAATCCAAGAAAAGAGAATCTTGGGTCAAAATATAAGAAGCTTGCCTCCTGAGTATCTCAGAGGTGTCTGGGACATTGTCAGTGAGGGACTCCCATACAATCAGCAAAATAAAGAAGAGCTTGAATTTGATATTGACACTCTTCCAGTCAGAATCACAAGAGAGCTCGAGAGATATGTCAAGTCTAAAATGAGTATGTTGAACAAGAATCAAAGCAAGAAAAAGGGTGGCCATATGATTCCAAAGCTCCCTGACACTCCCACAAAGAAGGGTTCTGATGTAAGAATTCTGATCTTAAAATAATTTCATTAGTATGGTTATGATGCCAGCATGGACCTAAACCATAGCTTCAGTGGATACCAAAACATGGTCCCAATGATGGAGGCCAAGATCGATTATGCAGGAATGCAATTCAATAATGATGATGCTGAGTCAAAATCCAGCGAGTCTTCTTTCATTTCAGGTAGTGTAACAGTCCAACTTTTTTCATATTTTAGAATAAATGTGTGCTTCAATATGAGTTGAAACAGGCGAAAACTGGAGATGGTAACCACTCCACCAATAATCTGAAATTCTAGGGCCTAATCTCTCTTCAGTGCTGCAAGTTCTGCCAAAACTGCAGCTGGGAGCCGTGCTTCCCTGTTAGACTCTTTGTATTTTTAAGTAAAAAACTTCTGTACTTCGTATCGCCTGTGACTGTCTGTATCATACCTGTTCACTATTTTTTTGACAGATTATTTAAAAAGCTTCACCTTTTTCCTGTGTCTCTATCTCATTTCTTTGTTTAGGCACCATTTCTGCTCACTTCGAACCTTAGTTTATGAAAAAAGAAGTCCCATCGCTGAAATTTTCGAAAATTGCAGTGTTTGTCAAGCAGAGTGAGCTTCAGCTGCTCCATCAGATTAGCCATGAAGAAGAGTCTATGGCAATATGGTTTGGTCAGTTTTGAAGCGCTCCTGACACGGTTAGCTAGATGGTAGTAGTTAGAAATTTGTAGAGATGAGTCCGAGCTTGATCTGAATTAATTGAATTAAATCGGTCAAACTTGAATAAACCCAATTATATATTCAACACTAGGTAAACTGAGCAGCCAGAATAGTGGCCTAAAACCTTTGAGTGCTTGAAGCCAAGGTTAGAGAAGGCTGAAATCTAACTTTAGCTCTGGCAATTTATTGGGTCGTTTCACCAAAATTTTAAAGTGAATTGGTTAAATATGGCAAGGAAAAATATCTTTGAGAAGAAAACACGAAGAGTTACTCAAGTACTTTAGAATTAAGGAAATGTACACTTTCTCTTATTTTTCTTGGACTCGAAGGATGTATAGGATCGAGTTATTACACACTTTTCTTTACTGGTTCTAAGAAGAGAAATTATTTCATCATCGCGTTATGCAATTGAATAGAAATCTAGATTGTTAAGCCAAGATATCTTTACATACTTCCTGGGCAAATTAATGATGTTAGGATTCGAATAGAAAAGGTTGTCATAATAAAATTAGATTAAGCAATGTGGCAGTGGCCAAACTAGAGATTATTGGAAGCCTGTTTTCTCTAGTCCTTCAGAATTCCTTCCATAATATTTTTTGTTCAAAAAGCAATAAAATTTATCGCTTTCTAATCAGGAATATTTAAATAGAGACATCGAGGGGATGAGCTATCCAGCACTACTTCATGTAACAAAAATATTCAATTCATGAGACAACATCCTTAGAACGAGTTAGAAAGATTAGAGGATGCTTTCTACGTGCGCAGGAAAGGCTTAGAAGAATTTATATCTTTGATCTCAGACCGTGCAGAACTTGAAGACATGTACGCCAAAGGAAACGAGAAAATCGCTCACCAGCTAACTCATCTAACAGAAAGAAAGTGCGCATAATTTATTATTCTCTAATTGCTTAGCTCTCTTGGCCATGTCTTTAATTCATTAAAATCCTATCATCTAATGAAAGCAGAACAGTCCAGAACATTTGCGACTTCAATTCGAGAAGAGATAGTTCTTGTTTTGAAAAGTTTCCTAAAGGGGCAAATGCAGGATGCTAAGAAAATGATGGGAGATGGGTATAGATTGGACTACGAGATGAAACTTCTATTCGAAAAGCTGGAACAAGTAGATTATTTTGAGAATAATAGAAACTCTGTAGGTGAAAAAAAATCTTGTCCAAGTGAGCGTCGATATGGAAGAAGCAAATAAAACAAAGGAATTTTTGAATAGCATCCAGACTAAGGATGTCTTGCATGAAGAGAAGAAGAAAGCAATCGCAGAAAAGTACCTTAAAGATATATTTGCTCATTTGAAGAATATCTAATATGATGAAGTACCAGGAAGAACAAGACAGGAAATTAAAGCAGCATATTGAGGAATTTAATGTTTTTAAGACTACATTCACTAATGGAGCAGTAATCCAGCTTTTTCAAATTGTAAGAGTATTAGAATGCCATTGTGGATTTCTTCCATCAGTTCGATGTACAAAGAATGACCAATATTAGAGACTCTACCATGAAATATTTTGTCTTCGAAATTTCACTTATAAGAAATCTTCAATATGATGTCGACAAAATAGTTGGGGTATGAAGCCTTGATTGAGTGTGTTATTGCTAGAAAATGGAGACAGTTGATTTTGCTAAGGAGATTGCTGATTCTCAGTTCTATAGATATAGAGTATAGTTAAATTAGGGGAAATAATTATTTTAGAAAGAGCCTGCAGGGTTGGACTATGAGCTGGTTAAGGAGTTGTCTGTTAAGAAGATGATTGAGGACAAGAGGAACTCAATTTTATTGGAGAAGACAAAGATTCCTGTTGAAGATTTCGGATTAGGGTCAGCTGTCAGCTCCTTCTTCAGTCTTTTCTCTGGATCAAAGGATTCTGTAAGAAGGTTCTTTTAGTCAATAAGTCGGAAGGAAACCAAGAAAAAAGAGGGTGAAAAAAAATTCTTGGAGAAAAAATGGGATTGCATTCTGAGAGGAGAGCCATTAACTCAAAACGAAGAACAAGTTCTTTTGGACCTGTTGGCACAAGATTATAACAGAAAGAATTTCATTGGAATCTACATACGGAACAGAATAAAAGGAAAGAATTACACGAAAGAAGGTTATGATAGAACAAAAGATCTTGTCTTAAAAATATTGACGAGATACTTCAATGAGGTAATGAGAAACCTAGCATACATACGATTTTAGTGCGTTAAAAATAAGGATTGGGAAAATATAAGGCATTATATTTACGGTTATAAAGCCCAAACAATTGAAGGAGAAGCTATTTATTCAGAAATTGAAAAAGAAATACAGCTTCATCCCGCCTTCCAAATCTCTGATGTTTGGGTGACCTATTTGGTCAATTATTTGGCTGATGACAATAAAAGTATTTTCAATTACGCTCTTATTCACTTTTAGAACATCTTCTGGGAATAATGAAGCATTATGTCACGGACTCAGATCTGAGTGTTAAAATCATCAAGGAAGCGTGCGCTAAGCTATCTCTTGATGAAAATAGCACAGAAGCTTTGATAGTAAAAAAATGATATTAAAGAATTTAAAGAAATTAGAAAGAGTATGATGATGTTAAAGCAATCAAAAGCTCACCTACAAAGCAAAATAACTTTGAGGAATGGGTCCAAGAAATGGAAAAGAAAATAGCAGTAATAATCCTAGATTAGTTTTCTGAAGTTTAGGAAATTGAAAAACAGAAAGCCGATGAAGCACAAGGGAAGATTTTCTCGAATAAAGTACAACAAGACATATAAATGTTAAGGCCTTAGATCTTCGAAAATAAAGAGTATCCAGTCCACGAAGAAATTATGGAAATCAGTGGGAACTCAATTCAAGAAGAACCGAAAATAATAAATGAGTCAGTTTCAACTAATGATTCCGAAAAGTAAAAATTATGACAAATTGCTCACCAAACTTTCTTTTATTTTACATAATGCAAGTTTCGTCGAGTTTGTATTAAAATAAAGATAAGTTTGAATAAACTTAACTAATATATTTATGGCACTTTCAAATGCGACAAAAGCTTGTAACTAAATTTTCCTTCCATTAGAACCGAATAGGTCTTGTTTGCATCTCAACTATAGTCATTGTGTCTATTGTATTGTTCGGAGTGGCTTTTGAGATCGTTGGAATACATGAATGGGGACTTGAATTTGATTTTTGGCATCAATCAATTGGAAAAGAAGCTAAGGCTTCAGGCAGATATCTTGCAGGTACTCAGCCTATTGTTTTGTATTGATTAGAAGGTATCGGGAAAAATTACCTCATTTTCCCAAGAAACATGGTGAGAATTGAATTTTCAAATAACAAACATGCCCAAGTATCGAGCTGGGAATATTTCTTAATATTAGGGAAAAACTCTTTCCTGCTGGACCAAAGAAGGAGTCAATGTTTACCTTGATCTTTCATTTCAGTTCCAACTAAAACCAGAAACATTATATTTGCTATACGAAGAGTAACGCTCGATTGAATTCAAGGGTATAAGAAATTTTTAGGCATGGTGTAAATTGGTATGCCGCTATAACTAGGCTTTCCTATTCAAGGCTAAAAGAAGTTACGACATTATTTTCAGCTTCAGAATTCTTCACCAAGAGATTGGAGATTTCTGAGGCGCTTAGCAACGCAATAAACCAAACTTTGATAAACGACTTCAAGGATTATGCCACTTTCTTTGATCTCCAACTTAGAGACATATCTTTTTCAAAGACTGTAAGAAAGAAAATGATAAATTTTGATCTTTAGTTTGAGACTACCATTGTAGACAAGATTATTGCAGCCCAGCATAGAGACACAGCGAGGGCTAAGGCGCTGACAAGATTAGCTGAAAAGGAAATAGAAGTCAAAAAGGCAATCTATAAGCGAAAAATTGACTTCCTATTTGTAATAGAATTATAGTGTTTCTTGAATTCTAGGCTAATGCAAGTGCTCATGGTCATGTGATATTAGAGAAGGCTAAGGCTGATGCGCAGTATAGTTTATTAACAAATATGTCAAAAGCATATAAAACACTAATGCAGGCAGGAGGGATAGTAGAAGATGTCGATAAGATACATTTTATCTTTTCATCTGAATTGAGATCGATAAAGGCTGACAATATATACGTAGGCACAAATGCCACTGTTGTGAATATCAAAAGCTAGACTTGTAGATTACTTTCTTTTTCTGTAAATTATATCCCAATTATTCCCAATTGTATACTAAGACAAGGCATAAGACGAATTAAATGAGACAAAATTGGCCATAAATTACACCATTTACTCGTACACTAAATTAAAAAAATCCACTTAAGACAGGACTTGGTAATGATATCTGGAATCTCTTTCATTGCTACAACACATAGAAATACAATTGTGCCATGTCTCAACGATTGGAGATTTTCTCTTTATTGGTCTCTCATCAATCAAACTAAGATGGGTTGTATGGGTAGGTGGGACTTCAATTGATGTGCTGAGATTTGTCTAATATTTCACGAAAAATAGTCAAAAGTTACGTTAGCAGGGTTTCCACTGGTATGCATACTATTATGCCCCAGAGGCTGATAGCCATATCTCTCACTCGTGGTCTTTCCTTTAACGAAATTCATAATCTGAACTCCAACTAATGCACTAAAGAATTAGCGAATTCATATTTGGATTCTACCTGAGAGGAATAATAAAGAAAGCAGATACTAATAGATCTGCCACAGCAACAATTTCCTTTACAGTGAAGAGAAAGTCTTCATCCCAACCAAAGAGATCAGGAAAATAGAGAAATTGCACATAGTCATTTCCTAAGTCTAAATTTCTCAATATTAATTTCCCAAAGCTTACGTGTTATGGCTACCAAGAAGACGAAGATCAATGCAGCCAGTATCGACAGAATAAAGCCCAGGAAATATCTATGATTTCTTGCTCCCACACAATTGTTGATCCAGGGGCAATGATGATCATAAACAGCAACACAACAATTGCAATATTCACAATGCTTCGATCTGACTGGTTTGACAATGATGCATTCAGGGCAGACAACCTGAGGCTCATTTTTCATCAATAGATTCAGAATTTCTTTTTTATTGTTGTTCTTCATATATCCAGGATTGGTTTGCCACGAAAGCAAGAATAAAATAAAGCTGAGAGCTCCAAATATTGTAAGCCCCAGTACCCATATGGCACTATGCAAATATGGAAACATGAAAAGCACGTTTGAACCCATGACTCCAAAGAAGAGGAAAATGAATCCAAACATTGATTTTCTGCTTCTTTTCTTTTGCAGGGAAGGCTTGATATTCAGGCATTGATAGAAACCATTTCCGTCTTTCTATGACATCAAATAATTGGCAGATAGAATTACCAATAACCCAATAATATTTTCATAACTGTTCTCTTTTGCTAAATCAATAGGTAACTTTCCTTCATTGTTCTAAAAGTAAGCTAGCCCCATTGTTGATATACCTTGATTGTTTTGTCAGCTCCCTTAATAAGCAATCTTCTAACTACTCTTGAATTTCCAGATATCACTCCTAGATGTAATGGGGTCAAACCATCTTGGTGATCTTTCTCATTAGGATTGCATCCCCAGCTGGTTAGGAAATTGGTGGCATTTTCCATTCTAACTATTACTAAATTTCATGGTGAATTACCCAAGAAAAGCAGCCCAATGCAATGGTGTACTTCCTTTCTGATCTTTTTCATGTAGACTTAAGCCTTTTTCTCTGAAATAAGCCAGACTAACAGGTTGGTCTCCTTGAGCTCCAATATGCATGACTCCAAGCCCTTTTTATTCAAGAAAATAATTACGCGTAATTACCTTGCTTGTTTTTGACATATAAATCCGCATTGTATTGCTCTAGTAATTTTATCATTTCCTAGGTTGTGAAATCTCAATAAGACTATTATACAATATTCCCTTTGAAAGAGGCGAAGTGGATGGCAGTAAAACCTTCATCGGTTTGAGCATTGATCCAAGCAGTGAGATCATCTTTAGGAATATTCAACTTTTCCAGGTAGTTTATGAAAGCTTTGGCAATATTATATTGGTTATTTAGACAAGAAATATGCAGCACTATTTCATTAGAACTATATCTGACTGTTGTTACATGTGTATTGTCTAATATCTCTCATTTTATGAAGAGGCAATGATGTATCTTTCTTAAGGATGTCTTCTATTCTCTCTAATTTATTGGAATAGGTCAGGCTGATGAGACTGACCTCAATGGGATTTTTCCCTTCTAAAGATGATCTTATTGCTGTACTTTCTCTTCTTGAGCCCTCTTGTGTTGTGCTCATTTTGATATAAAAATTAATTTGAATGACACTATATACCAAGGTAAAAGCAGACTTCCCAAGTTCTAACTCATAGCTGGGTCTAAGGCACTTGCATGATGGTATTCCAAGAGCAAGACTCTAGACTTCGTAATCAAGACAAAGGAGAACAATGACATAATAAAATGTATGGAAGATGTTGACTGATTCGATTTTTTCTGCTTTTTTATAATATTACAAGGCATATAACAAATCATATGCTTGTTAAGTATCCAATATCTTTTTACACAATCCTTCATATTTTAATGTACTATAGAAAATTCTTTTCTCTTAACTATCTCTTGTAAAAGATTTCTCTCTTACAAGAAATAGTCAGGAACTCTCCTCTCAACAACACCCTGGAACTGATTAGGAGCAGGATCAAATTGAACACTAAGAAATTACTATTTCTAAAGGATTAGCTTACTATGTAGAATTGCAATGTTCGTCAAAGTCCAACACTGCAGCTTGATTTCCACATCTAAGAAGATAACAGACCAGGAAATTAATTTACCTGTAACAATAATTAGGAGCAGAGAAAACAGTAACAACTTTATTATTGTGCGTTCTGGTGTATCCATCCATAGTCAGTTGATGAGCCCGGGCAATTAATTCAAGGTTATTAGTATGATTGAATTGCTCAGAGATGTCCTCACCAAATACGTAACCACATCCTCTTCCGTTTATACCCCAGCCCAGATTCTCTTGAGGATCAGACCACAATAAATCAGCCATAGGCCCTTGATGAGGAACTTCTTGTACTCGATTAAGGGCCCTAATTTGATCCAGAGTGTCTACAGAAGGAGAAAGGCCACCGTGAAGACAGAAAATCTAATGGATTCAAACTCTTTAATAATAAGGTTTACTCTGTTTTCAACAAGGGCTGTGATTGGCAGATAGTCAAAGACTTCTGTGAAATATTTCCAAACGTTGGAATTTCCGTATTTTCTGTTACACTCATCATAGAAGCCATATTGCTGGGTGATCAGTCTAGATTCATGGTTGCCTCTTAATAGAGTTATCCTATCAGGATATCTAACTTTGTAAGCAAGCAATAAAGAGACGGTCTCAACGCTATGGTGTCCTCTATCAACATAATCACCCATAAACAGGAAATTTGTCTCCTATTCAGGTCATAAAACGTCGAAAAAGTATACAGGAGGTTTTCCTTGGAGTTTAAAAAGTTCCAAGAGGTCAAAAAATTGGCCATGGATATCACCACAAATTGTAACTGGAGCGTGGACTGGCTGTACATTTGATTCTTCAGACAAGACCTCTTTAGCCTAATATATTAGGAAGACTGAAAGACTTAATACCTTCTGGCAGAGAGCCTTGACTTCAAGTTCTGTGAGGGCTTTACACTCGAGAAGCTGAGCAATCTGCTTGTCTAAATTTGTGAGTTCAGAATGATATTGTCCACTCATTGAAGTTTGAAAGTTATGTAAGGATTCTAGATTGAAGAGTCCAATAGACCTGCCTAATTTATACTCAATTTTATCTGTATTTCAAAATCAGATCTAAACAGATTTGAATTTTATAATTCCCTTTCCTACTGAGCGGATTTTTTTCCCGATCATCTAATTTGATCTTAAATTATTTTCATAAGGAATGCAAAAGCCATTTTAAAAGCTGTAGTTATGTTCATAATAAGCCCTCATATTACAATCTAAGGGAACTACAGAATATTTTCGTATGGAAACACATACTGGTTGTCTCTCATAACAAGAGCACCCTCAACCTTGTGAACTGATGTGTCTGGGAATCTCGTTAAGCTTCGCCAAGAAATTACTAGAGTCATAAATCAAGCTGGTATTTTTCTTTCAAGATTCTTTCAAACAAAAGACAAGCATAGGTAGTGTTAAGCTTTTATTTAACCCAATCGGAGTAGGATAGGAGAAAGTGCTATGCAGGACTTAAGCAATATATGAAGTGCGAAATATAACTTATTTTAAGAGTCCAAATGAATATTACATCTTTCTACTAAAGAAATATTCTTTGGAGCCACCAACTTTTGGTGGTGAGGGACTTTTTGGCACTTTAATAATTCTACACCAGAAATTGAACTATTTGTTCATTCATTAATCAAGAATCATTTCAAGGTTAACAATAATTTCAAAAGCCCAACTAAATTCTTCGAGATGGCTACTGGATACTGAGAGGAAACCCTTTTCATGAGAAAAGGCTAAGAATGAATAAGATGAACATTTCCACTGCCTTGCCAGAAAAATTTACCCTGAATCTACTTAGTGAGAGGGTAATTCTATGGAGGGCTTATAGATCCTGCTCAACTGGGCACCAAAAGATTAGAGAGCAGATGTTTTGATAGAAAATAATGAGAAGATTACCAGGGTTTGTGGTTTTTTACCGTGGTACAACCTTGTTCATATCGAACATACCAATTTCAAGGTGGTAATTAAGGACTGAAAGAAAGACCCTTCTAAGAAATACAATATTGACTTCAGTGAAATCAATGCAAAGCGACGTTAAAATCTGCTACCTTGCGAATGTGGAAAAATCATGAGCAGACATGGGTTTCGAAACTGTATCTCGTGTAAATTAATCAATCTAAAAGAAGGCTCTTGATGCAGGTCTCATAACCCATTTATTTATCAAGGCAATCTGAATTAAAATACAGCATAACAAAATTACACATATCCTGACTGGCTGAATAGGCAGATGAATATGAAAACTACCACCACGTAGTTGACTGTATCATATCAGTCCATTGGATTCCTGATAATGATCAGACAAATTCTGAATAATGATCTTCTCAGCCAGGGAGATGAACTAAGTTATGCATGTCGGCCTGTGAAATTAGGCCAGACATTGCCTCTCCTATGCTTCTCTAATTCTGCTCTATAGTAAATGAATTCTCATGAGATCACAAACAAATAGCCTACTATGAAAATACATATCCTGTTCATGGCTCTTATTTAAAGAAAGATTAGACATTGATTCAGTTCGAATAAATTAATTAAATAAAAGTATTCATTGATTTATCAAAGTACAGTACTTTTTGTTAAACCAAACCTCTTTCTCACGTCAACAGAATCCTAAGAAGAGAATTATCAATAAAAAATCCTCACATCTATCTCTCCTCGGAACTAAAATATCACGGAAATTAAGTCCTGTCGCCTGATCTACTTTTGCATAATCGCTTGATTAGTTATCTGAGATTGAGAAAGCAAAGAGTCAATTTCTCTACAGGTTAGACCTCCAATTTTATTTAACTTGAATGAAAAACCTGATTCATAGTCAAGATTAAAACCAAGGTATTATTTGTTTTTAAAAATGAATTTCTTTTTGAGATTTTTACAGAATTATATGAGCTTCTCAACGTCTGCTAACTCAATACCCTGCGAGAGAATGGTTCTTAAAATCAGACAAAAAATCCTAATGATCTCGATTGCCAGTTATTCAGTTCTCTTTGCGATTTTGAATTGTTCCTATGCTAAACCTCTCATTTCCTCACAAATTCTCAATCTAATCTATCTTATTTTGCTAAACTTATCTATTCTCTGTTGGAGCAAGACTCACTCAAAGATCAATAATGTAATTCTCTTCATCTTCCTAGCAGTATATTCAACAGGATCAATTTTTCTAAATCCTTCTGGAATTCTTCTCCACATTATAAATTCCACTCTTCATGTCTTTCTCACACTCTTCATAACTCAGTCCTACCTTTCAGTGCTAGCGATCATCATTTTCCAGCTCTGTTTAATGAATTTCTTTGCAAAGGACATATTAATCTATTACCTTCAAACATCCCCACTTGAAGAAATTACCTCAATTCTGATCCAAGCTAGCTTTTTCATTTGCATCCTTCAGCTCCCTTTTCTGGTGGGAATGAAGCTAGTTTTGTCATACTCCGTCAAGATTCTGAAAGAAAGCTCTAAGAGGGAAAAATACCTTTCCTATCAAAAAGAACTCTTCCTGACTATTTCTCATGAAATCAGAAACCCAGTCAACGCTCTACTAGGAAACCTGACCCTTGCTATAGATGAGAAGAATATCAATACCCTTTTAAATCATTTAAAAACTGCCAATGCCTGTGGAGAACTCATTCTTCAGCTTGTTAACAACCTACTTGATCATGAAAAGAATGAATTAGGGAACCTAGAGATAACTCCTAGGCCAGTAGGCACCCAAGAACTATTTCAGAAAATATGGGATGTTTGTTCAAGTATAATCCATCATAAGAACTTAAAAGGGGTATTGAAGATTTCTAAAGCTATGCCTGAGTCAATAAAAGTTGATGAACATAGAATTATGCAAATTTTGATGAACCTGGTTGGCAATGCAATCAAATTCACAGACTCGGGCCAGGTTACTGTAAAGGTAAATTGGTTTTCAGGTCACGAGATCGTTGATGACAAATGCTTTGAGCCACAACCTTTTAGCGACGATGAAGGACTCTTTGAAAAGAGCGAATGTTTTGCAACAACAAATGAAGATGAATTCTTTTGTTCCTTTAATAGCCTTAACTGGAAGAAGTGCACAAAGTCCCCTTTCCAAACAATTGCCCTAAAAGGAGTCTTAAAGATTTCTGTCAAGGACACAGGGTGCGGTATGGACGAAGAGACTGTGGCTTCTGTGTTCGATAAATTTAAGCAAGGGTCTAATGACACATCTCGCTCTAAACTTGGAAGTGGATTGGGCCTTTACATCACGAAGCAACTCTGCCTTCAAATGAAAGGAGATATCCGTGCCTATAGCAAACCAAATAAAGGCAGTGTATTTATCCTTTGTATTCCTATCAACCAGTAGAATTATCGTATATTTTCATGAGTAAAAATTATAATAGTTTTCCTAATGTAACAAGATAGCTTACATTCTTGACATTGATAAAGTATTAATTAAGGATAGGGACTACAGTTTAAATTTAGAGTCTCTGTCATGAGGCTCAGATAATTCCTTCAAAACATTTGGGCCAATTGGTATGATTCCGTAATAATTCAGGGTAGGATGGCTAGTAAAGTAGTGTGTTTTAATGTGTCTCATATTAACTGTTTCAGTGATTCCGGGAGTCTGATATAATTCTCTAACATAATTCAGGATATTGGGATAGTCAGCAATTCTCTTTTTATTAGTTTTGAAATAGACAACATAGACTTCATCGAATCTGATCAATGTAACAAAGAGTCTGATATCAGCTTCAGTCAATTGGTTACCGCAAATATATCTATTTTTACTGAGGATCTCTTCCACCTTATCTAAATGTTCAAATAATGCGTGAAAGGCCTCCTCATATTTTTCCTGGGATCTGGCAAATCCACACTTGTAAACACCATTATTTATGTTATCATAGACCCAGGCATTCGTTTCATCGATTTTTTGTCTTAAATGTTCTGGATACAAATCTAACTCAGGATTCTTAGCTAATTTATTGAAGTTGGAATTAAACATCCTTATGATCTCGGCTGACTCATTGTTAACGATAACCTTCTCCTTTTTATCCCACAAAACAGGAACAGTGTATTTTCCTAGAGCATCATTTGATAGTTCATAGAGCTCCCTTATAGTCTTAGCCCCATTCACAGAATCAGGAATGCAGTCTTCACAACTGTAAGACCCAAATCCATTAAGATTACTAAGTGGAGGATCTTCAGGGCTTCTGAATACCCAGCCCGAGTGACCATCAACTTCAGGTTTTGTTTTTTGCCAGGTTGGATGAACTACTGAGATGCTAATATGGTCTTGCAATCCCTTTAAATTTCTTGTAATCAACGTTCGGTGAGCCCATGGACATGCATAGGAGATATACAAATGATATCTCCCACTTTCAGGTTTAAATTTCTCAGAATCTTCACTAATCCAATTTCTGAAGACAGATTCCTTGCGGATGAAAGCTCCTTTGTCTGAGATTTCATCAACAGCTGTATGAGCCTTTGGTTTTGTTGATTCCATGATATTTTTTCGAAGATTTGAATTCTTAAGAAATATTATAAATTTCGAACTTTAATAGATCAATCAGTTTAAGGTTAGAACGTATTAATCATCAAGGTAAGTCGCCTTAAAGGATGTACTAATATAGCCAGACCACTTTAAATGTTTCACTAATAACTTGATACACCATCCAGGATTTTCATGATCAAAACTATTCTCACCTAAATTCCAAGAAATTTCTATTAATTGCAATTGCAATTTAGCATGATTTAGGTGTGGCCCACAAACAATATGCTTACTAAGAGACTCGTGTGCCATCTATCACTAAAATATGTAACCTTCTCTTTTGTAGTTAGATAAAGCCATGCATTTAAGAAATTTGGACCTAATTTAAAATTATTAATCAGACAAGTAACCAAAAGAAAAAGCTGAAAAGGACTAAAAGAGTATTTGAATCAATCTTGAGAGACAACTCAAAAAAGTCTACTAAATAAAGGACTCATGCTAAGACAAATGAATTTTTCCGATTCACTATAATAAAATAATCACAAAATCCTATCCAGCATAGGCATTCACTGTGAGATAAACAGATTTGAGAAAATTCATTCAAAAAGTCTTATTTCCTCATTACTCAAATATTTGGTGAGACCCCTCCCTTTTTTTTGACCTTACTTATCAATTTGTGACACATCTTCTCAATCATTCAAAGATTCAAAGCCAGAGAATGACTTAAAAGTATTTTCATATTTCTAATAAAATTCTTAAAAATACAGGTATTACAAGAAATACCAAGAGCGCTCTCATAGAAATCATCTCGAATTATAAACATCAATCTAAACCCGACTGTATAACAATAGAAGAAATTAAATGAAATAGTGAAAGCATATATTTTTAAAAAAAATAGATAGAAATGCAAAATATAAAAAAAAGGCAGTCCCTTGGTTGGCATAGAAGCTCGAATATGTGATCACAGTTTTTTCTTGGAGGTAAATCCTGAACGTTTTCATTGTATAAAATGTATGTGGCATCCAGATTTGAAGCCAATGCTTCATTTTCTTTGAATATTCCATCTTCAGCAAAAGGCTCAGGCTCAAAGGATTCTATTGAACGAGTCCTTCAGTGCAATAAAGTTAATTTTTTTGAATAAGATTGAAGCTAATTAAAAAAGTGTGAATAATTAGAACCAAAATCTTTTTCTAGTTAGAGTAAAATCCTCCTTGTAATTCTTAGGACTATTTCCTCTAAGACGGATTTCTTCTATGCCGGTTGCAATGAATTTTCTTTATTATTTTTATACTCTTTATGTCTCTGTCGTAATGATTGAAGCTCTTTTAATGAGATTGCCAGTTGCAATGATTGTTATATTGACAAGAACTTGAGTTGAGATTTTGAGAGTACTTTCTAAATTAGTCCTAAATTGATGTAATTTACCTTTAATTCAGTGTATCTAAAGAATTCAAAGATAAAAGATAATCTGAATTTCAAATAAACCAAACCTTCAATCAAAACAAAGATTCAGAAGAAGACACAAGTAAGAAGACTATGCCAAGAGGTACTCAATTCATTAAGTCCTTGCTTCTCAATGAATTATTATAATATCTTTAGTTAAAACACTCAAAGTTTACTCTTTTTCCCTGTTCTTGAATCTAGAGATATTAATTAAATAAGTTAATAATCATTCTACTTTTCTACATTATATCGTTTTTATTACTTCATTTTGAATCCAATAATCTCAAGTATTTGACCTTCAAAGCAAATGAATTTTACTGCTTTGTCAAGTTTTTTTATTAAGCTTTCTTAGATTTTAGTTTCCTTCAGAAGATACTAAATATTGCTGTTTGTCTTTTTGAATTCAACTTTCTTGGAATAGTTTTCACTAGTGATATGATTAAACGACCATTACTGCTAATATAAAAATTATCCTAAATTGAAACAGGAACACAAAAAATAAAAGTCGATCCAATTCCAACTTTACTATAAACTCTAATCTCTCCATTCATATTCTCACAAATTTCTTTAGTAATATACAGCCCCAGCCCTGTACCGATCTTTTTCTTATTTTGATCTTCATTTCCTTGAGAAAATTCTTTGAACAGAGAATCCAAGGTTTTTTCTTCAATCCCCGAGCCAGTGTCTCTTACAATAACTTTAAGTATTCCCCTACTAGTTGGCAAAGAATTGTCACTCCCCATAGACTCCCTATGAGTTTCTCTTAAAGAACAAAGAGTTGAAGGTGTAGGTGTTCTCACAATTGAGCATAAATTAATATCCTTTTCAAAGATACCTTCATTTTCATCATCGTAAGGCTGTGGTTCAAAGCATCTCTCAGTAACATGAGTGAGACCGGATATCCAATCTAATGTAAGATGTATTGAGCCTTGTTCTGTAAACTTTGTTGCATTGACAATTAGGTTTAGTATCATTTGATTCAGCCTATGCATATCTACTTTCATGATTTTTGGCATCTTGGGTGAGATTTGCATTTTTCCACTTAAGTTTTTACACTTAATTATGGTAGAGCATATTTCCCATATTTTCTGTAAATCTTTATGGATTTCTGTTGATTGAGGCGCCACCTCTAGTTTCTCGACTTCTGATTTTGCTTTATCAAGGATATTGTTCACAAGCTGTAATAAAATTTCAGCACAGGCATTTGCAGTATTTAAATAAGTTTCAAATGTTGCAGGAAGCTTCTCGTTCAATGCCAGTTTCACATTGCTGATTAAGGCATTGAGAGGATTTCTGACCTCATGAGAAAATGTGAGGAATAATTTTTTTTGATGAGTAAGAATAATTTCTCTTTTAGAGATCTCGAAGACCTCCGCCTGGGATTTTTTAAAAAGCTGGTGATTAGCAATTAATAAGACACACTGAAAGATATTTACAAGCAGAGCTAAGGCCACCAAAGCTTCAGCGAAGTCTTCAGGGCTTTTATCTTTGAGCATTTCAATTATGGCAGATTTATAAAAAGTCAAGAAGAATATGGACTGAAATCCCGCCACAGAGACCATACATATTTTGGACC
>Ga0065720_1019498_pt1 | contig 24922 bp, 19 predicted proteins | sample Thericmetagenome_FD_59107 | JGI IMG/M metagenome (GOLD analysis project Ga0065720, IMG submission 59107) | Thermophilic microbial communities from the Joint Bioenergy Institute, California, USA of rice/straw/compost enrichment - eDNA_2 v2... | ecosystem: Engineered > Solid waste > Grass >... | reverse complement strand
TATGGTCATTTCCATATAGTTTTATTTGAATATCCAAAGCATATTTACAATTTCTAAGAGAATTGAGGTAGTCTGAATCTAAATAATATTCTGATAATGCTTGATAGGCTGATGCTACTTCACTATGCCTGCATATGTCCGAAGCATTATATTAAGAGCTGCTTGGATATCAAGCAAGCCCAATCATTAATATCAAACCTCTCAAATTAGCCTTTGCTAAAGCAATCAACGAACTAGCTACAAGAGGATGGTCAGATCCAAGAATTTTTTTCTGATTTCTAAGGCTTTAGTATGAAGTATATGTGCACTGCGATAGAGTCCTTGTTGAAGATAAACATTTCCAAGGTGGTAATATGACTTCGCCACAGTCAAATCTGTTTCATTAAGTTTCTTTAGACGTATTTCAAGAGATCCATGACAATAATCAAATGCCTGATCCGACTCTTGTAGCTGAAGATAGATTTCGCCTAGCTCGTCCAAAGTATTTGCCAGATCCAATGAAGCTTCATCCTTATAAATAGTTTGTTGAATATCATGGGCCTTACTAATGCTCTCAATGGCTTTATGATAGCAACCTTGATGCAGGAAGGTATGCCCAATATCTATGTGAGAAGCTGCAACACTGTTGGGTTCATGTCCTGAGCTTATTTTAAGTGATAGAGACATTTGATGATATTTATGGGCTTCTTCGTATTTTCCTTGAGAACAAAAGGCTCTTCCCAGGAGAGTATAAAGTTGAGAAGTTATAATGGAGTCCTTTAGTTCTGTTTGGATGGTCAAGACTTTGTTATACATGTCAATTGCCTTATCATAATCACCCTGTTCAAAGAAGAGAATTCCACGATATTTTAGCATTTCACCCTCCCAGAGTCTTTTCTGTTGGTCGTCATTTATAGATTTAGCAAGACTGTGTTCAATCCATTCAGAGCAAGTTTCATAGAGATTGCTTTCAAGCATTCTTTCAATAATTTCTACTATTTTGATTTGAGGAATAGAAACTATTGTCTTCTTCAAGGAATACTCTTCAAATCTGTCTATATAATTTCGAGGAAAACCACTAGTAGACTTAACATTCACTATTCTGTTGGTTAGCATAGCCTCAATAAGCTTGGTAGTTAACGGAATAGTTAAGGGATCTGTATCTTTAGAAATATATTGAATTGTTTTTCCAAGTGAATAGATATCTGCTTTCCACAAATCATATTCTCTGAGAATCTTTTTATTCCAAGCTTCTTCTACTTCAGGAGCCCAATAGCCAGGAGTACCACAAGCGGCTGTAAGCGGATAATCATTGTTAGAAATGCATGAAAGACCAAAATCAGCAAGCTTAATCGTCCCATCGTTTGAAATAATAATATTTTGCGGCTTAATATCTCGGTGATAGATTCCAAGATTTTTTAACTTAAGCATTTGGGAGTATATTTCATACGCTAAGTATAATAACTCTTCATCCTTCCATTCTAGATGATTCTCTTTCCGAAACTGGTGATAACTTAAAAGATCACCTATCCCAAACTTCATGAGAATAGAATGGGTTGTCTTTGGATCAACTTCAATAGAGTATATTTTTAACAAAGAAGGATCATCTTGTCTAATTATTTCTAAAAGAATCTGGATTTCCTTTAGAATAGTTCCTGTTGCACTCGTCTTGCTCGGAACTTTTTTGGCGTAAAATACACGATTATATGGATCAAATATTTTTGATACTTCTCCTTGCCCTCCTTCTCCAAGCGTTTGAACTTGTTTCAAGTCTTGCCACAAAAAATATTTTTCTCTCAGTCTCTTGTTCAAAGCATCAAGTTCCTTTTTTAGTAAGTCTAGTGGTTCTTCATTATCTTTTAGGTAATCAAATACTACTTTGCTATCAATAGTTAACTTTTCGATTTGGATTGATGCTTCAGATTCTTGGTTGACTCGGTTAATTTGTTTCAAGGCTTGCTTGAGAAGATGATTTAATGATTGTTCATCATTTTCATCTTTTTCTTCCATGCTATTTGTCAATAAAGAGAAAACCTTCTGGCTACTTTGGATTTTAAATTTAGACTGTTGACTAATAGCATGGTTTGCAGATGTGAGATGAGAATCATTATTCTGGATTTCTTTTGACATTGTTCACTTCTGTGAAACTAAATATTTAATTTTTATTCAAAAAATTTCTGAAATTTCATTAAACAAAGATAGACAATATTTTCCCCCTTTTTAAATAAAAAAGCTAGACTCTGGCCATCCTCCTTTTTGAATGATATTAGGGATAGTGATCTATATTTAAGGGAATAACTATGCTCTAAATATGTAAACTTGATTGGGGCTTGGAGGGTTAAACAAGAGTCACTATACTACTTTTATGTCAATTCTATACTTCGAAATAGTAAAAGAACATGGGAAGATATATTATGAGTTATAGCAATATATGCATTTGAGTTGACGCATATATGATGAGATTGCCACAGATTTCGATGATTTTGTTTTCTCCAAAATGGCTGGATCAAATTAAATTACTGCATGATACTGGATGGCAATGACAATGACGAACAGATGAAAGTAGTCAATATTAAGAAAAATTTAAATATTAACCTATTCTGCACAGATACTAATTGAGGAATAATTCCAAGCCTTGGGTTTTATTCGATATAAATAATTAGTTCTTTTAATTCTTTGTTCATAGAATTTATTGGGTATGATCACTTGCCTACACCATTGAACCACTCAATTCAAGCCATCTTGCTACTCTAGCTTTTCTTTAATTCAAGCACTAAAGATGATGACTTGAGTCCTCATTTCTTAAAATTTAATAAGGGAAAAGTCTCATAAAATAATTCCTGCCCTTCTTAATTATAAAATATTACAAAGTGGAAGAGTCTCTGTATGAAGACACATCCTAAGAAAAAAAAAATTCTCAAAGCTTATCTCCTTGAATAGACTTATCATTCTTTAAAGAAAAAATTACAAATTCCATTCGAATAGTCTCCAGCTTTTCATATCATAGGACGGGTATTCATACTTCAATAGATTTTTTATGATTAAGTGATGTGAACTTTTAGGTCATCTTGTATCTAAATAAATTTTTATTTGATTCTTCTTAATGAACGAGGAGCGAAATTTTGCTACCCCAGGCACACTTCTTGGTAATCGGGGTCTTTTTCATCTTATCACTTAGGAACCGTCAACGAATACAAGCCTGGAGATGGAACATATGTTAAAGATGACAAAATATTCGCTGCATATGCTGGAAAAATAAATGTCACTTCAGATCAAGGCCAGCATGAGATCTCAATCATCAGAGGAAATAAAGGTGCAAATAAACACAGTTATTTCACAATTGGAACTGAAATCTATGGAAGAGTAGATTCTTTTTGCTCAAATAATGAAATCAGGTCCTCTATATAAAAGAAGATTTGGCCATGGTCAGAATTATTGCCATAGAAAAGCAGCCAATCAACCAATATATTGAAGGGATACTTAGAAAGAAAAATATGAGGGAATTCGAAATCGATAAGCTCAGAGTCGACCAAGCATTCATTCCAGGAGATATCATCAAGGCTAGAGTTGTAAGAAATGAGCTATAATATTTGAAACCTTATTAGTTGTCTCTTGGAGACTCCAGGAAAATCTTCTTAACAACTGCCAGTGATGATTTGGGTGTTATTTTTGCCAGAAATCAAGAAACAAGTAATAATGATATTTGTTTCCTAATTTTTCTAAGACCAGCTAATGCTTCCTTATGACTGGAAGGAAATGATCTGCCCTCTCTCAGGTTTAAAAGAACCCAGGTATTAGAGTCTCAATATAATTTCTTATTATTGTTAGAAAAAGTGCTAAACCCGACTTTGCTAATTTTGACGAGAATCCTCAATAAAAATTGGAAGTTTAATAGTGTTGTGTCTCTAATAAAGTATTGTTCTTTTGTAATATAGATAATACTTTCTTTTGACAAAATTTGCAAATTTATTCCACTGGGGAGTAAAATGAACATTAGTGATAAATAATAAACCGGAGCTTATGTTCCTTAAATAAGTTCACCTTCAAGAAGCAACTATTGTTATATAAAAATATTTGCAACTCTGAAAGTATCAGTACATACATAAATTAGGAGTTAACATATTTCACAAGTGAAAAGTTGGATGTCCCAAGGTTAACTTGAGAAGTTTCCAGAATCCGAAGACGAGTTATCAGCACCAGCAGATTCATTAAGGTCTGCTTTATCAGATCTTTTGCCGAGCCAGGAACCATTCAAGGCTGGACTGTCGGTCTGTACAGCAGATTTATTATCAGAGATATCCATGCTAAGCTTTAGCTTTTCTTTCTCCCTCGATATAATGTCACTATGGCTAAGCGATTTATTTGTCTTGACAAATCTTCCTTGGACCCTTTCTCTTTGTTCAGCTAAGTCTTTCCTGATGGCATATCTAATGTGTTTCCATTTACGGTGCTTTTTCTTTTCAAGGAATCTCTCGACTTTTTCCTTTCGTTCTTCTCTGGTCAGCGGGCCAATGTAATGAGGAGATTTATAAGAAGAGTATTTGCCTCCAAAAGCATCAGAATCACTGAAGTTGCTGCGGCTAAGCGAGCTGTTGGAATTAGAAAGTGGAGTTGTTGTAGTAGACAGTAAATCAAGATTTAGAAAAGGAGAAGCGAAGGGTGTTTTTAGAAATGAAGTTATAAGGCTGCTAGTCTTGAATTTATGCTGATCATTCTCAGGTGAGGGTACATGGGTAAGCTTATTCAAAGTGTTCAACTTCTCACCCAAGTCAAGGTTCAGGTACTTAGAAATTCCAGCGAAATTCATGACATTTTCCAATAAGAAGTCTTTCTTAGGTTGAATATTTGGAGATTCGCCTTCATCCACAACTTTGCCCAATTTTACAGGCTTTGGTATAACAATAGGGCGTGCTAGGTCTGAAGGCTCTTCAATCTTCATAGAATTGTTTTCTGATTTGACCACAGGGGAACGAATATTTAAAGTCAAGTCTGAAAACTGCTCAGCAAGCATATTTCGTTCTCCGGAGGTAGTACTATCAGAGGAATCAGAAGACATGGACAGCTTCCTCTTCTTTACCATGCCGGAATCTGAATTTACTTCTTTAAAGAGCTTAGCAGGGGTTAAAACAAGAGGAATTGGCTTGAAGGACTTTTCCATTTGCGGCTTTATTAGTATGTATTTATATTAAAAAAATTATTTAGGGCCCCCTTTATTAAAGTACAAAATTCTGTTTAAATCTGAAGAATTAAATAATTCAAATTAGACTTCAGACCGGAAAGCATTTCAACGATACTTAATAACTTAGTTGCTATCAGAGAACACAAGCGACCCTCTGGCGCCTCTAATTCAATTTAGGGGTATAGTAGAAGAAAATTACTCTAATTATTAACTCAAAAATTTGAAAATTCTATTCAGATCAGAAGACTCTATATTTAAAATAGCAAAAAAGTACAATATTTACATGTATAGGAAGTTACTCAACCAATGATATGAATTACCATTAAATCAAAAATCTAGAATCAATCATAGTCTTGAAGGAAATATTATCTTCTCCCTTAGAGCTTCTGTAAAAAGTCATCAGCTTATCGCAGATATAAGCCAAGAAAATAGCAGCCAGAGTGTTGTGAGTGATCATGTCCCAGATACAGTAGAACAAAATATCAATAATGAGCAAAGAGAATTCATGTCCGTGGAACCAGACATCAGTAAATTCGTAGTTTCTGTTTCTGAAAAATACTGGATTTCCTTTAATATTGACAACATCATAAGGAGGAAGTCCCCAGATTCTATGTTCATAAGTCTTGTCTCTGATTGCAGTAGTTCCTCTGGCTTTAGTTTCTGAGATGATCTCTTTAAGATAAGTTTGGAACGAAATTCTTGATCTCTATAAATATTATAAAAGGCTGCAAGTGATAATACCTCCACGATATCCATCGCAATAGCCTTAGCTATCTCATTTTCCCCTGTTTGTGTTTTCTTTTTCTTCTTTTTTAATGCCCCTGAATTATGGACTCCAGCAAGTTTAGATAACTACAACATGAGTCATTGTTGATATCACTCTTACTGCATCATATTTCTGTCTGAATTCCTTTGAAACAAACATCTCATAGGTCTGTAGATCACTGTCTGCAGGAGTTAGCCCTTGATATCTGATTGGCTTTCCAGGTTCTCCTTCACAAAGGCTCCTCAAGTGCTCCTTCGAGACTTCAGACACTCCCAATGGAGACTCTCCGTGAATGTAATATCCATGAAGAGGACCATCCATAATCACTACTGAAACATTTCCAATTGCACAGAGGTCAATGAACTCCCTCACTGTGTAGCTCCAACAATAGGCAATTATTCTTCTAACAACTACGGAACTTAACAAGGATCAAAAACCAGCCTTACTGTACATAATTATGCCGATAATTAGCAACAACACTACAGCTAGGAAGTACTTTAGCACATAGTTTCTTGGGATATGACTATCTACGTCTGTCTTCATAAAAGGAATGACCGAAGCTGTTTCTTGCCATTCGAAACCAAGCATAAACACACCAAAAATGAGGAACAGCCATTCTAAGTCAATAAATCTGAAAACTTGTCTCTCGTTGAATTCGTTGGCTACAAACAAAATTCTCCAGGCCGATTGAAAGAAAGTCTCAGTTCTGTCCACTTCCTTGATATAGATTTGTGGTTTTTCCTACAAAGTTGAGATTAAATTGTAATTTTTTTTTACCCAGTCAATAAAGAAGATATCAATGTTAGTCTGGTATCTGATGATCTGCGCCATTTTGATGAACTGGAAGACACAGACAATCGCAAAGACAATCTTGAAGTCCTTATATTCAGATTCGCTTTCATCGGGGATAAGGAATTTCACCGAGTTTTGCATCTTGAAGGTGACGAACCAATATCCCGTCATAATCAGGAGATAGAAGAACATGATATCACCCCAGGAACGAATTCCATAATTGAAGAATTGAACAATCAATTTTGTTGTCCTTGCAGCATGATCAGCAGAATCAACAGGAGGATATCCTTTATGCCACAACCAAACTCTGATAATAGCAATCAATACAGCAATCACATTGCAAGCAATAAACAGCCCATTAGTACCTCCGAACAAGTTCTTAGGATCGATTTTATATTGAGTCTATCTATTAGTATCATAATATCCAAAATTTACTGAAAACTTAGATGTAACTTTTGGATCATCATCTATCAAGCTGGTCTTTAATTCTTTATAAGTAATGACCAGATAGGGTCTGAAAATCTTGCTGGGACTTTCTTTATTCACCCATACAACCAAGGTCATCTCTGATGGGTATCTTATGATAGCTGGTTCTTTTCCAGCTAGAAAACCACCACTCTGGTCTATAGCTGAAATCGTGTCAACCATAAAGAATCTTCTGGTAAATCGAGCTCCAGAGTACCCAGTTCCTACGTTGGGAGTACTGTCATCAGCTAGTGCTTGTTAAAAAAGTTTTGGTAAAGGCTTACCAATTCTGAAGTTTGTGATTTTGACGGGAACATCAACAAATTTGCCGCTTCTGTCCTTAATATAAAGTTCGTAGAAATATGTCTCTTTGCTCATAAACAGGTTAATGTTGACAGTGCAACTATTGTGTAAGACATTGGTTACTCAAGTATACCTGATTTCAATAGGAGCTCCAAATGTTCTGTAAGTATCGGAGTCAGCAAAGAAAGTTGGGCAGATAAAAATTTCATTTGTGACTGGAGATATTCCCAAATAATTTCCATGGATATCATATTTGGCTAGATAATAGTCAAACTTGCTCTTTTGGGAAGTGGACTTCTGATCAAAAGTGACTTCCAAATCAATATTTGCTTCAGTAATCACTTTGTTAGCATCATTCAAATAATAAAGCCAGGGATATCCTTCCCTTCTTCCAGGACTAATGTATTGTTAGATTGATAAAAAACTTCGTTACTCTTCATTGGCAGCAACCATAGAAGCCTTAGCAGCACTATTCTTATATAAGGTGCAGATGGGATGTCTTTCGCTATATAAAACAAGAACACAGAGGTTTGCAAATATCTGGCAACTTTGAGGGTTGTTGTAGACAATACAGCCGACTGCAGCTTCGTTGTAGAAGTAGCTGATAGTGTCAGATGTATCAATAGCAACAGTGGTAGTTTCTCCACCTACAATGACTTCTCTATATGTTATTCTCTTAACGTAACTCAGCTGATAATTTGTCCCTAGCTTTGCAATATCTGTGTTAGCAATACAGTTATCACCAATTCCTGCTGTATAACCAGTCTAAAAATAGTTATGAAAGATTCACCATTATATTACTCCACATTTGCAGGTATAGGGATCCGTTGTCATGTCATAAACTCGGTTCTTTGGGCAAGGAGTACACTCAGTTACTCTCCTATCCATTTATTCAAGATTTAAAGGCTTTTACCTAGTGCTAGGGCCTGGAAAGGCAGATGGATCACAGGTCACACATGTCTTGGTTGCAGTTTCTGTTCCTGTAATATCATAATCGAGTGCAGCCTGGCCATCAGCACACGCACACTCTCCAAGTGTAGTGGAAACTGAACCCCCTGGGCAAGGACGGCACTTTCTTTGATCAGCACTTGGAGCTTGGTTCTTAAAAGGTCAAAAATTATTCTCTTAATTCAATACTGATGCTAGACAGTTCACACAGGTTCCATGCCAGCCAATTAAGTCTTGAGATGAGAAAGCCCAGCCTGGTTTACAGATACATGATATTCCATCTGGAGCTTGGACGGCATTATCTTGGCATTTTCTACAGTCTAAGCGTGTTGTGTCATAGTAAGAGTCGGAGGGACAGTTGGGATTGAAGTTAAAAGCTACCACTGAGCCTAGGATTAACAAAGATATTAGGCAATAGGACCGAAAGTAACTTATCATGATTTAAATTCAAAACAATAAATTTATTTGCACTGGTTTTTCTCAATAACAACTACTTAGTTTGAATTGAGTTTTGAAGATTTTCCGCCAGTATAACAAGCCCTCTCAAACTTTAATAAATTTTTTTCAACACGCCTATCAAAAGATATATAAGTTTTGTTATATCTTCTAATAGAAGGGATCCTGACTCCACTCTAATGATTTTATTTAAGTCATTCAGAACCAAATTCTGACAAGATTTCTGAAAGGTTCTATCTGAAAACGAACCAAAAGCTTATTTCAAGGCTCATTTTTGTTGTTTGTTATATTTATTCGTTAGTCTTAGACGACTCTTTTAAGCCAGAGTGAACCAACTAGGCAATTTGCCAAGTCAAAGTCACCTAGGGAAAGAAGACCCTATCTTAAGGGTGAAAATGAATCCCTCCTTTGATCGCTATTGCTTTTAAGGTCGTAGTCTACTCCTGAAAAGGTTCCCGATCAGTTTAATTACAGAGTATATTTCCAAAATTTGATTCTTTTAATAAACTCCATATTTATTCTGAAAGCCAAAGGCTTAATATTAGCCAAACTCTTGCAAATAAGAGCTCCTTTGATTGCTATTTCGGCTTATATTGCGAGAAGACCAGAAAGGAAATCCCGCTCAAAGAATTAAAGATTGATAATGCCTTACTCAATGAAAGTTTCGTTAGAGTTAAATATGCTCAAAAAGTACTTCAACCATTCAAACAGCATGCTCCATACTGAATATTTCTTTCGAATTTCTTCTGCAGCCTGTCTGGCGGTTTCAAGGCCAAGATTGGTGACAAAGTCATGGAAGGAGCAATCAAATCGAAAGAACGGGCTAAAAAGGAATACAAGGAACACGTTGAAAAAGCAGATACTGTGGCCTATGCTGAGATCCTCCCAGAAACTCACGATATCATGAAAGTTCTCATAGGAAATATTCCTCCTCTTACTGAAATAGACATCGAGTTCTCCTACATTGACAAGCTAGATATCAGCATGAATAAGTTCAGAAAGTTATCTACTCAAACTACTGATAAAGCTAGATCAATATTCCGTGGATCCTCCTCAGGAGAATTTTTTGAAGAAATAGGCGACTTCTTTAGAGGGGCTTCCTGTTGCAATGATTCGGCTCGGGAGAGGAATAAAGAGTTAGTCCCTCTTCCCAAGCAACAGTTTCTGTCATGAGGACAAACTAACAGACATTGTCATGAAGGCCAAATTGTCTGGCAGCGGGGAACCAGATTCTGACTTTGCCAAAATTTGGGTCTTGATCTCAATTTGATACAAGCTAAGATACCAGTTCTGCTGTTTAAACTTGATCAAGCCCAAGGTATTTGGCCAACTATTATTGTCCTCGTTTGGATATTCTGCTATGAAGCCATCTTAGGAGCTTAGTCATAACAAAGCTACCCAATGGTTAACCAACAAAAATGTCAAATATCAAGAGTTTTACTAAGAAGCAAAGGCTTGGCTTAGTCTGTAATTGTTTTATATAATTAAGGAAATAGCTTTACATTTTTCATACAATCATGAATAACATTCGCATTTATGTATTAAAATAGCCTGCTAATACTGCTAATTTCTAGCAAATTATTGAAATCATCTGATCTCATCCCATTTACAATCTTAAAATAAAATTTAATTCCAAACATATTATCTCACCTTCACAACATGAGCAGCGGCGTAGATGAAATGATGGTTGACTCTGACCAAGTCCAGGAGCAAACAAGTTCTGAGGTAACATCAACAAATTCCGAGTCCTCAGGCAGCAGTAGTAAATTCCAAAATTTGGTCAATGAATGCAAAACAAAGATATATACACTGGATGACTTACCTACCCTTTTAGAGGAAATTAGATCAGAAGATCTGCATAAGCAGTATAATGGAGTGATTGGAATAAGGAAACTTCTCTGCAAAGACCAAGATCTACCGATCCAGCAAGTCATTGAGGCCAATTTGGTACCTGTGCTCATGAGATTCTTAAAGATGCCAGTCGTCGAAATACAGTTTGAGAGTGCTTGGGCCCTTACTAACATTGCCAGCGGAAACTCACAACAAACGAGAGTAGTCATCGAACATGGAGGGATTTCAGGATTTTTGAGTCTCGTTCTAAGTCCCAATGAGGATGTCTCGGATCAGGCGGTCTGGGCTTTGGGAAACATTGCTGGAGACTGTGCGGAATTCAGAGACATGATCCTAGAAGAAAAAGGACTCCCGTTGATAATCAAGGCCTATGAAAAGGCGACTAAGATTACGACCAAAAGGAATGCAATGTGGACAATAAGCAATTGCTGCAGGCTAAAGCCTGCTCCCCAGTTAGAGCTTGTAAAATGTGCTCTTCCATTATTGAAAACTACCATTGAAAAGGAAGAAGATGTGGATATTTTGGTTGATGCTCTTTGGGCACTCAGCTACATTTCTGATGGCGACAATGACCGCATTCAGACAGTTATAGATAGTGGGGTTGTTCCTCACCTCATCACAAGACTTGATAGCACCGAGCTCAAAGTCTTAGTTCCTGCATTGAGAACAGTTGGAAATATTACTCTTGGAGATGACAAACAAACAGAGATTTTACTGTCATTCTCCAATCTTGTAGGCACCTTAATGAGACTAGCTCAACATAGCAAGCAATCAATTAAGAAAGAGGCTCTTTGGACACTTTCAAACATAACTGCAGGAAATGAACACCAGATTGAAACAGTTACATCCTCTGTTGTTAATATACAGCAATTGATAAACTCCTGCCTAAATGAGAAAACAGATATTGCAAGAGAGGCAACCTACGTCTTGGCTAATGCCTGTTCTGGAGGAACTTCAGAACAAGTGAAGAGACTGGTCAACGAAGGAGTTATAGAGTGCTTTGGTAGCATGCTTCAAAAGGAGAACATTGTCCTTGTTGCATTGGAGGGCTTGGAAGCAATACTCAGGACTGGGGAAACAGAAAATTCAGAAACAAATCCATATGCCACAAGAATGGAAGAAAAGGGAATCATAGATTATATTGAGAAACTTCAGGAGCATCCCAATGATCAGGTCTATCAAAAGGCCTTAGGAATCCTGGAGACCTACTTCTCTGATGAAAATGAGGAAGATGCAGGTGTAGGTTCAGATGTAGATGGAAATGAGAATGGAAGTGAAGATAATCAAGAAGGACAAGAAGTTGAAGTAGATCAACCAGAAAGAGATAACTAATCCTCCGACAACCTTAATATCAACATTTATATCTTGCCTAAGTAGATAACTTTAAGACTCAGTCCATGAATTTTATAACAGTATATATTTTACAAGACCTGTATTCCCAATAAATCCCGATGAGTTTTCTTTACAATCAAAAAAAAAAAGAGGACACAAGGCTTACTGCCTTTTACAAATGAACAGTAATAATGACAAAAAGATAGTGGTTACTACTTCTCAAGAAACCAACTTTTCCAGCAACACTCCGTTTAACCCACAAGATCATAAACCTAAAAAACTGAATAAATAAATCAGGCTAATCTTTACATAATTAAAATTGATGAAAGTGGTCTAATGGGTAAACTCGAGAAACTACAGAAATACCCTCATAAGAAAGTATATGAGAAGGCTTTAAAATCTTTGAAGTATTCTTGACCGCTGAAGAAGATATAGAAAAATAATTCTTGTATGCTTTAGGCTTTCATAATGGGCTAGTGATAAGATATTTTCCTTCATTTCAATATCTAAATCCATATTACAAGTTAAGATTCAAAGCAATTTACAGTTTTAGTTGCAATAATTTTTCTGCAATCAAAATTTTCACCATAACGAATTGTGGATATTGTTCCCAAATAATTACAGAGTTAATGATCTTATTTAGGCATACATTCATGTTACTTATTAACCGCATGGAAAATTACATTGTTGATAATTGGAATCAATTTATTAACACAAATCATTGCAAATCATTCAGAAATTCGGTGTCCCTGTTCAATTATTCTCAATGCTCCTTCTGAACTCTTCAAAATCTACGGCATCATAATCTGACACAAATGGAATAACATTAGCCAAAGCCTTGTCAAGAATTCCAATACTGAGAGGATCATTTTGAATTTGATCCTCACTTGGCTTGATCTTAATAGCTTCTGGGTCGGAAGGACTGCAGGCTTTGTATATGGGCTTATTTTTATTTGAATTATCAACAATCTTGAAATACTCGCTCTTGGCGCTTCTTCTAGAATTCATCATTATAGCTCCTTCGATCACTTCCATCAATTCTGAGATAGTATATCCCTGGGCCTTTTTTGCAAACTTTTCGACATCACTCTCTTCAATTTTGCAAGAAGTCTTGGCAAGTTGTGAATTAAGTAGGTGTCTAATTAATTTTTCGTCTGGCATGGGCATGTAAATCTTGGTCTGGAAGGATTCAATAAGAGCTTTTTCTGCTCTGAAGGGGGCATTTGTCAATCCAACAAAAATGACAGGAACATCTGACTTATTAAGACGCTTGATTTCATCAATAAGCCTTTTAGTGGCTTCTTGGACCTCAGCAGTTTTAATATCACTCATAAATTCTAAATTATCAGCTACAAGGATCGTAGGCTTCTTCTCGTAAGCGACCTGGAAAATAGGCTCAATTGTGCCTGTCATTTTAAATAGTCTACAGTACTCCATTGAATGTTGATAATAGCAGAAGATGTTATTCTTGGTTGCTTCGTTACCAAGAGCCTTGATCAAGGGGCTCTTGCCAACTCCAGAAGGACCATAAATTAAATAGGAACGACTTGTGGGCTTGACGCTCTGTGGGTCTTTTGCATAATCAATGATTTCTTTCTTTAATCTTTCAAAGATCTCAGTGTGGTAGAGCTCAGAGTCACTGACATCGAAGATATCAGTTTGATATCCGTCGAGGAGCTGGGCTGCGAGTTCTTTCATGTCGAAGGCTCCTTGGTCTTGCGAGTCGAAGTTCTTTTCCATTAAATTAGCGAAATATCTTTTATTTAAATCTGATTGAGGATATCATGAGATATGTTAAATACTCCTGAGATAGTAGTAATTGTGGCAGATTTGATTATTGCACATTCAGGACAAGAATAATATTCATAAGACATAGATAACAAGTTTTTCTAGGCTCAACAGATAATTTGTGGTTAAATATTGCGACTCTATGGACTCATTTAAATACAATTTCCTATAAATATTATTCTTAGTCTATAAATCCTTCGAGAAAGGTTGCAAATACGAATTGGCAATTTGTTACTTGAGTCTATTTGTTTCATAGTCATAGTACTGACTAAGGTTTTTATTTGTGTTGATCTTTTCCCTTCTCTGGGAGACTTCATCAGTGAATTCTTCAGACAATAATTTTCCTTGTCTATCATAGATCTCAATTCTAATCTCTCCGCCGAGATCCTCCACTGAGATTACATACTCATAGAGGTTGTTAGTGAATTCACTAGCAAGAGAGGCCTTCACGTCATTCTTAACTTTAGGAGTGAATTTATAGCTTAACCATGTAGCAGTGATTCTCTCAGCAAGCGATCTGGCTCTATCAGTACTGTTATGGATAGTCAGGACATTGGTGGTTTTTTCGTTCAGCTCTGTCAATTGTGCCAAGGCTTCAATCAACATCTGAACAGTGTTGAAATTGATCCTATTGAGTCCACATTGGAACTTTCCCACGACAACACCTGGTTCTTTGAAGTCAATATTTCGCTTGATAAGTTCATAGATTTCATCAAATCTGCATTCCTCTAACAGGGTTCTCATCTCATTTCTGGTCTCATCATTGGGGTCTTTAAGGATCCAATGGTTAGCTTCATATACGACTGTCTCATACTCAACTCGGTCAACCGCTTCGGGTTCTGAATGATCACCTTCCTTGTATGATTTGAAGAATAAAGGAATAAGCTCATGGAGGAAGTCGAACATGAGAGCTCCTGTTTCATGGACATGTATTATGGGTAAGAATGCATTATGCTCAATTAAGAACTGCCTACAATCTCCACAAAGTGTTTCAAAGTTGTCACGACCTTCTCCTTCAACATAGTGTGCAATGGCTTTGAACTTTTTGTACCCAGCAGTCACGGCCTTGGCAATGATGCAGCGCGCGGGATGAAAAGCATCTCTGTAGGTCACCTCTTCGATTGTTGAACCTTTGAAGTATTTATTATCGAAAGTGACCATACAGGCGCCTGCTTTTCTTCCTGAATAAGGAGCATCGGCCTCTTTAGCAGCATCCTTAGCTCCCTGTACAAGTTTATCCACAACTTCTTGAGTTAAATACTTGGTAATGAACTCTCTCTTCTTGTCTTCAGTATTCATCTTAACCTTTTTTATTTAATTACAACAATTGTAGACATATCCAGTTTTAACCTCTACCTATAAATTTAAAAAAAGAATATGTCTTGTCAGTACTACTCTAAGAATAGACAAAGTAGCCAAAAACATCTGAAAATAACTTAATAAAGCAAAAATGTTCTATAAGAAGAAAAATAATTAATTTGACTAGCTATTATAAAATACAGTCAAAATGCCTAATATTCTTTGAAGAACGAAGAGGGTATGCATGGCTCTTTAATAGTTAGTTTATACCTTCCTCTTAGAGTCTGATTCAGATTGTCTTGTGTTCTTGCCCCTCTTTCCTAGGGTGATACTCAGAACTGAGAGGTCATATCCAAATATTTGTGATAAATACTTAATTTAATAACTAAATTCTGTAACTTCACGGTCTCTCTGTCTCCTCAATGTCTTATCCATGACACTGTCACTAATTTGCTTGGCATATATAATATTTTAAAGAAGTATTGATGATCGAGAATAGTAACAAACAAGTCATAATAGCATATTTTCATATCTGACGCTAGTGGCAAAGCAAATTCAGCAATCAGCTGTATTGAAATAAAATGGGCTTAAACTAATAATGCCCACTGCTCCTTATTTTATTATCGAACAAATTAATACTATTTAGCTGCTAAGATTTTTGAGACGATTCTTTTTTTGATTTAATTTAACTTAGCAGACAAATAAATAAAAATGGGAATCCTCAAACTTATGAGTCTCTTGCAGGACAAAGCTCCTTCCTGCATCAAGAAAATAGAACTCGAGTATTTGGCTGGCCGTGTTGTTGCCTGTGATGCTTCCATGGTATTAGATTGTATAACAGCCATGATTTACTCATTATAGTCTATGTATTCATTCCTAATCAGCATGCAAAGCATACACAAGCAGACAGGCCTCAAAGAATTAACAGATAGTGAAGGGAATAAGACTGCGTAGTGGTATTAGAAGTGATCGTAAATGTTTAGGCATTTATTGGGTCTATTAAATAGAACCATACAGCTTTTAACGACAGGCATTAAGCCAATATGGGTATTTGATGGACATGCTCCAGTACTAAAGATAGAAGAAGTAGATTATGCTATATTTTAACTAACTTCTAGCTCGACAAAAGAAAACAAATAAAGAACAATAATATGATCAAATATAAGAAAGCTGAAGAGGCTGGGCAGTTAGAAGATGCCCTAAAATTCAAGAAAAGCTCTGTATATGTCAACCAGAAAATGAAGGAAGATGCCAAAAAAATGTTAGAGCTACTGGGAGTTCCTGTGATTCAAGTAGACCAGTCTTCCAATTAATTTTATTTCAGGCACCCTGTGAAGCAGAAGCCCAGTGTGCTACCCTTGTCAAAGCTGGCAAGGCCTATGGCACAGTCACTGAGGATATGGATGCCCTTACTTTTGGTATGAAAGTTATTATCACAAAAACTAATTTCTGCAAGGCTCAAATTACTTGATCAGAGGCATTGTATCCTCGAAGAAGGATATCATAAATGAGATTTGTCTTGAAACCGCATTAAAAGAACTAGACCTGACCTATGAGCAATTTGTTGACCTGTGTATCCTATGTGGTTGTGATTATATGGAGACTATCGATGGTAAAATATGGAAAAATGGATGTTTTATGTGATAAGGGGTGGGACCAGCCACAGCATACAAACTGCTAAAAGAGCATAAGAATATTGAAAATGTTCTTGAGGTCGTTAGGGAAAAGCCAAGATATTTTATTCCTGATCCCTTCCCATATCCTCAAGTCAGGGAATTGTTCATTAAGCCAGAAGTTATAGAAAACACAGAAGCTCTTGAAGTAATCTTTGATAAATTAATTCTCATTTTAGCTTAACTGGACCCAACCAAATCAGGAAGAATTGGTAAAGTTCCTAGTTGAAGAGAAAAATTTCAATGAAACCAGACTTCTATCAGTCCTGAAGAAAATTACAGTGAGCGTTTAAAGGTATTTATCTTATTTTTTAGGAGCCTGGGGCTAAGAAAACGACTAGATCCAAGAAGAAAAAAACTACTGAAGAGATTCATGATAATCCTTTGGATGATTCAAAGTCATTTTAGAGTACTTAGGTGCTTATGTTTACTTTCAATATCAAACAAGCAAAGATTGGGGCCTGTATATATTGTTTTTTCACTAGAGTATTTTAGAATCAAATACAATAAATTTTAAAGTTTCAGCCAATGTGCCTTCCTTTTGAACCTATTCCACCACCAAACGAGAAATGTCAAAAGTTGGTGGACATACTGAAGACACTGTTGTGGATTCAGTTAGTGATGGGACTTCTAAAATTTATCATTGGAGATGGTTCACATGCAATGACAGATTTAATCTGTTGCCTAATTCTCTACCAGGGTTACTCCCAGCTCAACTGCTGTAACATGATCATATATATTTTCTTCAATTTTACCAATGCGACTTGGTTACTCAACATCATTGGAAGAAATATACAAAATGGATCATCATTTTTCCCACAAGCACAATATGCTCCCTGGCTTATAGAATATGCCAGCTTTGTTTTTTATATTATTGCCTTTTATTATGGCTTTGAAAGTTACAAAGAATTCAAGGCTTGTATGATCGAGCTTGGAGGTCCTATGATGGGAGGAGGTATGGTTATGGGAGGTAGCGCCTATGTCCCTCCGAATAGATATCAAACTGCAGGACAATCTAGCTCAGGTAAACCTACTGTAAAAGAGTATAACTGTTCTAGGAACTAGGAGAAACGACCCAGATGAGGAATCTGGTTTTGGAAGAGCCCAGCCAACAAGTACTACTACTACAGGTCAGAGCTCCAATAGAAGTGGAGGGTTCCAACCATTTTCTGGAAAGGGTATTTCCATTGGAGGTGGCTGAGCAAGATAATTCATTCAAAAATTACTTTTATTCTTGTTGTTTACATAAATTCATTTGTATCGTGCTCAAAGAAGACAGCCTCTTTGGCCGTTCAGTCTGTGTTACTATTAAAGTAATTAACAATACAAAATAAGTAAAATACGGCTAGTGAATACAGGCTATTGACAAAAAAAAACTTAGCAAACATTAGAAAAGGTCCTATAAAAATGAAATTCTTCATTAAATGAGCCTGGAATGCACAGTGTCAAATTTAGTAAGCATTTATGCTCTGAGCGGTTCTCAAGTATCTCCTGCATCTTATTCCTGATTGTTGACCTCAAATGTTTTCTCTCAAGAGCATCTCTATGCAGCCACTCTTCCTCTATTTGTAGGGTACAATAGAAATTCAAATCATCAATTCCCAATTGTTCAAAAAATTTACTTAAGGTAATCTCTATCTGCCTGAGGGTTAGCTTATCATTTTGGTTTCTGTAGTGGATAGCCTTTAAGGATTTTAGTCCTTTGATATCTTCAATGAAATCTGAATGAAACACTTTGCTTGCAACTAAGATCAAAGAAAGATGTTGAACATGCGTAAGCGATCTGAGAAAAGATCTAACAGCTTCTTGGTTGATATTATTCACACTAAGAACTAAGTGGCAATTAACAATATTTTGAAAATCTTTTTGAATGAGGCTAGGCCTTGCTTTAGAGTTTCCAAACGAAGGGAGTCTAAGCCTCAGACTAGTAAGGCTCTTCAGCATATCGAAGGATTCATAAAGAGTATCATACTCTTCAAATTCCTCAATGCTTAAAGACAGTGAGACCTCTTCTAGGTCTTTTATTTTGGAAAAGACTTCGTTGCTGGAATCGAGGAAATTCTTAGTACAAGTGTAATCTCCTAGGAACAATCCTAGATACTTGATATGGAAGGGGCCTTGAATTTCTTTTATAGCCTTACAAAAATCGATAATCGATTTATAGTTCCAGTTTACTTCAATAATCAAGTGAGACAATGTTTCTAGCTTAAACATGGATTCAATAATGAGGCCAAATCCCTTATCCTCGGGATGAAACAAGAAGTCCAAAACCCTTACATTCGTTAGATTCTTTATCCAGTCTTCGATTCTATAATAAGCAAGCTCTTTAGTATTCAGCATTAACCTTTTGGTGAACTTTTTATACAAATTTGATCTCTCTTGGTTAGACTGGGAGCTCTCTGGAAGGGCAAAAGTATCAGAAGAAAAAGCAATATATTCCACCAGTTTCATAATCTCTGCATTACAGGTTGTATTGAAAAATTCCTTATCAACAAAAAATCTCAAATCAAAGGAAACCAAATTTCTGAGTCCTCTCCAGTCAAGAAAATGAATGCTTCCTGGTATCAGGTTACTGGCATCATGAAAGTCCAGAGCGAGCTTTTTGATCTTTGGTAGTTTCGCGATACTATATGAAAATGATTGAATCTTTTCTTGATTATCTATTACTTGTAAAAAGAACATCTGCTGGCTTTTAAGAATGATCGCTAGCTTCTCAAGCAGTACAAAGCGGTGAAGATTCTTGGGAAATAATTGAGTGAGCTCTCCCAACTCTCTGCTAGAAATGTTGATAACAAGTTCTCTGAGCCTTTGAAAGCCCCTAAGTACCCTCAAAATTTCGACAGATTGATATCGAACCTGGATAGAAAGTTTTGAAAGCTGCTTGTTAGCCCGGATTAGCTTTAAGTACTTTTCTTGTTCGTGCCTGTAGGAAATTGAAAGCAGCTCAAATTCTTTTGCTTCTCGTAATTTATTGTAATTGAATAATTGGATTGTTGATACAAATAAGACCATTTTTTTGGACTGTTTGGCTCTCTTTAGTACTTTATGCTGATATTCATGTCTTAGCACCATTCTTTGTGGATTTTTGGTAAAGTATTTCCTTGCAAGATATAGGTCTTTCCAAGAGTGAATAAAAAGCCTGTTAGGAGATTTTATAAACCACCACTCTCGTTTTATCTCTTCATAGGTCTTAATAGTATGAGGATTTGACCAAGGATTGCGGATGTCCCAATAGGGTATCTCCATCCTGAAGAAAGTTTAATTAAATAACATAAAAGAAGGAATTTAAACTTCTATAAAGAACCTTTTAGTCTATCCTTTATATCAAACAATACAGAAGTACAGTCCATGGCCTTGTCACTTACTGTGTTTTGCAGTAACTTTTTCAGAATTACAGAGAATTATGGCCTGATTGCTGCAAAGAAAATTTTTGAATCATTCGTATTATCTCACAACAAAGCCTCTCGTGCTAGAAACACTTATATATTACGTTGCTAATAAAATTAAAGTACCCCTCAGACATTCAATATAGAAAAAACTTAAAATTCTCAGTCAAAAGGAAATTGATAATCACCATGTCTCGGAAAGGCTAGAGAGTGCCGAGTTGGAGAGGCATCCAAGAAAGAGAGTTTTGGTTGTAAGTAGAGTAGTTACCTTTGATTTTCTGAGTACAGTCCTGATCAATTGAAATCTGATGTATTATTGAATCTTAGGAGAATAAGTTTTCGGATCCACTTAAATTCAATAAAAAGCAGAGATAAATTGCTTGATTGAAAAAAATGGCCAGCACTAATCAAACAGACAACATCATTGATAATGAGTACTATGAATAACCTCCTTCCTCTAAACACTACCTAGGGAAGCCAAGGACTATGTTCCTGAAGTCATCTTAAGAAAAAGAAACAGAGAAGCCAAAGTCGCCGAAGAAAGAGCCAACGCCATCAAGGGAAAGAAACAAAAGGCTAAGGAAGGCAAGAAATATGAACTTATCAGAGCTGAAAAGTTCGTGAAAGAGCATAGACAAAGACAAAGATCCTATGCTGACTTGAAGAAGAGAGTAATATATGAAAAATCTGGAACTAACTCCTTAGACTAAGAAGTCAACCCGTGTTGAAGTTCCCAATACTTCAGCCAAGGTCATCCTCATTATTCGTATCAGAGGGTAATTATCAGCATGACTAACCTAATTTCTAGTCACAATAAACTAGTTGCCCCTCAAGTCTTGAAGATCTTGAGATTGTTTAGACTTAACTCTCTTTACAGTGCCTCTTTGATCAGATTGAATAAAGCAACCTTGGGCATGTTGACTAAGATTGAACCTTATGTTACCTATGGGTATGAGTCAGAGTATATTTATTAATCATGATAGATATCCCAGCAGAAAGACCATTTCTGACTTGATATATAAGAGAGGCTATGCCAAAATAGGCAAGGAAAGAATTCCCATCACCTCAAATGAAATCGTTGAAAAGCATCTTGGTGACGCCGGAATTATTTGTGTTGAAGATCTCGTCCATGAATTAGCTACCTGTGGAGATAATTTCAAGGAAGCCAACAGTTTTGTCTGGTATAGATTGTTTTGGATATGAATTAATTGTAAAGGTCATTCAAGCTAAACGAACCTAAAGAAGGTTTCAAGGATAAAAGAATTCCGTTCAAGGATGGCGGAGACTGGGGTAATAGAGAAGAACTCATCAATGATTTGGTTCAGAAGATGATCTAAGCATTAAATTGTATAAATATCCACGTCATTTGTGTAAAATATTATCCGTGTTCTATTTTATGCTTTCTCATATCAATGATAAAACCGCCTATGGTCTCATCCACCAGTTTAAATAGATTTCTTCTTGGGGCTGTCATTTCGAGTCTTAGATACTAAGTAAGTCATAGAAAAGGACTTTTAGCAGGACTCGATTTTGAGGAACCTTTGAAATTCCTCAAGTACCTGTGGGTTCCCTTAGCTAACCTAGGGCCATGCATCTAGTAACCGACATTCAAAGAAATCTTAAAACACACCTTCAGTTAGCGATAGATTTATCTGAACCCCTAACAAATATCAATTTCAGTTTAATGCGCAATTTTTGACGATATTAAGAAATTAGGAATATAAAAGTTAAATAACTTTTAACGAATACATATATTCGGCAATAAATCATTTGTCGTAAGACACAATGGTACAAGATAGTCACCTTTCTCTGAGCTTTCTAGAATAGCGAAACAGTCCAATTGAATCCCAGAATCATTCAAGTTCTCCAAAGACAAATATCTGAGATCATTAAGAGACCTCCTGATAGTAAGCCCTTTTCTCGCCCTTTCTAAACCTACAATAGGCGTCAGATATGTCCTCAATGAAAGTGACATCCTAGACATACAAGCAGATATAATTGGTCCTGGTAATATCTCTGTCTTCCGTGTGTTAACCTGATTCAGTTGAAACACCATACTATGGAGGAGTTTTCAGATGTAAATTGGTACTAAGTAGCGAATTTCCTAAGGTACCTCCTAAAGGTAACAAACTTTTAATTGTTTTAGCATAACCATTTCAAGGATACTTCACAACAAAGATTTTCCATCCAAATGTTTCAGAAAAAGGAGAGATTTGTGTGAATACTCTCAAGAAGGACTGGAATCCTTCATCCTGGTCTCTTGCAAACATTTTTGAGGTATTCTAGCAGATCTGTTAGATATCAGTTATAGGTCATCAGATGTCTGTTGATCGTCCCCTTCCCAGAAAGTTCCCTAAATGATGAAGCTGGCAAATTGTTTATGGAAGACTATGAAGAATACGCAAAGCACGCTAGAATGATTACTCAGTTGTATGCTCAACCCAAAGATCCCAGCATTTTACAAAGACCCTCAGCCATGGATGTAAAATGTTTATATCATTTATTCTTATTTTCCAGGAAGAGCATTCCCCTATTGAGAGAACCAACAGTCAGTCTACATCAAGCCCTACAAAGTCTCTATTTAGCAGTGGCAAAAGCGATAGCATCATTAGTGAGGAATCTCAATTTACTAAAGAGAATCTTGAGTCCTCCTTCAGTGAAATTAAGTTTGAAAAGTCAAACAGTTTCGCATTTGCGAATCAACCTGGCAGCTTCACAAATATTTGTGAAGAAGTTTTGACAAGTTTGACCAACTCAATGCAAAATAGTTCTACCAATATGAACAATATCATCTTCAAGAAGAGCAATTCTGTTAATTTGGGCTCCCAAAATAACAATACCTCCTTGAACATGAGCATTGGCTCTTGCTCAACCACAAGCTCTATCGGAAATAATTCCTCTCTTGCCAATAAAAAAGACAATGAAAAGAAGATCTGGAGGAAAAGAATCTAGCCATCTCATCTGTATATCTCTATGTTAAAAACTCTGTAGACTTTGTACTACATTATTTCTCATATCCATTTTACTTTTTGTAGTAAGGGACACCAGCCAAGCTCCATCAAAATATTAAGATAAACCAGAATAAACTTCTTCTAGTCAACATTGAATAACGCTTATCCTATTTATGTTAATCAAGCTCAGAAAAACTAACTATAAATCTTTATTTTTATAATCTCCTCTAATTAAATTATTGATCTAAAGAGTGCTTCTCCACTTTTCTAAAGACTTGCGATGACTTCTTTGGCATAAGGAGAGTAGGAATACCGGTGACCTGAAGATGAATTCCCTTTCTAACGATAGTAAGGATACAAAAAAAATAACTTTAAAAGTACTTATTAAAGAATTTATTAGGCAAAATAAAAATTATATTTATAGGTCTCTCAAAAGATGTCTAATCCTCACCAGCAGTTCGTATTTCCAAATTCTAAGGTCATTCCTTTGAATTATGTTCTGAAATACGAGCCTCCCCTTATCGGAATGGTTTACAGAGTTCACCAGAATGACAAAAAGAAAAGAATATACAAGATCTATCTTCATGGGCTCATTTACAAGAATGACGCAGAAGCTATTACAAGCCAGCTCTTCCAAGAACACCCAGCTTATTTAAACGAGAAATTTATCTCAAAAAACCAAGTATTCTTTTAGGGTTTGAGTTTTTCACTAAATATAGGTAAAAAAGCTTGTTGAAAAGTTGCTACAGGGCTGGAGGAAGGGCAATGGCATCACTTCAAGTGATAGAATAATGAACAAGGAAAGTACAGCTGAATTGCTGAGTATGAATATTCCTCAGGGAGGGCGCCATAACGAAGCAATCAATATTCAGGACTTTGAAAACTATCAACATGAGACCAAAAATAATAAACACAAGAAATATGAAGATGTCGAATTAGAAGACGAGAATGAATTAGACAAGAATATTGACGAGCTGGACCCAAAAGATTTGGAATTTGAAGAAAAAAATTGGGATAATGATCAGAATGATAAACACGACCAGGCCAGCAAAGGGCATCAAGAGAAAAAAGGAGGAAGCAAGATTCATTTCTTGAAGAATCTCAGTGAGCATCATCATGCCCATCCCAAAGAGGAAGAGCTCGACTACATTTTGGACGACCCTGAAAACTTAGGATCAATTGATGATCTATAAAAATTCACTGTCCGTGTATTTTTTTTTTGTTCTCAAGTGCATGTTTACAATTATGGGATAAGTCCCTATCCACCAGGATTGTTGCTATCCTTGTGGATAGATTATGGCTTAGTAAGCTTGAGAAAAATTTTCTTAATTTGAAAACACAGACTCTGTTTTGTGATAATACATTAAGAATAATTGCAAACTTATAGAAAGGCCTCACGCCACAAATAATACATTACAAGTTTGTTAACTATTTCATACCAAGTCTGGAACTTTCTCTTCATCAACACCCTCACCTTCTCCAGCTCCTTCTTTATCATCAACTTCCTCATCACCTTCGAGGTCGAGCTTATGTCCAAGCTTTTCTTCATGTTCTTTGAGGGTTTTGGCCACAATTTCCTTGTTAACATTTTCCAAAGTGGCGAGGTCTTCATTCTTTTCTTCTTCATCAGCCTCACCTTCTTGCTTGGGTGGTAATGAAATGTATGGGATTTCTCCTCTTTGCCAATCCATCAGAATCATCTTACCGATGGTCTTAAGATCGGGTTCTCCTCCCTAATAAATTATTCAATTTTC
>Ga0065720_1019497_pt1 | contig 24938 bp, 20 predicted proteins | sample Thericmetagenome_FD_59107 | JGI IMG/M metagenome (GOLD analysis project Ga0065720, IMG submission 59107) | Thermophilic microbial communities from the Joint Bioenergy Institute, California, USA of rice/straw/compost enrichment - eDNA_2 v2... | ecosystem: Engineered > Solid waste > Grass >... | reverse complement strand
CAACCCCCCCCCCAAAAAAAAAGATGTGAGGAGTTGGTGGCGCGCCAACAAGCCCCTGCCGGCACGTTGGGACGGGCACACAGCGAAGCCCTTTCTAGAGAGCTTTCCCCGGCAATGTCTCGCACGATAGCCTTGCAGAGGCCTAGACCGTGGTGACTTCGATGAGGACCACGTGCGGTTTGACTACCCTTCGGGAGCGATCAAGGAGTGCCCCTGTGGCTGAGTGGTATCTAGAGGCCACTTCTTTTCTTACTCGCTCACCACGTTCAACAACCCGCTAGCAGAGAAACTGGATCCCACGGCCTTCCGGCTCTCCTTCCAACTGTTCAAACCTAGAGCCTCCCAAATCGAAGTCCTGGGTCAAGCGTTCGACGCGGCCACACGACAATTCATCCTGATGTTACGCCCCCCTAGTTCCCCCTTTGGTATACGACTCCAACGCCGCGAGGACAGGGATCCCGACACCGACTCGGAGGAGTCGGTATCAGAGTTAGAGATGCAGGTCCCGCTCGCTCTGCGGCAGTAGCCCCCCCTCCCCCAACGGCAGCCTGCCCTCGCACAGATATTTTCCTTCTCTGGGTTTTCCTACTGTGGCATATGTATAGCATACTAGTGTAGCTGTTACTCGCTGTCGTCGTGAGCACGACATGACCCAGCGCCCTCAAGGGTGGAGCCGGTCGAAAAAAAAATACCGTACAATCCAACCACATCCGTCGATATCATTACATGTCTTTCATTCTGCAGGCCACAGTGTTCCCTCTTGCAACAGACTTAACATGTGGTGCATACTTGGCTGGTATCAATCATTGTCAAGTGGATTTTGAAATATATTGCGGCAGTCTTGACGGACGCTACCTGAGGTACAGAAAAAGGTACAAACGGCTGCTGGTAGACAATCACTCGGTTTACGACGGGCAGGATTAATCACTGTCCTCATCTTCCTCCTCATCCTCCTCCATTGCGTCGTTCACCATCTCTGCCAATGCCTCTAGCCCGACGCCATCCCCAAGAGATGCCTCCATCAGGTTCTCTTTGCCTTGCGCTTGTCCGCCCATGGTAACCCAGGGTGCTCGCACCCAAGTGACCGCTGTACTCAGACAGTCGCTGCTGTTGCCAGTGGCCGTGCCATTCCGCTTCGACCGAATTTTGATCTCGTGATAGGCCACGGCGAATATGCCATTCACGTCCTTGACGCTATGGATCCCAAAATCATCCCAGGATAACCCGCCCTTCAGCCCCAGCTCCTGAGACATCGAAACCAGCTGGTCAAGCGGGACCTTGACCAACGCGTCGACTTCCGACGACTTACGGATCGCGTGGGTCACCTCGGCGCCGGCGATCCTCTGGATCTCCACGACGAAGTACACTCGGTCGGCAGTGCGCGAGATCTTGCTGAGCCAGGCCTGCGTCTCCTCAGCCGAAAAGACGGCCTCGAAGGCGGCCGCGACGTTGGTGAAGGAGTGATGCCGGATCGTGCCTCCCTGCACGGCGAGTCCGCAGCGCGCCTTGACTCCGATCTCGATTCCCAGGAATCGCCACAGCTGCAGGGCGAACCAGCCACGCTTGGCAATTCCCCAGTAGAGGCCGCCGTTTGGCTGGGGTCCCGATTCGGCCTCGAGCGCCTTAATAGCTTCGGAGACGGAGGGTGGCGGGTGGAAGGGCTGAAGGTTGGGATAGGCCGGGTGAACGGTAATGGAACCAAGCTTGAGCGCTTCGTCGGGAAGCACTCTTGGGAGGAGAGCCGATTCAGCTTTCATCCTGGCTTGCAGTGCCCTCGTGCCTCTTATGCGGGCTGTATGTAAATTTCGTGAGACTATTCGAGACGGTGTTCCAGGGCTTTTAATTCAGGCTGATGATAGATATAGTAGACGGTAGACTGGCGCAAGGAAACAATGTGGTTCATGAGGGAGATGAAAGGCGATTTTACCAACGTTGGACAACGCTAGGCTCTCTCAAGTCATGTTCATTCGCAAGGCTGCCTACAGAGAACCCATATACGGATAAAGACAGGTGATGGGTGCATCGCTATGCATTGATCAGTTGATTCTCAATTTCAGGATTTTCACTGTTAGCAACTATCAAGCAGCCAATGGCTCGATCGCTAGCCATTCAGATGCTGGCCAGTCTGACGGGTGGCTGTGTCGGTATGCCTGTCATGGCGTTGGTTGGAGCCAAAGAGACACACCTGGTTGCCCGACACCAGATCCTCGGGTTCGCACAAGTGTGAACCCCCCCTCTCCCCAAAATTCAATCCAGGAAACACAACCCCCCCTCTGGCTTACACAGATTTTGCCCCAGTGCAGGCTCTTCCCCCGGTGTTACCTGTATAGAGGTCAGTTAAGTAGCTATTGCTCGCCATTGTCGTGGGCACGACCTAGCACCCTCAGGGGTGGACGCGGTCGAAAATTAGAATATGACACCACGCTGGCCCCAACGCGCCGAATGGCCAAAGGCCAAATACCTATTCATCATATCCCGAATCGTACAAACGGCGCCCAGAGGATGGGATTTCCCTGAAGCCCGTACTCGAAGCTCCGCTCTCTTACCTGCAGGACGGCAATGTGAAAGGCTTCTCCAATGTTCCGTGCCGTCAGCTGCCGAGCGTCTATCGCCGCCGACGCGGACAACTTCTGTCGCAGAGCACTGTAGAAGGCCTCCAGGAACACTACCATCTCATCCTCGACCGCTTCCCAGAGTGACGCAATCACGGTGGGCACGCCGGCAACTTGCAGGGCACAGGCAATGTGATTAACCTCATCCTGCAAGTTTTCTACGCCGCCGTGGGCGCTCCAACAGGCCGAAAGAAACGCCAACCGACAGCCCCGTAGATCCAGGCTCATCAGAGTGCCCGCGGTTAGCGGGTTTGCCCTCCAGTCTTCCAGCAGCAGCTTGCTGTTGAGCGGTTCGTCGTAATCATTAAAGCCGTGGCAAAAGAACTGCACGATGGGAACTCGCCTGCGGAGGAGGCGCAAAGTAGCATCTTTGGAGGGCTTTCGCAGGATTAAGGCCTCGCCATTGCCATCTGCCAGCGTCGAGAAAGTCCGTTGTACGATTTGTGTTACTGTCTCAGCAGCGCGGAGTGGTTTAAACACTTCCTCGTTGCCGTCTGAAGGCGGCTCTGGTTCGATAATGACGGCCGCTCTGACGGGGAGAGGAACTCTGATGGAAACCAGGTTATTATGGGCTGAACATTGCAAAATGCACAGGTTTCCCACTGACCTTTCCCTAGACTGTTGCCGCAACACAGACATATAAGTCTTGTAAAGAAGCTTCAGCGATGGCGCATACGATGACACAACACGGCTCATGGTCCCTGCGTCATGAGGCTTCGAGATCTTGTACGGGCCTGCGGCGTGAATTGGATAGAGGCACAGGACTCCAGTTGGGATCCAGCAAACATGCGACCAGGGGGTGCTGCCATCCTGCGGATGAAGATTCCCTCGCCCGACGGCCTTCAGCACAGGATGCACCAACCATTTCCAGAGCAGCTTCAACGTATCTATCATGGTAGCGGCGCACGTGGTACTGGCCATATCGTCCGAGAGCCGGCAGAGGCCATGCTGGATGACAAGGTTGCGATCCGAAAGAGCGTTCTCGTCGATTTCGGGCAGAGGCACCACGTTGATCCCCTGACTTGTCACGATGAAGGCATCGCTTTTGATGTCGGTGATGTTGACCACGACAATGGTGGACTCCAAGTCTCGAGCCATGGCCGTAAGCGTCTCGTCCGGTGGACAGGTTTCTAAGTTGAACTCAGGTACCCTGGAGTTGAGCTGCCGCTGCAATTCCAGCACTCGCTGCACCAGTGCATGGCGTTCATGGAAAGGAGCGCTTCCCTTTTCCACACATGCTAGTAGATTTCTACGTGATTCCAGATACTCGGTCCACAACGACTGAACCTCGCTGTTAGCCCCGACTCTCGCCATCAGAGTGTCGTCTTCGCGGCTGCCGAGTTGAATGGAGAACGCGAGACCTCGACCCTCTTCCAAGATCCTGAGGGCTTCATATGGCGCCGCACCCGCCGCGAGTGCAGCTGCTGAAGCATACCGCGCAAGGCCATAGAAACTTGCCACCATCTCCAGGAGATCTTCGCGGCTGGCATACAGCGCCATGTTTCTCATTCGCTTTATACAGGCAGCGAGAACATTTGATATCCGTCCAAGGGCGTTCTCTTGTACCTGCACTGGGAGTGCCTTAATGCCCTTGCTCACAAATGTTATGACATTTTCCAGGTCAGACCGTGGGCGGTCGCATGTGAAGGCGGTTGACTGCTCCAGTAAACGAACAGACTCATCCAATAGCTGTTGCCCGTCCGTATACCCAAGCTGTTCAGGGAACCGTCCGGAGACACACCAGTGACCGTAGGCGCGGAGAAGTGCATACGACTGATTCGCAAACGCCGTTTCCTTAGCGTCGTGCTGTTTTTCCCACTGCTGGTCATTTGCTAGACGCTGACAAAGCTTCCTCCCGATCTCCAGCGACCGTATCAAGCTACCATAATCTTCCAGTTGATCCCACTGTTCGCGATATGACATCGCAAGAGCGTTGCATGCGCGTAACCAGGTGGCTCCGCTCTCCTCAGTGCTGTTGGTATTTCTTTCGGCCCATTGATAGACCTCGTTGGCGATCTGAACGGATCGTACCAGAAATGCACGTGCCTGTTCTTGGTCCTGGTCTTTCAGGGATAGCGACCTATGGTATAAGCACATCCAAAGCTCAATTTTCCGTCCCATAGCCAGAGACTCGGTCTTGGTAAGTTGTACCGAGGACTCCGCCATTTGCATGGCTTGATCAAGGGTTTCATGGTCTGTCTTCTCACGCAAATAGCGCTCCCATAAAGCCATAGCGTAAAGATGTCGGAGACGAGCAAGGTCTTCACTGTCATCCCGCTCCCCGCCCTCGTCAAGTCCCTTCATTGCCTCCTCAAGCAGCGTTGTACAGCATTTGATGTATTCTTCCTCACATTTTTCTCGCGAAAGGGACAGGGCGATCCTAGCGAGGCATTCCAGGAAGCGTCTTCGGACATCTTCATCAACCGGATCGTCCGCATTCGATAGCTCCTCCATCAAAGCAAGACCAATTGTCAGATATTCGGACATCGACACGGGCGAACCGTCATATTTAACTTGCAGCGTTAGCCCAAGTACTGATTCGATGGGCTCTAGATCCTGTGGCCATGTATGGCTGGGATTCAAGTTAGCAGGTGTCATGTGGATTGTGAACTTAAAATTGGAAACCAGATCGAAATTGGATCCGACAGTAAGTCAGAGTTTACATGTGTGTCTTGAATGACGAAAGAAAACGGCAAAGCGGTCCAAGTGCTTGGATGTGTAGGAAATTGGGGGGTCTTTTCCAGCCTGGCATAGGAGTCTAGATCGTTGAATAGTATACACGGAGGTAGACTGTTAATGTCCGTCGCCAGGCCTTCTAAACTGCGTTATCAGGTCACAGAAGCCGTTAGTCAGCAGATCACTGACAGAGAGCTGACGCTTGTTGGTTCACAAACTCAAGTAACTTCGAGGTTCTTCAGCCTTGTAGAAAATGAGGTGATTCCCTCGCAATCACCAGCTCCCATGTTTCCATGTATCCAGGCACTGACAGAGACGTATGTACGTATGTATATTTTTCGACCACTATCTACCCTATCTAGGTACTTGGTTCGTTCCCTGGTCCAAGCGGGTAGGCGGAGATTGAGCTTCTGGTCGAAGATCAGTCAGGTAGCTTGCACCCGTTGACCCGGCCAAAGACCAAGGGAGTGCGAGGTGGATGGAGCCGGATTCGAACCGACGAGGCTGCCGGACCACAGCAGTTTATTTTCCAGGAGCAGCGCACTCTGACTGATCCATCCTCCCACCGACAGAGATAGGTTAGCTGCTCACGAATTCGCTAATGCAAGCCACAGCACACCACACCGGAGTACCGTGTACAGAAACAAATCGTTGAATAGTCAATCAGCGTCTGCCTCGATTATATACATAATCCTCTCCAAAAGCACGAATACATGATTGGCATGCAACCAGCAAACCTTTGAAGTTATGACTGTAAAAGTGCTAATTCATATGACTGCGTGCAGGGTGTTGAACAGAATGCTTCGAAGCACTTATACGCCAACTTGTCCATAGCGAAGGTGGGCAATATCCTTCCTTGTCAGAGCCTGACTGCAAACAGCCCTGGTACCTTTTGCCCGCCGGCGCCGTAGGCACGACCAAGCGTCCTCATGGGTGATACAGGCCGGAAATCGCCATTCAACTCAAACGGCCTTGAGCCAATGGCTCATGGCTCAGGCCACGGTGACTTTCTGGAGCACCATGTGCGGTTTAACCACCCCCGGAGTGCCTCTGTGGTCAAGTGGTATCTAGAGGCCACTTCTTTTCTCCCAGTCTTATCCCGTCATACCATTTTTGTTTTTCCCTTGCACCGATGATGCCGTCTATCTTGGAATAGGCATCAACTATTTGCGGATGTAATCAGGGAGGTATTGCTCTCGGAACATCTTTTCTGAATTTGCCATCAAGAAGGACCGTATCGCTGGAGTAAGCGGACCTTACAGTGTCCATGTCGGTCATTTTTGTGGTAAGGATAGTAGAGGAATAACACACTTACCATTAAGGCTGCTTCCAGCACCAACGCGAAGGCAATATGGCCGTATTGGTTCTCTATTGCCAGCTACTAACCATAGACGCTGCCAATGCTTCCAGTACTTATCATAATCCATAGTGAAGATGAGTTCATTCATTTTCTCTTCCTTCCAGGGGAGATCGACTACTTGTGAATATTCGAGATCCAGGCGATTCAGGATCTCATTCAGAGACTTAAATTGGGTCTTAAATGCATCAACATAGGCAGCTAACAATGCACAGCATCCGGCAGGGGACAGGACCGACACTAAACTTAACACTACAAACTTAACAATCAGTAACATACCCGCATATGTAGCAAAATTAGGGGAACATACAGTGGCATTCTCGCTCCTACCGGCTGGCTTCGAGGGTCCGCTTTCGCTCGTTTCTTTTCTTGTTTTATTGTGATTGTAGCAACAGAGATCACTTGTCCCGGGTTCTTAGGATCCCGAAGGAGTCGGAGTTCAATTTGGTTATAGCGGAGGCCCATTAGAGAACCCGGCCTGAAGCCAAATCCCGCCAGAATTAACGTCGCGTGGAGATCAACCCGTGCCCTTGGGTCAATACGGATATCTTCTGCACGACTCCACAGCGTGTCTAGAAGCACAAGGAGGCTCTCAGCTGTCACTTCAATCTTATCGATAGTTAAAGTTGGATCAAGCCCGGACTCCTTGGCTACTTCCGTGATAAGATACTACCAAGCCGCAGTCAGTGAAGCAATATCAAACATAAGAATAGGACAATTGCCTTTAGACTTACACTTGAGACATCACCCACGGGCCGGTCTCTTGACATGCGGTGTGGTTCCTATCTTAATCTCCATTTCTCCTGTTCTTCAAGGTGTTTCTGCCTCATATCAGGTAAAACTGTATTATCGGCCTCCATTACGAGGTTCTTCCAGACTTCCAAGATTATCGGGTAGATCCAATCGTTTGGACGGTTACAACTTCTTCCGGTCCGAGCACAGGGTTTTCCTTAATTGAGGTTCTGATGTAGTATTTTAGAAAGGCAATCATGACGGCCTTGGCCTCCTTCTTATCGCAACATAAATCGAGCCAGGCCTGCTCGAGAGAGTACTTCCCGCATTGTGAAATCCAGCTGGTTTTATGCTCAGTTAATAACTCATATCTAGAAAGGGGAATATCCGACGAAAAAGCAACGTTACCTTGCGGGCCTTTTCCAAAGGCGGGAGCACTTTGCTTGGAGTTAAGGACACACTCTTCTTCTGTCGTCTGTTGGGTTCTGGAGGAAAAACTGATAGTCTTGATCTGCACAACGCTGTATATCCTGTCGATCATGGACTTGGAGATGACTTTAACAGAGCGCCTAGGCATCTTGTGGCTCTGCAGACTCCTTATACAAAACTGAGTAATCGACACATCGGCAACTCAGCATTCGCTGCAAACCCTCGACATGTTTTACGCGTATTCATACACTTTCTATATATCTAGGCTGTCTGAAAGTTTCCTTGTTGTTTTGTTGCCCTTGGCCGACTTGTTGGTTTGTTGGACGTGACTAACACACAGCTTCTGTGGCAACGGCATTGCCGTGCCCCTTGCGGCACGAGCGTTGCTGTTATGTACCTTCCGTTAATTGATTCCGTTTGGCTCCGTTTGGAAACCGTCTCGCTAACAGCCGGAATAGAGGGGCCCGTTTTCGGTCCCCGGCGCTAATCTTTTCTGGGCGCTTTCATCCTTGACTCGAAGGGTTGGGGTCGCACCTCAGCCCCATCCAACCCGTATGTCTATCTTATCCTGTAATCTTAGAAAAATCATACACATCAGAGGCACCTGCCTGTCAGTCGTTGCCACATTTTATCCATTAAGGTGCTGATGGATCCACTTATTTTGAGACCCAGTTTCCAAGAATTGCTGCTGAAGAAAGGAGGGGTCAATCACAGGCAGCTGATGAGGTTCTTACCCTTCCCAAAAACAATCACAAGCATTTGAACAACTCAACATACATCTCGATCTTCAACCTGGGCATGACCTGTCATAACTCAAGTTTATATATTGTTAGACACTTATTGTATAATACCCAGCTACAGTAACCTATGATCTTAAGAGATCCTCTGTTTGTTGAAACCCTCGCGTAATAACTTCGAAACATCCTGTCAGCCTCGCGTTCCAACTCACAAGGTGAGCACTCCTGTTCTCTCTGGAGACAATACGTTATGGATCTGCATTTCGGCATCTACCCGTGCATGCCAGACATCAAAACCGCTATCCCTTGAGGAGGTTCTATCAAGTGAAACCAAGAATATGTGACTAGCTCTTGTTCCATCTTCTGGGAACATGTCCATCTCCTGGCACGTATCTTTCGCTAGTCTGCCAACATAAACCGAAGCTGGCGCGTCGTAACCGTGCTGCTAACAGCCCTGCAGGTTCCACGTCATCTTCGAGCGAGCCGACTTCTACTCCAACCCCTACGCTGCCCCCATTGCTCCTCGAAGACTCGAAAACCCCTAGAGACAACTTACATCCAGCGCAGAGGCCATTACCAGCATTGTCCCCTCGGGCACCTTCCAAGCCCTAGTTAGCACCAAGGCTCCTTTCTCCGGCTTCATTCCTTCGGAGCTCGAAACTCTCGATCACGTCACCGCTGGATGGTTGTTGACAAGCCCCATTCTCAATCCGACCTCGCTCCTTGCACGAGTCTTTGCCATTCCAAGTCTCGAACTGCTGTTCAACCTTCCCGCCAGAATGTTGTCCCAAGACATTTTTGCAGATCCCATCTCTACGGAGCCACCACCGTCACAGATCCCCCGGCGCCACGACCATCCGGTACCACGGCTTGGCGTCTCTTCCTCGTCAGGACCGATCCAAACCAACAAGTTCTACGGCAACTTTTACCTCGGCCGCCAGACATCTCCGACCTACCTGCACCCTTACTCCGTTGCTTGGCCCCGAGGTAGCGGCGTCGCGGGCAGCTGGGGGTTGGCCATCTCCCATGTCGAGGCACGACAACGAGTGTTTGGGCCTACCAAGCCACAGACAGGCGGAGCAGCCTACTTTATCAATCCTATTGGGATTCACTCGGTTTGTATCTCGGCACAGGAGCTAGGCCCAGACACGATGTTGACCACAGAGCACCCGACTGACATGTCCGTACGGGTCAGCTTGCGTCCTAACGTACATGCTGTGCCGGCGGTCCAGTTCCCCTTGGTTCAAGGCTCGGCCTTCATCACAGCTATCTTCACCGGTGCTCGGCCGCTCATTCAGACCGGCGTCTTCTTCCGAGCCGTCACGCGAGCCACGCATGGCCCCAAGCCTAACGTAACCAAGTACAAGCTGCATCTTGAGGATGGCGCCATCTGGCTCCTCTACGCCCATCACATCGGGGGCCCAGCTCTGGACCTTCGTGTCCTAAACAACGGCCTCGCACAAGCCACAGCCCCATTTCACGGCACGATCCAGGTCGCTAAACTGCCGATGGACGGCGACCAGCGGGAAGCCGAAGCCATCTACGACATGTCTGTGGGCGCATATGCAACGGGCGTCACCATCTCGGGGACAGCGCGCGGTATTTGCGGTACCTATACCTTCATCTTTCACAAATCCGGCATCCACAGCTCCCCCCTCATCATGTTTGCGCTACCGCATCATGTCGAGTCGTTTGACTTTGCGACAAGTGCTAGGCTCACGGGCCTACGGTTACAGACTACGACCAAGGGGGTCGCAACTGTAGTCGTGGCGGATTCATGGACTATGGTTGAGCCCGAGATGCCGGTGGAAATGGGGTTTTTGCCGTGGTCGCCAACCTTGAAACGAAGCGTGGGCCAGCTGTCCCCTGCGAGGAGGGAGTTTATCCGGAGTATCGCGCATGCTGAGGTCAGCCAGGATATGGATAGGCAGACGAATCTGGACTCCATGTATTTCAGTGGGAAGGTAACTTACTGTGGTGTCTTTGTTGCGGAGTTGATGGCTAACTTTGGTGCAGGCTCTGGCAAAGTTCGCGGGGATCTTGCTCGCTACCCATGACATTTTAGAAGACCGGGAACTGGCATATTCGGGTCTTGGAAGACTCAAGGCGGCTTTTGCACGCTTCGTAGAAAATCGTCAGCAGTTTCCCTTGGTGTACGAAAGTAAGTAGAGGTTCCCTCAGTTTGAACAAGCACTCACTCACTTCCCTAGGTGCCTGGGGCGGCGTGGTGTCTTCAGCAACCTATGTGACTGGCAATACAGGCGCCGACTTTGGCAACACCTTGTATAATGACCATCACTTTCACTGGGGGTACTTTATCTATACAGCAGCTGTGATTGCCCATCTAGATCCAACATGGCTGTGCGACAACAAAGCGTATGTTGACATGTTAGTACGCGACATTGCTAACCCTAGCCCACATGATCGCTGGTTCCCTGTTTGGAGATGTTTTGACTGGTTCCATGGACACAGCTGGGCGCATGGGCTGTTTGACTCGCTTGATGGCAAAGACCAAGAGTCGAGCTCAGAAGACACCATGCACGCATACGCGCTGAAAATGTGGGGGGCTGTCACTGGCAACAGAAATCTCGAAGCTCGGTAAGGCACCCCCTTTGGTACTTGACCTCATATGAACACATGGAACAGAAATACGCATGAAGTTTCCATGCGAATTCATGCTTCGCATAAACTTGGTCAAGCTTCCTGTTACACAAATCAGGCCTATGACATTATCAAGCCGTAGACCAACAAAGAACGTCGCTAACTTGTGCTAGTGGGAATCTTATGCTCTCTGTCCTAGCTCGCTCTCTCCGCTCTTACTATCTATACACCTCCGGCAACAATATCCAGCCACAGATGTTCACACTCAACAAAGTAGCTGGCATTCTATTTGAGAACAAGATTGACCATACTACTTACTTTGGCACCAACATTGAGTACATCCAGGGCATCCACATGCTGCCCCTGCTGCCACACACACCTCTGATTCGCACACCAAAGTTTGTGAGAGAAGAGTGGGAAACGTACTTTAGTGGAGGACGCATTGACGCTGTTCAGGGTGGTTGGAGGGGAATCCTAATGGGAAATTACGCCACTGTTGACCCCAGGGGCGCCTACAACTTCTTTGCTCAGGAGAGGTTTGATCCTGCCTGGCTGGATGGAGGGGCGAGTAGGACGTGGTATTTGTGTTATGCTGCCGGTAAGTTTCCTTTCTGTTGTTGCAAGTTTGTCTGATAAGCTTTATCTTTTGTGTGAAACTGACATGCCTGCTCAACAGCCTTGGGAGGGATGTGAATGAGTTGACGAGTCTCTTGGTTATGAAAGTTGTGAATCAGGGCAGTTTTCTTGGAGTACATTTTAATATACAGCAATTTTTTTCCCCAAATTATGAGGGTATTGGATCAAAGTCTGTCCCTTTGTTGACTTACCCCTGAGCAAAGTAAGCAAATCTCACCAGCAACCGAGCTCTTTCCACAGGGGGCACTCCATCCGATCCCCCACATCATGACCCCATGACCATTTGCTTTGCATTGTTCTTATTCATTCCTATTGTTATCAACAATCATTATTGTTCTTAATCGTCAGTAGAGTTCATTTTTCTTACCTTTTAACAGGCAATCGTCGATCTAATTTGGAAACCTCCTTTATTAGACCAACAAACCTCGAACAACCAACCCCAACTTTCGATCAGCTTCTCTCCCATTAAACAGATCAACATCGACTCCGAGACCGCAGAGCGTGTGACTCATCTCTCCCAATGAATCAGATCGCGTCAGCCCCTCTCCTTCTTGATAAGCGACCCCGCATTGCAAACGTCTTCTTCGCTCTTTCCCTCGATTCGGCGAGAGTTGGTGAGGGTTAGGGTCCTTGAGGATTTTCAGGGACCGGGACTATGAACGTCAACAAAGCGTCTCCCGGAATCGTCTTTCAGTATATTTCTCTTCGAGATGGGCTCGCTTTAACCCCCTCGCTTCTAGTCATAGTCGAGGGAGTCCAATAATACCCTCACTAGACCTCGATCAGGCCAAACCGAGAGATTCCTGCTCAATCCGCAACCGCCCCATTGGCGACCTCCGAGCTGATCGTGCCTGCCCGCCGACTCTTCCTTCCGTCATCTCAGGCAGTTTCCTGGGCAACAAGGGCCTTCACCCCGCAAGGCATCCCGCGTCAACGCGTCGCCGTGCCTGGTGCCAACTTATTGGAGCCTGAATGGCGATTGATTAACCACTGTCCAACCGAGAAACCTTCACTCAGCCGGCGGGGGTATACAGTCTTCAAAGGGTGTCCATCTTCTTCTTTCCCTCTTCTCATGAACAAAGCGCTTGGTCCAGTCGATATTACTCGTCCGACTTTCTCGACTTTCTGCAGTTGACCAATTTTGTGGCTTCGAATACTTCACAACTTCATGGCTTCCACTGCATGGACACTACCCACACAAAATCCCCATCCTGACTTCAGGCGATTTTCAGCGTCTTTAGGCGACTTTCTGCACTCATGTTTCGTGAAGTGAAAATTCCACGACGCACTTCTGATAATATCATTGACAGCATCAACGGTCTGTTTCACGACCTCGACAACAAAATTTAGATAGTCAACTTCATCATATCCGGCGCCAACTGTGGGCAAATCATCTCTCTGTTGCTGTCAGTTCCCGCCATCTGGGGCCTCAGCACTGGGCAAAGCGAGCCATATCGGGCCCCCTGAACATTCCCGCCCCCTGCGCTCACATCAGGCTGAGCAACTCCTTTTCACCTTTGCCCAACTCAACTTTCATCGTGGCAATCCAGCCCAAGAGTGCCCACGCATTCTTTGTCTGAACTTTTTGTCGTTGGCCAAAATCTCATCTGTCCGAAGCGCAGCTTGATCTTTCTTTTCTTTTTTCACCGATCATTAGACTGCGCCCTTCTCCCGCTTTTCCATTGTCGACATTCGGTTTGGCCTCGAAAAAACAGATCACATCGCAATGGCAGATATCTTCTCGTTGGTACTGTCACGCAGTGCGATCTAACGCCATAACAAGCTGCACGAGACAGAACAAACATTCCTTTTTTCCCCACTGAGTGTCGCAACCTTCGACAAGATGCCGACCAGCTCCGTCAGCAGCCAGTCGTCGGGCATGCAGTTAATCCCTCTCAGTGATTATCTACAGAAGGCGGACGACACAAACTTTGTCTGGGACGAGGACAGTAGGGAACAGTCAGATGAGTGGCTGGACCCCATCCGCGAGGCCGGCCTGGACTACCGGAAGCATAAGGTGTTCGCCGCCCATACCGGACACAAGCGCCCAAAACCACCGAAGCCATTCACCCGCTCCGGGCCCGAGCTGGGTGACTCGGGCTCAACAGTCGTCTACCGGGTAACAGCCCCGGCTGGTGTCGACTACGGGCGCCCGCTGGCCCTCAAGGTCATCTCCCTACGAGATGGCAGCCGGCCGATGGGGGCGACCAGTCAGGCTCGCCTGCGGGCCCTGGGCGAGGTCGCTACTCTCGCCGCGCTTCGTCACCCGCACATCGTCCGGTATGTTGCCTCCTACGAGGAGTTCAGCGTCCAGCCGTGGCTCCTACCACACTGGTCTCCGCGGCCGAAGTCGCACTCGGCGAAGCAGTTGGCGAAGGCGGCGGCCCCCGAGCCGGACGATGATGTCAACAGCGGGCGGAGTACACGCATTGGGCGGCACGTCCTGGGGATTGCGATGTACCCTCCAGGGCAGTGCAATCTGCGCACGCTGATGGAGGAGGTCGCTGTTGCCCCCGACACGTCGGGCTGGATCATGGCATGCATGCACAATTACTTCGGGTGCCTCTCCCAAGCCGTTGCGTACTTGCACCGAAATAGCGTTCGGATCCGCCACAAGGACATCAAGCCCGAGAACATCGTCATTGACAAGTGGGGAGTCCCCATCCTCACCGACTTCGGCCTCTCCAAACACTTCGAAAGGGGCCAGTATTCTCAAGGACCAACGTTCAAGACGCTCAAGTACGCGGATCCAGAAGCTATAAAGGAGAGACCTCGCGATGAGCGCTCCGATATCTTCTCTCTCGGCTGTGTCTTCCTCGAAATTGCTACCGTCCTCCTCGGCCAACACCCCGAATATGCTGAGCAGCAGCTCAGCAACGGCACCAAGGAGAGCTATGACTTCCACTACTCCGAACACCTTCATAACCTTGACTCCTACTTGGAGAAGCTTTCAAACCAAGTCGCTCCAGATCTCATTGCTTCTGACCCCTCGCGCGAAGCTTCGGCCAAGGCCATCGTTGCTGTGCTCCCTTACATCCGACAAATGATGGATGTATCACAATGGCGCCGTCCAAAAGCGAAAGAACTGTACCCTTGGTTTCGCCATTTGTATGATATCCACGAACATCCCGGCCCTTGCAGGACGTGCGAAGAGGAGCGCCGAACGGGTCGTGCTATTCCCCTACCCAACGGCGACGATGACGACGACAACAACAGTCGAAGAAGCTGCTCAAGCCCTGAAAGGACTGGGCCACCCAGCTCGGCGCCAGTTTCTAGGACTGCGACATCCCTTTGCCTGGCCAATCTCGGTCGTCACAACACTCAGATTTCGCTTGCTAGCACGTGTCCTTCATCGCAACCAGCACCACGGGTACCATTTGAGACTTATGAGCCGCCGTCCACACCGCCTATCTGGAAGACTGAGTTCCAGGATGAGATGATAGTTGAGTGGTCGGAGCCATTGGAAGATGAGGGTGGTGACACTGATATGGATTTGTGGGATAACTGAAGAGGAGTTGAGTCTTGGGAGATGACTGAATCGTTTGTGGTTTGTTTGAGTCTTCGATGATGTTGAGGTGTTGATACCCCTTATCGTCTAGGAGGAGAGAGGCATGGATAAGTACTTGGATTTCTGGTCACAACATGATGAGGCGTTCGTGCAAGTCCCCTCTTTCTCCTTTGGTTCCTTGCTTTGTAGTGGTGAAGTTTACTTCATGGGATATCACGTGGCGATAGACAATCCAGTTATGTTCTATTTTTCTTAATGAAATTGGTTCTTTCCACTTTTAATGGACTGACACAGTCACATTTAAGACCTGATGGATGAAGCGTTAACGGATGGCGGACCAACCCGGTCGGAGATCATGAAAAAGCCATTCACTAGGATTCTCAGGAGTGACCACAAAGGTTGTTAACTATGCATAATTGTCAGTTTACCCTACAAATGGAAATCACATGAAATGGGAAATCTTTTCCTTGCTGAAAGTACTATGATAATTGTGATGCGAGTGAGAGGTACATCGTATGGAGCGAGCATCAAGAGTCATTTGTGCAGAGCTCCACCAAAAAAAAAACTAGGGGTGGAAATATTATAAAAAAGACGATCTCGTGATCGGGAATTGAGCCCGATGCGGGGGTCGAACCCGCAACCTTGAGATTTACGGAGAATCCTTAAGAGTCTCACGCTCTACCGATTGAGCTAACCGGGCAGCTCATTTCGTTGTTGTATGCATGCTCAGATGCTGTCCCCAAGAAAGGCTTGGGGTGAAGTTCGAGATCATCCGAAAAGATTTTGGACAGTGAAGGATTTAGTGTATGGAACCGACCCTTGGGATTTTCTAGGGATATGCGATGCTCTTGCTACAGTTTCATTGGTTGTGTTGCAGAGTTGCTCTTTCCACCATGAACATACTGTTACGACGAGCCCTTCATGTCACGGCATCATCAAGTCAATGAGGGGTAACGGAGGAGCTACAATGACGGTTCCTGAATTAGGACATACAGTAGGCAGATTGTGGACCTGGCAAACAATTATCTCATCGCGGACGCTTCAAAGAAATATCGCAACGATTGCGATCTGTAAGCCACCAGCCTTGCCTACGTAATAACTGGGGCCCAGGATATCCAATTCAGAGCGGTGACAGGTGTCATGAACAAGAGAATCCTTCCTGGCCCCTCTACCCCACGCTACGGGTATCACATGCTCCTCGGCAGGAAACCCTACGACAAACTCAATCAGCTCTTTTAGCCCACGCTTACCAGTCCAACTGGTCCTGTGCCTGCGAGTCATCGTCATGGTCTAGACTTTTGTAGGACATTACCCCTGAAGTCTTAATGGTCAGGGGGCGGTTCAACCAAGAGGAACACACTTGAGATCTGAGTGTCTGAAATGACCCGTTTGACAGGCTGTAACCTAACCCTGATGACAGCGAGAATCAAGGATAGGTTCAACGCCGCTCCAACCATCGTCCTCATTTCCAGCACTGTTGGCGAAGACCCAGGCTTGTCCATCGACAATGAAACACTATCTCTCACCCCGTAGACTCTCCCAGAAATGTTGGCTTCAACCTGTCAATATGCTTTCAATCTCTGCCATGATTAAAGAAGACAGCCTCCACTCCCCCACAAATGTTCCACCAATTGACAGGGTCCCATGGCCGAGGCCCATGCTCTCCCCTGCTTTCAAGAATGTGACTTTGATGCGCTCTGGTATGGCAGAAAAAAAAAATTACAGGCCCTGCGGGAAAAGTGACAATCGCGCGCGAAACAAACGCTGGCAAGTGACGCTGCCACCCCTTCGCCCTGCCGCTCTGCCGCCGTGCCCACCATCCCGTGCATCCCGTGAACGGCGAACCTAGAACCCCGCGCGCCACCGCGCCAGACTGCCGGAGTTTAAAACCCCCGTCGCAGCTCCTCCCCCTTCACGATGCACTGCCAAGTGAGCCTGGGGACACTCGCGCGGGTCGTCCCTCGAGCAGCATCAGCAACGAGGTGGCGCCTGCTTCTCTCGCGCTGTACGAACACCAAGAGCTAGGGCCGGGCCTTCTTCCATGACGTATTATCCCCTTTCTCAGCCATCCCGATTCTGACCTTTGCACTGTGGAAAGTCCCTCGCCGACAACCCCTATTATCAGTCGCATCCCATCCGCAGCCGCTGCCCCTGTGTGCTTCTGGTGTCCCGATCCGGAAGTTTGAGTTACATCAGCATCGCACATTCCAATCCACCAGCAGCCGAGCTGAGAAACGGCAGCCACTACACGTCATGGCCCAGTTCTCTCCCAGCCCCGGCCTCGAGTCGACCCGCCTCGGTAACCACCCTGTGTCAGCCGGACGGACACTCAACATCGACGGACTGTACATGAAGCCTTCAGCCAATCTTTCGCCCGTCACGGACGGGGCCCACGAGGAACATCTGCCGAAAGGCATCACGGAAACGGAAGACGAAAAGCAGAACCATTGGTTTGTCGGCAGCATTGACCAGGGCACCACATCGTCCCGTTTCCTCATCTTCAATGGCGAGGGCAACCCCGTTGCGAGCCATCAAATCGAGTTCGAGAACCTCTATCCCAAGTCTGGGTATGATAATCCCGCTCCCCACAATTGCGGGGCCCCGCGATCGTGCGCGCGGGGGGGGCTCGTCCACATTGTTCACGATCCGAAGGTCCAAACATTCGTACTGACGCATGTGATTTCAGGTGGCATGAGCAGGACCCGTATGAGCTGCTCAATTCCGTCCAACAATGCATTGATGGGGCTATGCACAAGTTTGCCAGCCTCGGCTACTCCAAAGAGAATATCCGGGCCATTGGCATTACGAATCAGCGCGAGACGACGGTGGTCTGGGATAGCGTGACGGGCGAGCCGCTGCACAATGCCATTGTGTGGCCCGACACACGCACGTCGGCCCTTGTGCGTGAGCTAAAGGCTCGCCAGTCGGCCGACAGCCTGCTTGAGCTCTGCGGCCTGCCCTTGTCAACATATCCCAGCAGTGTGAAGCTGCTCTGGTTGATACAGAACGTCGATGCTGTCAAGCAGGCTTACGAGGAGGGCCGTTTGGCCTTTGGCACCGTCGACTCATGGCTCATCTACAAGCTGAACGGTGGTGCGCAGGCTGAGAGGCCCATTCACGTTACCGACAGTACCAATGCAAGCCGTACCATGTTCATGAACCTGCGCACCCTGCAGTACGACGACAAGCTGCTGGGCTTCTTTGGCATCGATCGGAATAAGATCAAGCTACCGAAGATTGTCCCTTCATCCGACCCCGAGGCCTTTGGCAAGGTAGCCACTGGTGCGCTTGCGGGTGTGCCAATTGCCGGCTGCTTAGGCGACCAGTCCAGCGCGCTTGTCGGCCAGTGCGGTTTCAGTCCAGGCCAGGCCAAGAACACGTACGGCACGGGCTGCTTCCTGCTCTACAATGTCGGCACAGAGCCCGTCATCTCAAAGTACGGCCTGTTGGCAACGGTTGCGTATGATTTTGGCCGTGGCCGCAAGCCGGTGTATGCGCTGGAGGGCAGCATTGCCGTCGCCGGTGCCGGCATCACCTTTCTCATGAACAACCTTGGCTTTGCCCCCAAGCCAAGCGAGATCAACGCGCTGGCCGAGTCAGTCCCCGACAACGGCGGTGTCGTTTTTGTGACTGCCTTTAGCGGGCTCTTTGCCCCATATTGGATCGATGATGCCAAGGGCACACTCTGTAAGACCCCGGACCAAAACCCCTCCCCCCTCTCTCTCAAACGTATTATTACCCTAACCCTCAGCTAACACCCTCTTTTTCACACAGTCGGCATCACTCAGCACACAACCAAAGGCCACATCGCGCGCGCAACCCTCGAAGCAACCTGCTACCAGACTCGCGCGATCCTCGATGCTATGGAAAAGGACTCCGGGCACAAGCTTGAGTCGCTCGCCGTCGATGGCGGGCTGTCTGCCTCCGACCTCTGCATGCAGACACAGGCCGACATCAGCGGCATCCCCGTGGACCGGCCCCGCATGCGCGAAACGACTGCGTTAGGCGCAGCCATCGCCGCGGGGTTGGCCACGGGCGTGTGGCGCGAGCTGGACCACGTAAAGGAGTCTATTGCTGGCGGTGCGAACGGAAATGGGAAGAAGAATGCGCGTGAGGTGTTTTACCCCAAGATGGATCGCAAGAAGGCGGAGAGGTTGTTTAGGAAGTGGGAGCAGGCTGTGGAGATGAGCCGGGGGTGGGTGAGGGAGCAAGAAGAGGAGGATGGAGAGTAAGATGAAGATTTTATGGCGGTTGTGTCTTCGGATGGGAATTTTGGTCATGAAGCTGGCGTTTTGGGTGCTCGTGGCACTGGGTTTGGGTCCTTTTTGGTGTTGAGGAGAGCGGATACCTTTCGGTTATGACGCTCGTAACGAGTCACATGGTTGATGATGACCTTTGCTGGAAGAAAGTCAGATTCTACTGACCTTTGTGTAACCTCCTTAATAACTGTAATTGTATAATGACGGTCTGGTCTCCGGGTACCTATCATATTTCAGGGGTATGAGCTGGATGTCACCATTAGGGATATGCTTATCCATCAAGGGGTCAACTCCTTCACTTGCACATCACCCAAGCATCACGACAACCGTTGAGAGATGTGGGATTTGTCTGTTATTCACAACCCCTGTTTCACCACATAATCCGATATATTCCTCCTCCCCTGCATCAGCATCCCTGGCCGGGGAAAGAGGTAGGTTAGCCTTTTTCTAGAAAAGAAAATGCAGAGATCCGGAACACTTTGGTAACCACCAACCACACCAAACCAACAGCCCGTGATGATGTTGATATAAACCCAACAAATTCATTTTCCTGCCCACATAACCCTCTCTCGCCTCCAAACCCCTTCCGTTTTGCCCATGCCCACACGAGCAAGCGCAATATATAAAAAAAAGATACCAAACAGCAATACGCTATTATAACAACAATCCTAACCGTGATCGGCTCCCCTTCCAAGTAGCATAGTTCTCTGCGGCAATTCGATCCTCTCTGCTATAACACCTACAGCCTGATCCTAATACCCGAGGTCATAGTGTGAATATTCGCTTCCTCTCCATGCCCGTCGGATGCAACATTACATGCAGACGCCAGGTCCGGAGGTGTGTGGGTAGTGTTGCAGGAAAATTATGGTTGTAAATCGGCAAATACGTTTTAGGTTTTTTTGTGAAATGCTAGAGGGGAGATTGCAGGTGTCTGTCCGTGGCCACTGTGTTCCGTCCCCGACCTGGTAAAATTTTAAAAAAAGATCGCAAGCAGAAGAGGATTTTTTTTTTAAAAAAGCCGTACTTTGCATGTCGAAGAGGCATCGAAGACGAAGATGCAAAAGAGGTAAGTCGGGGCCGTCGTTTACATGATAATGGCGGGCGAGTCGACATTCTGTTTGATGGTCTTGTGGGGCAGAATGCTACCGCCGTTGACGTACACCTCATCGGCAATGGTGACGTCGTCGCCGAGAACAGTCACGTTCTCAAGGCGCGCCCACCTGCCGACGGTGCTGTTCCAGCCAACAATGGTACTCTTGACCCAGGCGTGATCCTTGACCTTAGAGCCGGCCAGCAGAACACAGCGCTGCAGGCGCACACCGTCGCCAACGACTACATCGGGGCCAATAACTACATTGGGACCGATCTTGCAGTTCTTGCCGATCTTGGCCGAGGGGTCGATCATGACGTTGCCTCCATAGACGAAGGGCTCCGTCGGTGGCGTCAGCAACGGGGAGCCCTTCTTGGCGAGCGACGTCAAGTACAGACAAGTGCCCGTCAGGAAGTCCTTAGGCTGGCCGACGTCCATCCAGTAGCCCTCAAGGTCAAACGAGTGTAGTTGCCCATCGCGAACCATTGCCGGGAAGGTCTCCTGTTCGATCGAGGTCGGGCGCAGCTCGATGCGGTCGAGCACCGATGTGTTGAGGATGTAAATACCAGCATTGATGCGGTTGCCCACGAACTCTACGGGCTTCTCGACGAAGCGGTCGATTTTGGACGGGTGGCCTGGCTTGTGCACCACGACACCGTACTTGGACGGCTCCTCCACCTTGGTCACAACAATGGTGCCCTCGTCGCCGTGCGACTTGTGGAAGGCAGCCAGCTCCTTGAACGGGTACTCGCATGTGATGTCGGAGTTGAGCACGAAGAATGGCGAGTCGTCCTTCCGCAGAACATGCTCGGCGAGCTTCAGGGGACCAGCCGTACCTAGCGGTTCGCTCTCGATAGAAATGGTGATGTTGATGCCGAATTGTTTCTCGTACTGCGAACAACTTAATCGTCTGGTTCTCAAAAGGGGCCTCTTGGGCACAAACCTCAGCGAGATACTTCTCCATAATCTCAGGCCGGTAGTTGACGGCCAAGACAATGTCGGTAACACCAGCATCGGCCAGAGCCTCGATCTGGTGCAGGATCATCCGCTTGTTGCAGAACTCAACCAGCGGCTTCGGCATAGTGAGGGTCTGATGGTCGAGTTAGCCATGTCGAACGGCGAGCTTGTCGTCGGGGGAAAGGGGGGGGAGCAATCGCAGGGAGGTCAGGGAGAGCAGGCAAGGAGTCGGGCAGTAGAGATCGACGTACGAGAGGGCGAAGGCGGGTACCAAAACCGCCGACAAGAATTAAGGCTGTTGCGCGACATGGTCAGCACGGATCCACGATCAACAATCATCGCATTCTCGTGCGTCGCATACCCTTCATGGTGATCGCGAAAGGAGGTGGAGCGAGCGAATTAAGCCAAGAAAAGGGAGGTTCAACGAGTGTAAGAAGAGGAAAGGCGGAACAGACGAGGGGCGCAGCGAATATGAAAGGCAGTGAGTGGGTTATCTAGACTCTGGCTGCGAGCTATGCAAATCCAAAGGCAACGCGGTGGTGACGACGAGACGACGAGCAGAGTCGGGAGAAAAGGAGGCGTTGACAATGGCAATGGGATGAGAGACGGTGGAAGTGGCAAGCAGAAGTGGAAGCGGAAGTGGAAGAAGCTGCGTATCCTCTGCTGGACCTGGAAGGGGTTGAAACCCAAAACGGGGATGGGGGTGCTGTCCCCCCCAAAATGGCATGGGAAATGCTCCTCGAATGCAGGCCGTGCCCAAATCAGTGTCCACAGCTGTCCACTGTTGTCCACTGCCTTGTGCTGAGGTGGCCCTCTCACACCACAACTTTGCCTGGAACCCTCCCGGCCCTCCCTGGGATCGCCGCCGGTTCAGGTCTCCAGCAGCGCCCAGCGTTCGCCCAGTTGTGAGATGGTACACAATGTGGGCCACGCTCACAGGGCTGCCAGGCGGTGTCTGCCCCGCTGGATGGCCTGTGCCGGCACGGTCATTGGGCGACTTACCATCAGAGCTGGCCAATCAGCACCCGTCATTTCCCACGCGAGATTGGGGTTGCACGCCAGAGCCCAGGCACCTCAGGAAAGTGGGGGCTCTCACTTTGTGACCTCTTCGTCAGAGATTCAGGGGCAATGACGGAAGCTTTGGACTCAGGTCTCATGGATGCGCATGCTAGAAACATAACCCCATCTTCTCTTGCATCCGGCACGCCGGTGCCGAACCTGGAGACTGCAAGATCTCGTGATAGTCACGCGAAGTTGACCAAACATAGCCCACCTGCCTACGAGGGCAGGTGGTAACATCCAGTTCTAAGATATATGCAAGATGGACGTCATCTGGAGTTTTCAAGTCTGGCCCTCATGACGGGGTCGGGCCCCGGACGATCCGTGGGAATTTTACCTCCGAGCATGAAGAACAGAGGTGATTGACCTTCCATGTCAAATTTCTTCCATCGCCGATCGGCCAGCAGGCCATCGACATATCCGCCGATGACACCGGACGACATCTCATTCCCAGGCGACATCTGCTTGTGCCCAGATGTTAACACCAAGTTTTGACGTTTGGGACTGGGATAGGCTTATTCACCATCCAAGGATGCGTCACCTCATCTTCACACTCGCGACTTTCCAGTCCGAGCCGTCATCATGCAAGCAAGAAAACGAACCAAGCTCGGATTATCAGGCCGGCTAGTGAAAAACGGAACACCAAACGTAAGGCTGTCGCTCGGATTCGAAAGCCTGTCACGCCACGAAGTCTGCTCAACGAGTTCACAAGTTCTCCTACCATCGGGGTACAGAGCTTGGCCAACACTGCCTACCAGCAGCAATAGCTCCTTCAATAGCCGTGCGTCTGACATTCACAGAAGTAGTCTGCAGTGTCTGCGCCACGCCAACATGTCTCGGCCTATGAAAAGACGAAGACAAGACAAGCTTTGTAGGAGGGACAGAAGTGGCATACGTAATGTATGTAGCCCATCGGGATTACCGCCTTCATACCTGTCCTGTGCTCCCCTCCGGGTCATGGAGGGGTGGACAGCACCGTTACACCATCGGATCGGTTCTGCACCCCAAGGCCCCGCAGATCCGGCGGCGGCATGGCTTCTCTGATACCGGTAATCGATATGAGCGCTGCCGATAAGATGAGCACAGAACATATATGGTTATACTGCAATGTGATAACTCCGAACAAATGACCACCTTCTCACTAAAAGTTTGTCCTTACATAGTACATCCTGACAACGAATCCACAACGGGCTTACTCGTTTGTCCATTCATCTTCGCCCCCTGGCTCTAGGTTATTCAACCATCTCACACACGTTCCAGGTTGAAACTGTTGCACTCTTTTCAAATGAACCGCGGTTTGCTTGGGGAAGTGTCTAGTCATTGATCATATTACTCTACCTATTGGTAGGTAACAAATCGTAAGTCATAACTCATAGGTCATCACGGCCTTCATGTCCAATGAAGAACCCGTATCATAAAAGATATCAGGGTCATCAGGAGTCATCACTTAATAAATATTCAATGTCGTGCCAGAAAACGTAACCCATGAAAGAAAAATAAAGGAAGCCAGATTCCATTCGAAACTCCAGATAATCCAGCTTTCGGCCTTCCCTCTTCCCGCTCCAGAAAGCAGCAATGGAAAGGCAACCCAGTTAAAGATTCGCAAGTTTGGTTCCATGACATTGACCAGACCTGTATCTAAAACTTTTGCCCATACCTGTTCCATAAACCATCCAGATCCCAATGTCCAGGTCCCATCAACCAGATCGCTGCCTTCAGAGAAGCAAGAGAAAAGGGAAACCAAGGTCATCCAGTAGTCCCGAGGAAATGGCTCTGAGCCCAAGGCAAGTCTAAGAGAACCAGTTTAACAAAAGGAAAACAAAGAATCTTCCTGGGTCACGTCTATCCAGCCCGGTTTATACAACTCCAGTGTCATGATTCCCTCGTGCCTCACCACAGAGTTGTCGCTCCCAAGAAACGACTGGTTTCATGAGAGACACTGATCAGTGATGCTTGATAACCAGCAGGAGACGGGCTCCAGGAGAGCCTGGGCTGTCGAGTCTTTAGCAAGAAGCCTAAAAAACAAAAACAGAAGAAAAAAAAGGAAACCGAAACTGCAACCCAAAAAAAAATCATAATGCGTCGTCAAGTCTAATGGTCATAATGGTCGTCATCAGGTCGTGAGATGCAAAGTCTTTTCAAGAGTCATGTCATGTCTTGTCCATTCCGCCCTTTCGGATCCTCAATTCCGGGAAATGGGTATCATCCGCGGTTTGTCGTGTGCTGTGAAGCCGCCCTCGGTTTATAAGCAGGAAAAAATGGTCCGATTTTGAAAGTGGCCGTTT
>Ga0065720_1019496_pt1 | contig 24941 bp, 26 predicted proteins | sample Thericmetagenome_FD_59107 | JGI IMG/M metagenome (GOLD analysis project Ga0065720, IMG submission 59107) | Thermophilic microbial communities from the Joint Bioenergy Institute, California, USA of rice/straw/compost enrichment - eDNA_2 v2... | ecosystem: Engineered > Solid waste > Grass >... | reverse complement strand
CCGGGATCAACCACGTATTTGTGCCGCTCACAATCATCCTGTCTCTGGTGTCCCTTGTGTTGGCAGTCGGGGACATCCCTTTCCTTGGACTGCCGTGTCCATGTGACATAGTCCGTTCCCAATAATTTCAACAGTGATCTGAACTCGCAACAAAACAAGGGGCAGTTTTGCCCAGATGCGAAATGGCAGAACAATATAATGTAAGGAAGCAACAGAGATCCAACAAATTCAAAAGGAAAAGATGAAAACAGTTAAAGTAGAAATAGCAAAACGCACTGATAGCCATGATCCCTCGATGGTCTTCGAATTATACCCTTCATTTCTGGATCACAACATACCTTTCACCACCTCCCCCTGACGGATACTGGTTCTGTGCCATTTCATGTCTCCGGACCATTGGCTTTCGCCCCATCCATCTTAGCTCATACCTTTCCATCGAGGTCACCGACTTCATGCCCGTACGCCTCTCGACCTAGCCCTCCTTTGTCATAATTGAAAGTTTAACTTCCATCTGAATGAACTAGTACTCTCCAGCGTCGTTCTCATTCCACCGAGTGGAAGATGACGTTGTTCGATCTGCATCACTCCCGGTCCCGCCGGCTCCGCTAGGAGATTTTGCAGGCCAGTTTTGTGATAATTGCGGCACCATGACTCTCCGCGCATAGCGGGATGGGCAGGACTGGCTTGGACTCCTCTTGGCGTCCCAGGTGCTGCGGGAATGGGAATATGATCTCGTAGTGGAGGTGGTGCAGCTGCGGACGAGCGATACATACCGCTGTAAGGCGGCTGGTTTGGCATAGCTGTGCGAGGGGAACAGTCCCAACCTGATCCCAATCTAAGTACTGATTCTGAGCAATTTGACCCTCCTCATTGTTGAAAAACTTGACAGACTAGAGTTTTCTGGCGAGAAGCTATGCGATTATGAAAATCAGGAGGGGTGAAGGTGTTTGACGTGCTTTGACCGTGTGGTTGTTGGGGAGGGCTGACATAAGCATTTTCACCCTCGACATATTCCTCATGGCCATAAGAATCGTCACGCAAGAACTGAGCCGCGGCCATATCTCTGTCGGTTAAATCAACTATGCGGAAGAAACACTTTCGAACTCATCCATTACTTATGTAACCTTATCGATTTGTGTTCGATCCAGAGCAAAAGTGCAGTGTTTGGGGTTCTCTTTGGCTTGTTCACCTCCTTTACTCAAGTTGGCAGAAATTTCCAATGAGAAAAGGGAGATAATCTTCCATGAGTTCGAACAGCCAAGGGAAGCACTAAAAGGAGCAATCCCCGCTAGACACCATTCGAGAAGAGCCCTACGTACGATCATGTCAGACCAACCCCTGAAGATAGTAATCGAGTGTTTTGATATGATAGTGCTGTCAGCCTGGGAACAGAGATCAGGTTATAAGCAATGATTTGCTAATTCACTCATGTTGGCACTGACAAAAAACTGATTCTAACACCGATAACAAAGAACCGACATTCATCCAAAATCAAACGCAAAAAACCTGCGATGAAATTTTGCGGTATCAATGAAATCTTGGAGTCCCTGAATGAGTCCCGAGCTGCCTTTGGAGAAGCTGTACAATGTACCAGGGATGAAAAACAGGAGGAGACCAAACTAAACAGAGTAACTGAAGTGAATGGTGAGAAAATGATCTTGATCGAATGAAGAAAGATATTGTTAATTGCTTTGCTGACCTTGTGTTATAGAATTTCCGTTGTTGGGTGATAACGAAGATCCATACGAAACATTTAGCGCGGAAGGGAATCATGTCCATGTTCCCAAAGCTATGATAAGCTTAGGTGAGTATTTCATAACCCTCGGGTCATACAAATGAGGACCTTCAGAAAGCATTGGCATTACAATATGGCTCCCCTTCTGTCCTTCAGCGGAAGGTTCAAGTGCTTCTTGGGTATCAACAATTCAACGACTGGTTGGGAAATACTCATTCAGATCTCATCCACGTTGACGCCAATATACCAGGAGCAGCTCGAGAAACTCTGTCAGTTGTGTCAGCTTTCTGTGCTATTTTGCTTCCAGGACAGGAGTGCACTCACAGGATGTTGCGGTGCATTTCTGTGGTTTGCATGCTCTACCTGCCAACCCATGGTACGGCCCTGTGGGCCTGATTCACTCGCTTATCATGTAGTTGTGGATGGGGCTAGTCGATGCCGATCCAGAAATGACAAGTTGGAATCTCAGTTTCATCGGTAACCATGCCTGCCTTTCTAAGCTGGGGAGTAACAAGTTGCTAAGCCTCTGTTCTGCGATGCATTGAGGACTTCGTCAATTCAAAGACAAAAAGACGATATGAACTGCGATCGATTCGATCTCCCATTTCAATGTTGAGGCATTGTTCGCAGACTGTCTTTCCTGATGAGCTGTTTTGTAGCAATTATTGAGGACCAAACCTTGGTCCCTATTGTCAAGATACTTCTGACAACTACACACAGAAGCATGCCGAAGTTTAGGAATCTCCCTGTCTTCATGCAATCCCTTCTGGCTGCTGAACACCGTTCGGCCCGCCTTGGAATGTCTTGGCGCATAATGGAGCATCAGCTCCGGGAGGTGAACTTGTGCGCAGTTCCATCTCAACTTTCTCAAGAGGATTTCGAGCGCCGGTATGAAAAGAAAGCTGCCAAATGTTAATTTTGCGACTCCAGGAAACATTTTAATAATAGCCAAGTGCTCACTAGTTTAATATAGTCCTACAGCTAGTTCGTGAATTTTTGATGGGAAATAGTGACGGTATTTGAACACACGAACGATGAGGTTAGGATGAGCTATGTGTCACTTCATAGGTCAGTGTCAAGTTCAAAGACAAGTTGTGGCGGGGTCTGGTGTCTGATTTTTGTTTACCTGCAATCTAGTGAGTTGACCAGGTGATAAAGCTTTTTCATAGTGCAACTTCTATAAGGCTGTCATGGTTTGCTGTTGTCCTCTCAGTTCCATGTCATACGTGAAGGGGTAATGATGTAGATCAAGACTTTGTAATCTTACCAACCATGTATGGGTTAGTTTGGGCCCATTGCACCAGCTCCGTCCTCGCTGATAGGTATATGTATGGTGGCCAAGAGGTTACCGTCCGGAATGTCAAAACTGTGGAAACTACAATCATAGCGCTTGTAGGCACACGCCTAGCACTATCCGACTGTAAAATTGAGCGTTCTATGCTTTAGATATATAAGAATACTTGGTCTAAGTTCTTACATGGGCCTGCTAACCTTAGAATTACGCTTTATCCACTTCAATTCCATCTTTTTTGCTTTGCAGTTATGGTCGTTTAATCACTGCACTACCTTTCTTAGGTCTTGGAATTAGGGTTAGGGTAGAAGATAATCCAAACTTCAGTGGGCCATAGCTAGTCCAGTTTACGAGCCACATGAGGATATGATCAGGACTTCGTTTGAACATATCTACCAAGTATTAACCATAAAATATCTGAAATCATTCAAATCTACACCAAACTTACCTTATAATATCTTTTTATTATATGTAAAAGCAGCTCCTGCTGTTTTGATCAAGTTGTATAGGGACGATTTATCATTTGGTCATTTTGTGTGTAGGCTGAGCTTAACCCCGGGGTATGTCTACTAACTCGGTTTGGAGATTTAATAGTTTGTGACATTTGAAACGACGACCTCTCTCGGCCACCATATAGATGATTGGTGTGAAGTGGAGTTTTTTGTGAATTGATTGAGTGCTGCCAAGCTTGACACCCCTGACTATCTAAAAGACACAACATGAAACCATTGTTGTTCCGGATATCCTCAACCCCCGTGAGTTAGCTCTGCATTGTCGATCGTTCATGCAAAGCTGTTTTACCTTTGAACTACATGCTTGCTTACTTGTCAGGAAGTTTCCCTCTTTCCCTCCATCTCTCTTTCCCCTTCCAACTTGCAAGCCATGATGGCTGCCACCTAGGAGCTGCTGCACTTTGGCTAAGGCCTTCGCTTTTTTTTTTTTCGTTCACTAGCCTTTTGTCAAAAGAATGCTGGTCATTTGTCTTTTATGGTTCCAAGCCACGCTGGTCGTGGCACAGCTGGCCAATGTGGCAGCAGTGCCAAGGGAGGGAGCAGCTGCGAATACTTCCGCAGCGGACGTACCTGAGGAGTCGGCGATATTCCTTCCGAAAACAGATTTGAATAAACTAGTGGGCAGCGAGCTCTCGACGGATAGGGGATTGAGTGGAACACTCGATGCCGTTGTTGAGCCGACAGTTGTGCCGGAGGTTGTGGGAAACCCCGAAGAGCCAACGACGTCGACGGAGAAGCAGGATCCACTTGCAACTACTCCCCCAGAGCCGGGCGAACCGGCCGTGGATCCCGGGTCTACTCAAGAGGTTACCGTGGAAGAGAGCTCAACGGCAGTGCCAATCCCAGAGCCGGCCCCTACTCAAGAGGGCTCTCATGCGGTGCAAACACAGGAGCTAGAACTGCCCATTCAAACGAGGTCGGAACAGCAGCAGCAAGAGCAGCCAACTCCGGAGCCTACAGTGCTACCGTTGCCCATTTCTGTCCCTGCCAACCTTGATCCTGCCACTTCACCTGCGGCAAGTCCTGGCATTGACTCAACTCTCGCTCCTATTACGTCTTCTTCCAGGACAGCGAGCGCTAATGAACCGTTTGCGGAACTACCAAAAATCCCAGCAGCACTAGAGTCCACTACCGCTCCGACTATTGTTCAACAGCCAAATGCACCTGCCCAACCTGAGAGACTTAGGACTTCGGAAGGGGGACCAGTCCCAACGACGAAAGGCATTGTTGCCAGCACTTCTGGCCCGGTATTTGTGTCCATTCCTCCAGTGCCGACGGGACCTGTTGCGGCTGTTGATGGTGTTGGTACGCAAGACTTGCCCATCCTCAGCAGCATACTTGGCATTTCTGCTACCGCCAGCACCATTGTCAGCACGATCACACAGCCTCGGCCTAGCACTCTTCCCGGAAGCTCAAATGATAACTTCTCCGAAGACATTGATTTCACGGATACGCAACCCAAACTCCCACCAAGCTCGGAGGAAACCCGGCTTCCTATGTCAACAAAAATCGGTATTGCGATCGGAGTAGCTGGCGGAGCGGTTGTCCTCCTAGCAACGGCAGTGTTGGTGCTATGGCGGAGGAGGATGGGTCGAGGAGCTGAACATCGTGAGCAGGCTAGCAAGAATGACGTCGAGAAAAATGGTGGACGTATTACTCCAGAGGAGAAACAAAAGATGGACTGGGAGAGCAACCATGACGTTGAGTTTGATTTTGCCAAGTTCCTGAGGCGCGACTGGAATGGAGACGTGGGAGCAGTTCCGAATGGTGACAATAAAGATGGGATTGGGGTTGTTGTCAGTACGTCGCAGCAGCAGGGGCTGCCAGAGCAAGCCCCAGTGGAGCTTGACGGAACTCCAGTGGCCCCGCCTTTATGTCGAGATTGAGACTGAGGTTTGCAGCTGGTGGTCAACCCCGATGAAGATTTTGATGCTGGTAGGTTGAACGGGCTAAATACAGGAAGGGAGGTACAAGAATAGTATCCACAAACATTGGAAAGCTGGAAGAGCAGCCGACTTTGACAAAACCGGGTTGGGGAATATAGAGAGCAGTAATTTTAAGAATGTACTTGAGTAGTTCAAGGTTATAGAGTCCGAAATAAACTGTAATCAATAAAAAAATGTCCAGACATCCAGTGGGTGGAGGTTTGTGGATCATGACCAAGCAAAAGATTGTTAACCGCTGACACTAGGTCAAATGCTCAAAACACGCGTCGCGACGCTGCTCGCGAAAGGTCCTGTGGCACGTGACAGACAACTAATATCCCGCTTGGGTTGGACGAGCGATCGACAACTGCTAACAGCTGGCGGCAGTGGATGTTGTGAGGCGATTATGAAATCAACAAAGTCCCATTAGCCAAAATTCTACGTACGAGCCACACACTTTACTGCGCCAAATATCCAACTACACTGCCTGTACAAACTCACATCAACAGACTGAAGTTATCACCAACCCCGACAGCGTTCAGAGAACGCACATCGAAGCCTGGAAAAGGGGGAAATAAAATGGCGCATCCAAGCCGCCAAAGCGTGCAAATGCAGCATCAGATGCAGCAAATGCAACAAATGCATCCAATGCTCCCACCACCTCAACCAGTTCAACCACAGACTCAGCCTGCGTTACAACAGGTTCAACAGTTTGAGCCAATTCCTCAACAACCCCAAGCACAACAACAGCAGTTTCATCAACAACCCACACCGCAACCACAGCAACAGCAGTCAGTGCAGCCTCAACACCAGCCACAACCTCATCAGGTCCAGCAAGTGCAGCAATCCCAGCCCCAGCCTCAGGCCCAACCACAGTTACAACCCCCTCCCCAACAAACACCACAACAGCAACAACAGGGACAGCAGGCACAGCAGGGGCAACAGAGACCAAACTTCCAAATGGCTCTTCAGCCTCCTCCTCAGGATCGGCTATACCCCACCTTCGAGACCTTGCTGGCCGATGTTAAGGCATTTGCCAAGTCCCAAGGCTATGCCGTGGTGATTGTCTCATCTTTAAACCGGGACAGTGAGGGCCAGTACCGGCGCTATAACCTCGCCTGTGCAAAGGGAGGCAAGAGCTATACCTCCCACAGCAAGGGTATCCGCAACACCCGGTCATCCAAGACCGGCTGCCCGATGCGCATGAAAGCAGTGCAGGAAAAGGCCTGGCCGTACAACGACAAGTGGCACGTGGTGGTGCAATGTGCAGAGCACAACCATGAGCCTTTCCAGGGCGGCCCAGGTGCCGACGCGCCAGCCCAATTCCGTAAGATTGAGGCGGACGGCATGCGCTGGCTGATGATAATGCATCGCGAGGCCCAGTGCAACCTGCGCCAGCTGACGATCGGCATCCGCATCTCCTTTGGTGACAAGTACCAGTATGTGAAGAAAAGCGACGTCCGGAACATGCTGGCCAAGATCAAGCGGGAGGAGGAACGTAAGGCTGCTGCTGCCGCTGCTGCTGCTGGTCTACCGGCAAATGCCCCTTACACGCTTATTCCTCAGTCACATCTCCCGCCTCCTCCCCCACCGCAGCATGTCGAACGGATGCCTCAGTTGCCACCTGAGATGCAAGTGCCGGATCCGGATCTGGAATCGGATGATGATGGTGATGAGATTTGTCCGTAAGCAGGGCACCGCCGGACGTTGAGACATGGTTTTCTGGTACGTGTTAGGCCCGGTATTGCTTTGATCGGTCAGGGAAGTGTGATTTGGTCTGGACTTGCCTTAAGCTGGGCATGGAAACTGTTCAGTGCTCCTCCAAAGCTAGAAAAAGAGTAATGGGAAGTAGGAGCTTGGGTTTGTCAAGCAAATATGTAATACCCAGCTCACCCGTCAACGAGTTAGTAGTAATCATAGAGTTTCGATGCCGAGAGGGCATCTGATTAATATATATTGGGAGAATTACAATAGGACTAACATTGAATGCTGATCAAACCTTTCTCCAAGTGGTTCACTATGTTGGCTTATTATGGAAGAAGTGGAAGGCTGGAAACTCAACCATGTCAAGGGGAACAAAACCTGAAAGTGGATATCAAGGATCCTATAGTTTTGGTGAATGATGTTAAGGCATTTTCAAGGTTGTGGGTAAACTGGGCAAGTGATAAGATCCAAAAAAGGTCTCTAGAAACAAACTTTCAAATCATGCAAAAGGTGATGTGACAGGATAGGGTATTCGAAAGGGTTACAGAAATAAGACAATGGTGAAATGACAACTGGGGGCGCAATGCAGATTCTCGAGTGGAGACATCAAGGCTTGCTGGATACCCATGGCCCTGGAGAGAATACAACAGATACAGAAAGTCCCCATGATGCCATGAACAACAACCGGCCGTAAATGACCCTTCTCTGACGATCGACTTGCACGTCGGAATCATAGTCTTGATATGGTAAGTGTAAGATAGACAAACCACAGCCCAGTATGTTCAGTAATGGTTCTTTTTCCGTTGATGTCGCGTCAGGTTATCTCTCCTACCCTTATAGTCACACACGGGGCAAGAGGCAATCTCCTTCCAGACATGAGGTTGGTCTCTGACCTGGTCGGGGTGGTGCAGGCGCAGATGACGGCTGAGGTCTTTCTTCTCTGCAAATCCACGCTTTTCCGGGCAATACTCGCATATGTTCGGGCGTTCATGTGACTTTTGATGCTTCCTGGAGGTTCAAGGGAAACTGTGTTAGACCACAATATGAACAAATAGCAAGCAATAACAAGGCTTTCCAGGACAGCTTACTTCAGCTCACATTTTCTCCTCCATGAGAGTCTGCTTTTGCATCCAGGAACGTCACAACGATACTGGCCATGAGGGGCCTTTGCAGATTTTTCTGTTCTATTCGTGACAAGGCTCTTTTCCGTCTGTGGACTTACGGGCGGCGCTGGTGACGTAACAGCAGTCTCGGAAATCAAAGGTGATGAGGGTGGGTGCTGTGTCGAATGATGGGGAGGATTCGAAACGAAGGTAGCAGCCGACATTGATTCAGAAGAGCTGTCTCCAGAAAAAGTCCGAATATAAGGCTCAACGACTTGTTCAGTTGTCAAGCCAGGGACGGGTTCGGAAGAACCGATAGAAAATTCGCCAAGATCTGGCAGAGGGAAAGATGGGCTCAAACTGGCCCCAGCTGTATCGCTCCCTATGAGTGCGACAAACTACTCGTCGCTGACGCAACTAGCCATAGGGCAAGCTGCTGGGAACACAGGTGGCGAGCAACTGGGACTGAAAGCCAAAATCTCCCTAAGTTGTCGAGTCGGGGTAGATGGACTCGAAGGGGAAATCATTGGCTCGGGAGCTTGAAACCCCTCGAGCTCGGGGAGTGAAGTACACTGAGCATCTGGAGAATTCCAAGAATAGCCCAGCGATTCTGGGTTAAATAGAATGGATGTGGATGGTGCCGTCAAGCCTAACGTGACGGACGGTACCATTTCCAGCGCTCCGTCCAAAAACTCAGTTCTAGAGTCACTGAGGAGCCGCCAATCGACTGGGATCTCAGCATCACGATGCCTCATCATTGACGACGTGGTCGTACTAACTTCCCCTAAATTAGGGCCTGAAGAAACGCCCTCATCCTACAGCCGGGGCGATGTACTCGTTAACCAAAGCCGTCTTTCCACTCTGGTAACCGCGTGATCTTCCTATTCGGTCACAAGTGCCATCGGAAGGTGTATCCGCAGTACACACTCCATCCTGCATACGGGGTGGCTCAACTCACAAGGGTATGAATGTGCTCTCCCAAGTTCATCGCACAAAATGGACCAGGACGGTAAAGTCTCGGCCCACCACGTCGTAGCAATTTGGGTCTAGGAGAGATCAATTCTCGGTCAAAGCCGGTGGTTGGTGATCATCACCCTGGTTCGCTGGTCATGTCAAACGTTCGGCCCCAAGGTAGTGATGCCGAGGGGCGGGTTGTGTAAAGGGTGAGACTGACGAGAAGGAGGGGAATATGGAGCGACGATGGATTGGATGTGTTATCAATTCTTGTCATGCCAGCCCTGTGGAAGGGTGGACACTGGCGCACAAACAAGTGGAATCAGACCGTTTGTGGCCCAGATATCTCTGAAATACTGAACCCTCCTATTCTCATTTGAGCTTCGTTTACCGGGTTTGAACACTTCGTTGATGTCAAACTTTCGGAGTCATACAGGTCGTTGATGTGTGCGGGGTTCCTCGTGAGGCCTGCCATTTCTCTGGATGCACGGTGAGCCGCGGCCCTGCACTGCGGCCCACGATATGTGGGCCCCTTGGCAGATCGCAAAATTGTGATTGGTTGGCTGAACACATCCAAAGCGCACCTGGGGATCGTTGTGCGCTTGACACGTTCTTCGCCCTCAGCGCCCGAGATTCCAAAAAGCCCAACCAAGAGACAGCCCGCTGCAATAACGAAGCTTTATGTGGCTAACCAAACTGATCCGCCCAATTGCACACTCTCCTCTGCTCAAATATTTTTTTTTGCAAAGCAACTCTGAGTTGATGGCTGTGACTCGATGTGCCTAAGGTGCCCAACAACCCCTCCTCCTCTTTTCTCTCCTTGAATTCCTATGATTTTAAAGCCTCAGGTGCTTTGCAGTTGTGGACGTGATGCTTTGTAAGCTTTCAATCCGTCAGGCAGCTTCTCAAAACCGGAATTTCGGGAAAAGCTGAAGATACCCTGCGTTCCTTGAGGCCATAATTGTTCCAGTGTATCTTATCATGTCAAACACCCAGCAGGCTAGTGGAAACTCTGAACTCAAGCGCTCTCTTGAGAAACGTTTCTATGAGCCCATTCTTCTCTTGGACGCTCTCCAATCCATATATCTTGGTGAGGACCGGGTGACTGAGCCCGATCTGGAAGCACCGACTGGCAAATCACCACAGCAGATCTTCTTTTGCTTCGCCAACAAACTCAGCCAGATATGTGATAATCGTCCTAGGCAGGACCTGGGGGCAACCGTCACTGCGTTTGCCATATTGGACTCTGGTACTGTTGAGTACTGGTTTACTTCCAACCAACGAGATCAACAGGAGTTGAACATTGCCAAGGACTTCGTGGAAGGTATCCTCAATCTGCTTGGCAGTGTCCCGGATGAGCAGCTTGCAAACAAGTCTAGCACACCCAGTATTTTCTCTGACATTCTTCAGCGAATTCTTATTTTCAACCGGCCTCGGATCGAGCTTTATCTCAGCGAGCTCTGTGGCAAAGATGGCGAGACATTTCCTTGGTGCATCAAGTACGCTCGAAGAGAAGATTCCTCTGAAGGTTAGTCATAATTACCCTTGGAAACCAAGATCATACCATTCCAACCTGTAGATATGCTGACCATCTTTGTCCTTCAGGGGCGTGCGTTGCTGATGCTCTCGAGGGTCTGAAGCCACATGTGGAGGCAGTTCAACGGTCTCTTTGTAGTGACAGTCACGAATGTACGCCTTACCATGCATCTTGAGCTTTGTTTCCATACTTTCAACATACCTGACATACTCTTCATTTCCTAGTTACCAAGCATGCAGAGTCACTTCTACGCTGCATCGACGCGCACTACCCATGTCTAGATATCTATATGAAGAAGAAAACTCGTGGGGAGAACTATGTGCGTGATAGCCGCTGGAGTGAGCTTCGCCATTTTCTCAGTCGTCTGCTCTCTCTTTTCATTGCCGTGAGAGTCCTGATAAATGCACGCGAACTCTGGCCTCAGCTGTTTGTTAATTTTATCGTCAAATCATTGCCTTCAACGGAACCAGCCCCAGCTCCCGTTGTTCGCAGGAATGCCAACGGAATCATCCGCCGAATGGGTTCTGAGACCGCAACAAGACCCTATAAGCTACACGCTGAGACTTTGCAGAAGGATAAGAATCTAGACCAGCGCATCGCCCAGCGTGCCCATCCTAAAAAGTTTCGCCCTATCGTCCACGCCGAGGTCAACCTTCTGGACCAGATCCTCCGTCGTCAAGCTCAGTCTGACCTGGAGGAAGATGATGGGGTGCGCTTTTTCAACGAAGCAGAGTTTGGTCGCTATATAGGCACGAGTAAACCAACATGCATGCTCTGTCACTTATGGTTCTCTGACCATCCATCTGGCGTTCGTTGCCGCGAAACACATGGCAATCTTTATTATAACTGGCGTGCCCCAAACGTGTATGACCTTGATGACCGTGAGGCTATTAAGCAACGCGATCTTATCCTTAATGGTATGGTCAAGAAGATACGCCAGCAGGCTTTCCGGGTTATCGAAGAGCGCTCGTTCACTCGGCGACGGCACGACTCACGCGATACCGCCACGAACCCTCTGGGAAGCACAGTCCGAGACACCGACAGTGTCATTCCTAGCGTTGGTGAAGATGACCATTACTCGTTTACAAAGTTCAAGCGAGAGTTCAGCATTGTTGTCGATGATGCTGATAGCCGATTAGCAGCTGGGTTAACTGAGATCAGTCTCAATGATGTGATGTCTCCCGATAAGAGCAATTCAGGCACAACTCCCGCAATACGCGCAAACGGACGATCACTCAAGTCTGCTCGCCGTAGGCCGATCATAGTAGAGGATGAAGATGATGAGGAGAATGGAGGAGCCATGCTATAAAGCATAAGAGAACACTGGAAGTGAAGGTAATGGCTGGGGTCCTATGTTCTTTGAAATCACAACCGCTAACACAAGTTTAGCAGCTGGTACGGTCCAGTAGTTGAGAGGAAGGTTGTTCTACAGCTCGTTTGTCCTCAATTTTAAAAAAGTGTCTGTTCAATTTCAGATTAGCAGTACATTGCCCTGCAATAAATTGTTGTTTAACTAAAAGTAAAGTGTCTGGGATATAAGCTGACAGGATTTAACCGGCCACTATACGCTCCAGTCTACCAGGATCATATGATTGATATTCCTCCTGAGCCAGTAAGACTTCTAAGGCTATATTGAATACTTTGGTAACAATCAGATCTTTCACACTGTCACGACCAATAGAGTGTTTCAAGCGGGAGAAGAAACAAGGGCTTCTGACGAAAGGTTCTCAGAGTTAAAAAAAAAACAATAAAAAAAAACACAGAATCGTCAGGACTTAAGTATCAGTAGTGAAAGGTCGTCAAAGCTGAAAATATCTGACGGAAGACTGAAGACCTTCGGTAGAAGAGACAAGGAGAAATTCTAAGAATACAACGTAGATTATAACGTAGATAGATTCCTCGCGGCAAGAAGGGGGACGAAAAAGAACCTCCCCCCCGGTCAGCAATACAAACAGCTCCCAAACCAACTAGTGACCGCAGTGCTTCTGAATCGGTGTGAGAACTCCTGTCTCAGACACCAGATGCCAAGTCAGACACTATTACTCGGTGTAACCCCGATATACAAGATGTCGAAACCAAAACGACCTAGCTTCCCTATATCCCAAGCCTAGATTCAATTGCCAACCACTATGTCCCCATGCCGCACTGTATCCACAACTTGCCTGAGCCACCAAACGTGTATCCTCGCATCATCTGTTAGCTCTGGATGGAAACTGGTTCCAAACACGTGTCCCTGCTTCACAGCAACAATGTCACCTTGTCCATCGGCATCATTCCGGCGATAAACCCCCAAGACCTCTACCGGCCGCTTGGCTCCCAACTTTTCCTTCACAAGCACCTCCTCAACCGCGGGCGCACGGATGAACACGCCCCTAAACGGGGGCACTTCGTCCTCCGTCGAACTCTTTTCCCTCAAGAAGTCGAGCTTTAAGGGAGCGACAAAACTTTGCACTTGCGTTCCGTACCGGTTGCGTTGAACCCGTACGTCTAACCCGCCGAGCAGCTCTTGGCCCCCTTGCTTAGTTGCACTGGCCTGTTCTGAGAGGAGGACCAGGCCTGCGCAGGTACCCCAGACGGGCTTATGTTGGACTCTGTTACAAAGGTCAGCGTTCTGAGATCAAAAGCTGTCGACACGGATCGGGTGAAGCTGCCACATACTTGACAAAGTCCCGCAGAGAGTCCATTAGTCCTAGCCGGCGCGCAACAATAGCCATGGTCGTGCTCTCGCCACCGGGAATGATGAGGGCATCACATTTCGCCAACTGGTCGATGGTACGAACTTCGATAAAACTGAAGGTGAGGGGCTTCCCTTGCTGAGGAGACAAGTTAATCTGAGCAGCGGCCTTTTCCAGGAGTGAGAGGTGCTCTACGACACCCCCTTGCAAGGCGAGCACGCCGACAGTGATGAGTTTAGCCATTTCTTTCGAGACTGCGCCTGGCCTTAACGTTAAACTTGCGTTTCTTTTTAGGTTTGTTGATCTCTTCCCCTTAGGCTCTTCAATTCTCTTTGCTGGCAATGAGAATTTGGGGGGCTACCGCAGTTATCGAGCCTACTATATCACACTCTGGCTAAGGGTACCTTTTTTTCCCTTATCTCGCCTTTCTGAGCGTTTCAGCCCGAGTCACAAAACCTGGCCCGGGACCGAGAACCGGGTCCAGTTCCACAATTCCATTCGCCCTGGCCTTGCAGAGCTCTACGACAGCAGCAAGAAGCTGAGTGTCGGGATTTGCCGGTTAGGGGCGGCATTGCCGCACAGTATCAGTTGAATAAATCCCTCGCCCCGGTAAGATTGTTTTTTAGGGCTTTTGCGACGACATCGGCCTGGCCGGCAAAAAAGGCAACGAGACGGCCGGGTCTGAGAGGTCAGAGATGGTTGTCGATCTGTAGGGGGCGGGGGCGGTGAAAATAAAGTTGGCATAGCGTGTGGGATCGCCCCGCGTTGTGGGAGGGTGGGTAAGGCAACCCCACATGTCACACATGCCGTGGCCCGCTCCAAGGAATTTTGGATGCTGCGCGTTCATTACAAAGGGCGCAAGGTTGTACAGAACTGTGCCTTTGGATCTGTTTGAGTCACCATTCCGTCGCCACTCTATTTCATCATCCTCTGCGGCGAGACATGCTGAAAAGATGACAGATGACTGAGCTTCGGAACTTTCAGGGCAACCTGACCTGGCGGCAGCTTAAGCTCTTTGGTGCTCCCTTCGCGAACCCGGCGCGCCGTTGAGTGATTGCGCAATGGGGCATGGCATTAAGCGAGGTGGGTCACAAGTCATGGCCCATTGGCGGCTTGGCCCTTGTCAGCCTGCTCAAAGGCCGCCGCCGTTGTGGTTTTTCTCCGCTGATCGGAGGGTCAGGATCCCAAATTCGAGCCCCGCCCTGAGCCATCGCCATGCCCTCCAATTGGAACCTACAGTGTGCGCAGCACTGTGTTTTCATCGCGGGGTCAACCACTCCAAGAGCTGACTCACGCCACCATCACGATGAAAAGAGCTTAAACTTCTTCAAATCCGCGAATTTGAAACCCCAATTTCCTTTCTGTGTTAATTACTTGTGCCAACTTACTTGAATCTAGGCACTGGAGGCCTTCTAACGCATCACTTACACGCTCAACGACCTTCTGATACCATTGATTCTTCACAATGGCGACGAACCTGAACGGCGCCGTTAACGGCGTGGGCGACGACGCCTTCACCGTGAAGGCAGGCCTTGCTCAGATGCTCAAGGGCGGCGTCATCATGGACGTCACAAACGTCGAAGAAGCCCGCATCGCCGAAGAAGCAGGCGCCGTGGCCGTCATGGCGCTCGAGCGCATTCCCGCAGACATCCGCAAGGCCGGCGGCGTCGCTCGCATGTCCAATCCCAAGATGATCAAGGAGATCCAAGAAGCCGTCACTATCCCCGTCATGGCAAAGGCGCGCATCGGCCACATCGTCGAGTGCCAGATTCTTGAGGCGCTAGGCATCGATTACGTCGACGAGTCTGAAGTCCTAACTCCCGCCGACGACCAATACCACGTCGACAAGCACCAGTTCAAAGTCCCCTTCGTCTGCGGCTGCCGCAATCTCGGTGAAGCGTTGCGCCGCATCAAAGAGGGCGCGGCCATGATCCGGACCAAGGGTGAGGCCGGCACTGGCGACATCGTTGAGGCTGTCCGGCACATCCGTACCGTCAACGCAGAGATTGCCCGTGCTAAGGCCGCCCTTTCCTCCGGCGGCGACCTGGCTATTGCTGCTATGGCTCGCGAGCTGGGCTGCGATGCCGCGCTGCTTAAGAAGACTGCTGAACTGGGGCGTCTGCCCGTCGTCAACTTTGCTGCCGGTGGTGTGGCTACCCCCGCTGATGCTGCGCTCATGATGCAGCTGGGCTGCGATGGTGTGTTCGTTGGGAGCGGTATCTTCAAGGATGCTAAAGACAGGGAGCATGCTGCTTCCCGCGCGCGTGCCATTGTCAAGGCTGTCGCCAACTGGACTGATAAACAGGCTCTTATCGAGGCTAGCATTGAGCACGGGTCAGCTATGGCGGGCATCAGCAATGCTGGACTGAAGCCTGAGGAGAAAATGGCTGGCAGGGGTTGGTAAATAAGAGCATTTGTCTTGTTTGTTTTGCATGTATAGGGTTCTGGCATGGAAAAGTCTAAAGTGTTTCTTGGAGGAGATCTTGATCTGTGTTCTTAGTCTCAACACTGAAGGGCGCGGATGTTCAGAGAAGCAGCTCGTCTTGAAGAGGAGTGTAAAGGCTTTTCTTGGATAGATTTTCTTGTTTCCTGCAATATCACAAAATTTTGGGACTGGCTTGAGTATTGTGTTAACGCAATCCCAGTGTGATATTCTAAATATCGTGAAGGCCTCACAGAATGATGTCATCGACTTTCCCCAAATAATTCAAGGAAAGGCATCAGCTTCGAGAACGTCTTAAGGAATGTCGTCTCTAACTGGAGCATACACTCTGTGAGATCTCTAAGTGACTCCATCTTAATATCCACAAGCCCTCGTCGTGCAATCTCGTACACCAGTCTGTCCTGACGCCACTTGTGTTGCTAGAAATAAAACGAGGGAGTAGCTGGATCGCCTGTTGCTTACATTGGAGGTTATTAACGGTAATATTTCCTTTTTGCGAGCTCATGTTGACCAGCTTCGATGAGGGGTTACTCTGGAGTGTCTCAGTCCGCGGACAAAGCGCCGATTGCAGGAAATCCCGGGACTATCGGAAGACATTATGAAACAAAAAGTCCAGCAAGAGGTTCTTGACTTCATCGCATTTCCTGAAACGCGAAATATGTTCGAGTCTGTTGCGGTTGCTCATGAACAGACATTCCAGTGGACCTTTGGTGAATGCCCAGGCCAGTAAATGAATAACTCCAAGTCTGGTCGCATACAGACAACAGAGTCATGAAGCAGTAGACAGTGCTTTGAAATGGCTCTCGGGGGCGTAAATATCTTTCACATCGCTAGAAAATTGGGCTCTGGAAAGCTTACCCTGATAAAGCGTCTTCATTGACACATTTTGGTTCGTGAAGAGTTGCAAAAATGGGCAGGTTAGTTGCCATACGTATCATCCCGTCACATATGCCATACCTTTGGATATGCTGCTAATAATTGATCAGGGAATGAAACAATTCTAATAAGGAGCCTCTTCTTCTGGAAGGTCTGGCGACCCCCTGCAACGTTCCCTCACTGGACTTCTCCGTACAATGCTACATAATCTTCAGCAAAGCCCGGATCTCATTCAAATAGTCTTACCAGATCTTTGGAGGATGACTGAATCTTCTGGACTACCTAACAATTACATCTCAGTTGACTATAAGTTCACACTGACACACCTTTTTACGCACCCTGTCTTCTATCAATCATCAATATCTGCCTCTTTATCGATCGGTTAGATGAACTCGAGGAGATTGTTCAGTTCGATACAAGAATTTTGTGAACTTACCGGCCATCTGAAGGTCATCTGAAACTCACAGCAGACGGCATCGAGCAGTACATTGGGACAAACTGCAAATGATCAGTCCAAAAAAAGAAAAAAAAAACTTGGGAGACAGTCATCAACCAGATAAGTAGTAAGGCTGATGGAATTTTCTGGGCTGCCTTGACTGTACGGTCCATCGGATCTCGTTTATCTGACGGTTACGAAGTGCTGGGTAAGATCGAGAATCTACCCAATGAGCAGATGACCTCTTCACACATTTGTTGAAATCAGTTCCACCCTCAGAAAAGTCCAATGGATCCGAAATCTTTCAATTGGTCCAGCCTTTGGACCCAGGTATGCAACTCATTTTGGCTTTGGCAAACGGTGATGAGGGTATGAACACAGCCATTATTAGGCCTTCTCGCAGCTTTATCGATCAGTACAACACTGATCCAGAGTTTGCCGAGAAGGGTAGTCTGGCCAGCTTAGAGTACCACGAGGCCATTGAACTGGGAGAAGCAGCAAAGTGAAAATTGAATACCCGATGTCAAGGTTTGCTTGAAGTCCTCCAATCAGGTGAGATCTGCTATACTCACCGTTTTGTGCTTGAGTTTCTCCACTCCAATATCATGCTCATGAAATCAAAGATATGTTCAGGAACACTTGATCGAGGGCCCTTCTGATAGTTTGAAACTTTGGTCTCAGCAACAGCCTCTACTATTGCTTCCGACGGTTTGACAGTTTGCTTTCAAAACGCTCGAGAATACGTGCATTCATTGCTCCATATTTGGAAATATTAACCTCTAGGCTGCATATAGCCGCAGCCACTGGTGTGCTTTCCTATCTAGATTGAAAACTGAAAATGGAGCCCAGTTTCACCACAAACCACTAATTGATGGCTTCACTTATCTGTATAGCATTGAACATAAAGCAGCTTGAAATTTCCGAAGTGCTGCTAAGGATAGGAATTAGACCGGATTACGAGTTTCAATGTGATCAAAAGCCGAAATCAGCCTTTATTGGGCACTAGGACCGGCGAGAAGCTCTGACGAATATATCGGGGCTGCGCTTGTTCCTTATCTGCTCTCTCCCTCAAATGTTCCCGATCTTGAGTCAACTCTTAGGATGACTAGTCCCGAGGAGCATTCACAACGCAGCACTCTTTGTGAGTTAGCAGTCTGCTTTTTCGTTCGAGCCCTTCTATACCCTCTTCCCGGTTTTTGTCGAACCGATATTATCGGCGGCCCAGAAATAGGAGAGTATATCCAAAGTTTTCTGGAAAGTGGTGTGAATGCCGTCTCCAACATTCACTGGAATGTAACGAGTGACTTGGTCTGGTGCAGGCAGGGATCGACAATGGGTCAAATGGGTTAGATGATGGCCACTGAAGATGTGGGATGCACAGCGAAGTCAATTACTACGTGTATTAATCTTTCTTAGTCCTCAGTGTCCTTGTGTTGGGGAGAGGAAAGCCCAAGAGAACTCCTTCATCATGTCCAAGTAGCTCCCCTTATAAAATCCCTTTGCCTTTGCGAGTACTTCGCGGTCTCCTGCAATCTTCAGAGGTTCTTTTCAGCGTGGCAAGGTTATCTAACTCATTCTTGCCACCCCCTCATATTTTCCGGGCTCTACCAATCAAATATACCTTTCTCAGCTCTTGTGTCACCGGTGTTCTATATGTTGGCTGTCGAGGATATTTCTTCTCCTTGGACTGCCGTGTCCATGTGACATGGAAGGTGAGCCTGGGTCATACAATGTATCGTAAATGTTCGCTTCAGTAAGATATATCACAATCTGATGCTGATTTATGATCCAATTCGCAGATCATTGCCAAGATCCAAGCCTTAAAGAGGTCCATATCGACAAGTGCGACAATAAGCCACATGCTGACAGTAGACTTTCCACATGACTGGACGTTGTAAATCAGACGTGTTTTTGCTTACTTAGCCCCAGGTCTGCTGTCGTTAGGACTAACACCACGAGAAAAGTAAGAAATATTGATAAGCCTTTTTCCCTCAGGAGTGCAGTCATCGTATATCTCTTTCCCAGACTTCATACACCATTGGGAATTCCAAAGCGAGAAAAAAATTGGACTTAATTCACGCTGAAAAAAAATAGAAGCATCGACGCCTGGGACCCTAGATAAAACTTCACAAAATAGCGACATGATGTTGGAAGGGACCAAATCTTCAGCGACTACGGATAATCTTCAGCCATGGAAATCAGAGTGCAAAAGCCAGAAGCATGAAAGTGTCGAGTGTGGATGCAGTAGTATCACATCAAAAGGGAAACGGTAATCTGCTGCAAATGTTAGGCTCGGGTTCCAAGAGTACTCGGGCACTTCTTGGAGGGAAGTAAAACACAAAATTGGCTCTGATTCCCATCGCGTTTGGCAGCAGAAGCTGATGACAGAACTTCAGTCACTACTCTCCTATGGCTGTTTATCCTTTTGTCTTGGTGATCTTGGGGATCTGGACTAGGATTTGTATGCTGTGGCTGACACCAAAAGCAGGATTAAAGACATGATCGGGGGGGGGCCTAAATTTGGAGTTTTGCAGGAAGACAATAAGTTTGCCAACTCGAGATACGATGCAGTTATGAAGAGTGAAAACATTCGTGAATGCTGGTGGTTTGAGAGTGTGTTCAATGGAGCTAACTTGGATTACCAGCCTGAGGTATATTATCATCTCCGAGCTGGAATATGCTGAACTATTATAAACATGTTAGTGTCCGACCCTCGCATACATGTTTTCCTCCAGGTTTTTATGACCGATGAACAGCATCTGACAGATTATCGATGCTAACCGGGTCATCAAGAACAGAATAATGAACCTCAAACAACTTGGTTTACTAATCCAAGAGACTTGGCAGTCATCTTTCCCAGCTCCTCACCATTTGACCTCCCCCACGTGCTTCCGACATCAGTCCCCTCGCTTGGTGAGACCTGACCACCGCCAAGACCCAAATCCACACTATCCCCATTCCTCATACTTTCCATCCCAACATCTCCAATACCCCTAGCACCACCACCAGGCCGCCAGGGTGCCGAGCCGATGGTCCGTGGCCGTCCGTTGCTCTCGAGGACGCTAGCATCCCATATGCTGCGGGGAATGAGCAGGTTGGGGAAGAAGCGGGTGATGAGCGGCTTCAGTGTCATGGCGCAGGCGACGACTATGGCGGTGTCGACTTCGATGACGGTCCAATAGATCAGAGGGGTGCCAGCGTAGGTGAAGTCTGGATTGGGGTTGGATTGGGTCTTGATGAGGATCCACAGGCGAATAAGGGAGATGAGGCAGACGCTAGGAAAGTGTCAGGCTTTTATGATGGGAGACTAAATGTTCAGGTGTGGGTGTACTTACAAGAAACCGATTGCAAAGATGGTTACTAAGGCGAACTTTTGCCGACGAGGAAGCTTTAGTGGGTAGACGACTGGGACAGGCAGGAGGAAGATCATGAAGTCAGTTGCAATGACCAGGCTGTTTCACGATTGTCAGCATGGTACAGTTCAACTGATGATGAACAAATCAACATTGCTCTGACCCTGTGTTGGCCCACCAAACACTCTGAGGTTGGCAGAATGAAGGCTTGACTGTGTAGTCCCAAGTAGCTTTCAGAGGGATGCAGTATGTGAATGCTGCTCCGGTAACCCAGAAACTTGAAAGCGTAACAATGAACAGCACCACATAGCATGCCTTTCGTATCCACTCGAAAGTAAAGATTGTGAGATACAACACGCAGATAGAGACTTTAGTGAGGAACAAGGTGAGGATGTAGAAAAGCAGGGCAAACCACCATGCCTATGAACAGATTCAGCATCTTGCTTTTCACAGCCATCATCGTTTGACAGCAGAGAGCTATCAACAGAACGTTGAGGTTACATTACCTTCATAATATGGGAGCCGTGCTCAAGCATGTCCACATCGTGAACATGTTTCCCTGTGCCATGTGCAACTTCTACAAGATCAGCAAAGTGAGCATTCCTTCTCTATCTGTGCAGTACAATTCTCACTGGAGTTGGACTGTCACTTACGGACTATATAACTGATGCTCATTCCTCCTGATGCAAGCTAGATAGGATTTTCAATCAGCACACAACGTTTAGGCTAATACAGAGTGATTCAGTCGGGTTTACTGACAAGAGATAAAAGAATGAACCAGTCTGAGGGTCCTAGGACGCGCGCGATCCTACCACGAGTCCAGAATCGTAATAGCACAAAGAGACAGGCGATAGTCCATGTGGTTACCGTAGCACCAATGATATTTGGGCCCGCATTGTCGCGTGGTGCATCGGGAGAAACTGGGGGAAGAAATGTCACATCTTCTGTTGGGGAGATTGTCGAATTGGACTCCATTACTTGGGGCCGTCAGTTTGAGACGAGAAGATGATATTCAACACGACGACACCTCTAAGTAATTTGGTGAAATAAACTTGGAATGACGGAGAAACAACGTTTAATCGATCTGGGGAGACGACGGCTTTGAACGTTCACAAGAGATTAACAGCTCCCTCATGTCCAGTTCATCTCCGCGTTGGTGGCGTTAAGGGGGACACCAAGCCCTACCACCGAACTGCAGCATCTGTCCAGACCCAAAGTTAGAGGTCCCTGGTGCTAGCTGCGTCTGGGGGTTGCATGCGGTGGTTGCATCCGGCCGCTGGGGAGCGGGAGGGACAGGGGCTTGTGTGGTTGCAGGGTGGTCACCTTAGCTGTGCCCCGCTCACTGGCTGTTGATCTCACCGGTGACTACTATTGTTCTTGGCGGGATCATAACTGGAAACATATGTGGACTCGAACACGGTACCGAGTCCTGAACGACGAATTGGGAGGAATCACTGCGATTTTCCGGCTTGTTGAGGGCATGAGATCTTGATCCTACACAGTGCTCTGCAGAAGGATAAATACAGTTTAGTGTAGAACAAGTTTGGACTTGACAGCCCTTGGTTATTTGAAAGCCAAAAATATGGTGATGGACAGTTAAGAGGCTTTTGAGTCCATAGGACAAAGTCTTTGGGGTGAAGCGATCAAGCAGCTATCTTATATCCTGCGGTGCTAAAGACACCTCCGGGCATATCGTTGTATTTTCGTTCATCAGGGAGCCAAACACTTTGTCGAAACAAAGAGTTGTCGAAGTTCAATCAACTTCAACTCGCAGTCTAGACCCAGGAATCGGGAAATCTGACCTCAGCCGCTTCCACCAACAGCTGTGCCGCATCAACCTACGCATGATATCAGCGGACACCCATGGGAGTGGCGGCCTACATCCCAAAACTTTTTGTTGTGCAATACAAGTAAGGAACATTCCAGTTGTCTCATCAAGAACAAAACTCGGATGCTGACACTTCGGGATTGCTAATGGACCTAAGATCATTAGACACACCATCATTCCTTGAAAGAAAGCTGTTCCTGAGGTTTCAAGGATAATTTAAGCAATGGCCAATTGTAGCTGTAATGGAGGGCCAATTGTCCATGACAGAATCCAGGCAATTGTGCAGACTTCTGTTTAGTTTTTAGTTCAGTAACGACCATTAAGGTCATGCCGAATCCTCGTGGACAAAGAAGGTCTTAAAGTTTGGAGACTTGCCCGAACATGACTGGTTAAGTAAGTGTTGCTATACTGATGGGCTCAGACAACCAGGAGCAAGTCAGCCGTTCTGTCGGTAATGCGACGTAGCTGCAAGTGCGGGATATTTGGCCGTGGTGTGGTACCCGAGACAGCGGCTGGTCTGAAGAGTGAAGACCGAAGCTGACCAAATACATAACCTCGATCACATCAGCTGCCGACGAAAAAAAAAATCCCAAGGCCGTTTACCTGATAGTAAGTGTGCTTTCGCGACACCAAAATTCCTGGATTCTTGCGAGCTTGAATAGGCATTATCATCCAACAGCGAATAAAGCATGGCCGTCTGATGCATGCCATACAGTCGGGTCGATCTCAGCGTTTTAGCGAGGCTTGGCGCTGGTCAGAGGTATATTTATCTCTTGATAGGCCCTTGGCGTTCCTTTGAAGATGTAAGACGAGGAGGTTGGCTGGACAGCTCTTGCAGTTGCCTTGTCAATTATCAAATGACAGATTTTCTGGCAGACCAAATTCAGAGTTTGTCTGCGCTCACCAACAGTATCAATCCTTTGTCATCCCCGCAATCAACTGGCTGACTTTTGCCTTGATAGAGTCGATGGTCGGTGCTTTGGGGACAGCTGCGCTAACACGACCCCAGCTAAGAGATTACGCCTGCCAACGCAGCGCGCCATGGATAAGCTTATCGGCGGGAGCCCCACCACGCTAAAATCTGGCATGGCGGGGCAATTTTGAGCAACGTCCAATGGTCCAGCAATCACTGCAACCATCTACCTCGCCTGCACCGTCATCTCGAAATTTTCGACTCCATCGCCCACCTCTGCACACCTCTTCCCTGAGGCTGACAACGTTGGCACAACCTATCCAATATAGCCATATCGCTGCATCATCCAGACCCTTCAACTCTTCCGACCATGTCCTCCAACGCCCCCCGGGGCGCACCTGCCGGTCCGCAGTACGACGACGACCCCGTAGTCGCGACCTACTCAGTCTTCATCAAGCCCCCGCTCCCTCAGAACCGCAACCTCGTTGTCCTCCAATATGTCGACAAGATTGCACAGGACCCATCCCAGATTCGCATGCCGCGCATTACCGAGCTGCGCGTGAAACCCGAGACGGGCATGTATGAGGTCGACATGCCCATCGACACGACCGAGGCATACGACCGAAACAAGGGCATCATGTGGGGTACTGCGTTGGCGAAGTCGATGGAGGCGAAGAAGGGCGGGAGTTTGGGTTTGGCAGGAGGGTTCAATATCGTTGCGACGTCCAATCCTGCAGGACGCAGCCGTGGTCGTGGAGGGAATGACGATGAGGGACCGTTGACATGGGCCGAGGCTGTGCGCCAGGACAAGGTTCTGAGGACCCAGACATTCGGCGGTGTTCGCAGCGCGCAAGAAAAGCACACCAGACACATGGTTGGCGTTTTCCAAGGGAGTAAGCCCACACAGACACAGTCCTATCCCACAAACCTTTTACAAGGACACCTTCCAAGTGCCAACCTTACTAACTTCCTCTCTCTCAGAAAACCTCCACCTAACCCCCGTCTCCTCCGTCGTCCACTTACGCCCCGTCCCCCACCACATCGATGCCCTCACAGAGCAAGAACGTCTCAGCCGCGGCGCATCGGGCGCCGGTGCCAGCAGCAGCGACAAGGCCGGCACAGCGTCCGGTGCGCGCGCCATCCACATGACCATTAAATCAGCCATGGACGGCGATGGCGGCGTGGCAACAGAAACGATTGCCGACCGGTTGCGCAAGGTGCAGATGGAGCCGTGGAGGCGCATGGAGTGGGTGCATGACGAGGCCGAGTTGGCGTGGGAAGCGTATAATGAGTGCTTGCTATTGAGGCCGTCGACTGAGAGTGCTGCTGGGGGAGAGAAGGTCGTGGGAGACGAGGTTGTGGATGGCGCTGTGGGAGAGGAGAAGGACCCTAAGGGTAAGGGAAAGGAAGTTGCAGGCTCTGGAACGGTCGACGGAGGTGCGGCCGATCTTGTGGATAGGGTGCCGCATCTGAAAACGGATTGGGGAGAGAAGGAGTTACTGCAGGCTATGAGTGGAGAAAAACCAAAGAAGCGTGGCACCAGGAGATAACAATGGTGCAAAGAAGAGCTGTGGTGTGAATTGGTAGTTGGACTGGTGGGCACTAGACATATGCGCAGCGAAGGGACAGAAAATGGCAAAAAAAAAAAAAAAAAAA
>Ga0065720_1004011_pt1 | contig 24941 bp, 21 predicted proteins | sample Thericmetagenome_FD_59107 | JGI IMG/M metagenome (GOLD analysis project Ga0065720, IMG submission 59107) | Thermophilic microbial communities from the Joint Bioenergy Institute, California, USA of rice/straw/compost enrichment - eDNA_2 v2... | ecosystem: Engineered > Solid waste > Grass >... | reverse complement strand
TCAAGCCGCCCACCTCGTCGTAATCACGACCCGGTCGTCACGAAGCGGGTCGGCGCCACGCTCGGCGGCACCGACCCGCTTCATTCTTAGGTGTTGGCACCCGCTTCATTCGTAGGTGTTGGCACCCGCTTCGTTGTTGGGCTACTCCGTCCGCAGTCCGTCGGCGCGCATGAGCCGCCACAGGGGCGGGAGGCTGAGGGCCGTGACCGCGAGCACCACGAGCGCCGCGATCCCCGCCACCAGCCCGATGATCGACCAGTCGACAGCCACAGGCTCATTGACAATCTTCAACAACACAGTGGCCAGTGCGATCCCGGCCAGCACGGCGAGCACCAGTCCGAGCGCGACCGGCACAGCCGTCTGCCACACGATCGACCACGCCAGCGTGCGCCGCCGGGTCCCGAAGGCGACGAGACTGGCCAGCACCCGCCGGCGCTCCCGCAACTGCTCCAGCACGCCCACCAGCAGGCTGACCCCGATCATCACCAGGGTCACCGTGGCCCCGATGAGCAGCCCGTTCTGCACCACTGCGAACTCGTCGGTGGCCAGGGCGGCGGTCGTCCAGGTGAGGTAGCCACCGGGGTCGACGCCCCAGACGACGGTGCTCAAGCGTTCCGCCACATCCCAGTCGCGACTCCCGACGTCCTCGAGGTCGACGTACGCCACACCCCAGCCCGGCCAGCTGGCCAGCACCTCCGCGGGCACCGCCGACGGCGTGGCGAGCACGCCAAAGACCTCGTCCCCGTTCGGAGCGAGCCGTCCAGCCACGGTCCGAGCGGTGGCCGGCAGGGTCCACTCGGCGACCACCTCGGGCGAGTCGGCTCGTACGTCCAGGAACCCGAGCGTGGCTCCGGGCGCCGGAATGGCCCGGACGGTGTTCGCCTGCTGGGCTTCGGGGGCGATGAAGACGCTTCCCTCCGCACAGGAGTCCAGCTCCGCGAGCTCGCGCAACGTGTCACAGGTGCCGACGGTCACGAGCGTGGTCGGCTGGTCATGACTCGCCAGCCCGGCCGCCGGATCGATCACCGCCGCCTGAGTCGCTCTACTGTGGACGGATAGCACCCCGGGTATCGCGACCACCTCGCGGTCGAGCCGCTCCACGTCGGCCCAGCCGTCCTCGAGCGGAAGCGAGAGGTAGATCTCGGCCCGGTCCGGGGCGGCCCGGGTCAGGACGTGGTAGTTGGCCTCGATCGAGCTGAACAGCGTCTGTAGTCCGATGGCGCCGGCCACGGCCACCGCGATGCCCATGACGGCGCGGGCCGGGGCGCTGGAGTCGAGCTGCAGCCGGCGGATGGCCAGCTGCCAGGAGACCGGACCGCCCTGGACGCGGTGCACGGCGGCCTGCACCGCCCACGGCAGGAGCGCGGCCACGCCGACGAGCACGAGGGTCACGCCGATGCTCACCATGGTGACGTTGACCTCGCCCTCGCTCTGGGTGAGCGAGCCGAGCATCGGCAGGAGCACGACGACGCCCACGACCGGCAGGAGCAGCCGCCACCAGAGACGACGCCGGCCATCGCCGGATTGCCGGGTCACCGCGAACGGCTCGATGACCACCCGGCGCAGCGAGAGGATCGTGACCGCCACCGAGGCCACCGGTACGGCCACGACCAGCAGCAGGGTGAGCACCGGATCGGGCTGGACATCCGACGGGAACACCGAGCGGCGGAACAGCTCGACGCGGTCCACAAAGGACCGTGCGATGAGGAAGATCGCGCCACCCACGACGAGTCCGAGCACCGAGCTGCCGAGCGCCTCACCGGCCGCGATGCGTCGGGCCATGCGCGCGTCGGCCCCGAGCAGGCGCACGCCCGCGAGCCGGCGGTCCCGGGCCTCACCGCCGAACCGGATCGCCGCGGCGACGAAGAGCGTCACCGGTACCAGGAGGACCACGACGATGACCACTACGAACAGCGACAGCACCGGGTCGAGCGTCCGGCCGATCCGCGGCTCGCCGAAGTGGTCCCGCCGGGTCACCGTGTCGTTGGCGAGGGTCAGATCGTCGGCGCCGAGATAGAACGCGAGCTCGGTGGGTCCGGCCAGGCCCTCGTCGCCGATGGTGGCGACGATCGGGTAGTTCAGGCGTTCGCGCAGCAGTTCCGCGTCGGGCGAGGCGAGCAGCCGCGCCAGGGCGGGCGACACGGCCATCTCGCCGGGGCCGGGAATCTCGGACAGGCCCGGCGGCACGGGTGGGTGAGCGCCCTCCGGCTGCAGCAGCCGGCCCCGGATCGGATCGCCCCGGAACGAGGTGTCCGCGGTCCCGACCAGGATCGTGGCGTCCGACGGCGGCGGTGGCGTTTCGAAGCTCACGTCGTCCCGGGCCGCCGTCCGCTCCTGCCGCGAGGAGATCGCGTGCGGCACGCTGACCGCGAAGAGCAGCAGCGCCACGCCGAGCCCCACCCCCAGCGCGGTCAGCCCGGCCCGCAGCCACCCCGACGCCCCGCCAGCCAGGGCCATCCGCGTCCCGAGCAGCAGCTCCCGGAGCCAGGCCCGTGCCTCGACGCGCGGGATCATGCCGCGCGCCCCAGGGACTGGGCCAGGCGATCGTGCACCACGCCGTCGCGGACGACGACCTCGCGGTCGGCGTAGGCGGCGACCCGGGCCTCGTGGGTGACCAGCACGACCGCGGCGCCGGTGTCGCGGGCCGCCTGGGTGAGCAGCAGCATGACCTTCTCGCCGTTGAGCGAGTCCAGGGCGCCGGTCGGCTCGTCGGCGAACACGACCCGGGGGCCGGTCACGAGGGACCGGGCGACCGCCACCCGCTGCCCCTGCCCGCCGGAGATGGTGCCGGGCAGCTTGTTCGCCACGTCCTCCACCTCGAGCTGGGCGAGCCAGGAGCGGGCCCGTCGCTCGGCCTCCCGCCGCCGTACGCCGGCCAACCGCAGCGGCAGCGCCACGTTCTCCAGGCAGGTCAGCTCCGGGATGAGCTGGCCGAACTGGAAGATGAAGCCGAACTCGGACCGGCGGAGCGCGCTTCTGTCTACATCGGACATAGCGGTGAGATCCCGGCCGGCGTAGGTGATCGTGCCGGAGTCCGGCGGCACGATACCGGCCAGACAGTGCAGCAGGGTCGACTTGCCGGAGCCGGACGGTCCCATGACGGCGAGGATCTCCCCGGCGCGCACGGTCAGCGAGGCGCCCGCGAGGGCGGCGGTGGGACCGTACGACTTGCGCAGGTCGGTGGCGACCAATAGCGCGTTGGACATGTTTCTCCCTACAAGTTGGCCCGGCGCGGGGTCCGGGTGGCGAGGTCGTCTCGGATGGCGGAGTGCCGGCGGCCGGAGGTCATCCCGGGCGGTTGGGTGGGGTGCGACGACCGGAGGTCAGCTCGGATGGCTGCGGGGCGGTGGGGCGGGCCGGAGGTCGTTGCGGGCCGCCAGGCGGGCCCGCAGGTCGTCGAGTCGGTCCGCGGTCAGTTCCAGCCAGCGCAGGTCGGCCTCGAGGTGGAACAGGGCGTGGTCGCAGATGAGCTGGTCGGTCAGGTCGCCNGAGNTCTTGCGCCGGGTGAGCTCNCGCATGAGCCGCAGGTGCTCGGTGCGCTGCACGTCNAGGATNTCGGCCGCCGAACGCCCGGTCAGCAGCGCGAGCACGACCTTGGTGTAGAGGACGTTCTGCAGGTACGGCTCCGGACGCTCGGGCTGGGCGAGCCAGGCCTGCACGTCCGCGATGCCCGCCTCGGTGATCGCGTACCGCTTGCGCTCCGGCCCGCCGCCCGGCTCGACGCCGTCGACGACGATCAGCCCGTGCTTGAGCAGCCGGGCGAGCGTGGCGTAGACCTGCCCGTACGCCAACGGGCGCTCGGGCGAGAAGGCCTCGTCGTAGGTCCGCTTCAGGTCGTACCCGTGCCGCGGCTGGCTCTCCAGAAGCCCGAGAAAGGTGTGTGCGACCGACATGCCCCGGACTATACACCACGCGTATACAGCACGCGTATACGTGGGGCGTATACACCCCTCTGCCCCGTTGATCTAGGGCGTAGGGTCGTGATCGGAGATCAACTCACGACCCTGAGCCCTAGATCAACACGGGTCGCACCGAGATCAACGCGATCGCCGGGCGACCGACGGCGACTGTTAGCGTGGTGACCATGGCGGAGGCGACCGACGGGCAGCGCCCGAGCGGAACAGGCGTCAGCTACGAGTCGGTGGGGGTCGACTACGAACTGCTCGACGCCGGCAAGCGCCACTCCCTGGCGCAGGCGTTGCTGACGTCGGGCCTGGCCGCGAGCCGGGGAGCCCAGGCGGTCGACGCATCCCGGGGGGAGCCGGCGTTCTTGTTCCGGCTCGGCGACACGCACCTGGCGATGGTGCTGGAGTGCCTCGGGACCAAGTCGGTGATCGCCCGCCAGTACCAGGAGCTCACCGGCATCAACCGATTCGACTGGATCGGCATCGACACCGTGGCCGCGGTCGTCAACGACCTCATCTGCGTGGGTGCCCTCCCGCTGGCCGTGAACGCCTACTTCGCCACCGGGGCCGCGTCCTGGTACCACGTGTCCGGGCGGCACGAGGCGCTGTCGCGGGGTTTCCGCGAGGGGTGCGAGCGGGCCGGCGCGATCTGGGGCGGGGGCGAGTCACCGACCCTGTCCGGCATCATCGACGCCGCCGAGATCGACCTGGCCGCCTGCGGGGTGGGCCAGGTGCCGGCCGGCCGGGAGCCCCTGCTGAGCAACGGGGTCGCACCCGGCGACGAGATCGTGCTGGTGGCCAGCACGGGCCTGCACACCAACGGCGCCACGCTCGCCCGCGCCGCCGCGGCCCGGGCCGGAGGCCTGACCGCCACCCTGCCCGACGGCACGACGGTCGGCGACGCCCTGCTGCAGCCGAGCGCGATCTACGTCGATCTCATGGCCCGCCTCCTCGAGGGGGGACTGGCCATCTCGTACGCCTCCCACATCACCGGGCACGGGCTGCGCAAGATCATGCGCCCCGACCGGGACCTGACCTACCGCATCCAGACCCTGCCCCCGGTCCCGCCGGTGCTCGACTGGATCCGCACCACCCTCGAACTGCCCGATGCCGAAGCGTACGGGACCTTCAACATGGGCGCCGGGTTCGCCGTGTACTGCCGACCGGGCCAGGGCGACGCCGTGGTCGCCACCGCCGCCGAGGTCGGGCAGACCGCCTGGGTGGCCGGTCGGGTTGAGGCCGGTGACCGGCGTGTGATCCTGGAACCCGTGGGCGTCGTGTTCACCGGTGAGGCGCTACGGCTGCGGTGATCTTCGTACGCTCAGGCATCTGATGATCAACAGCAAGAACGGAGTGCTGGGGATGGGACGGCACCAGCCGCCGGGGTGGGGACACGAGCGTCGCTTCATCGTCGCGCTCCTCGGGATCGCCGTCCTGGCCTTCGCCGTCCTGGCCCTCGTGGCGCTCCTGTTCCCCGAATCCCGTTGATCTAGGGATCAGGGTCGTGAGTTGATCTCCCAGCACGACCCTAAGCCCTAGATCAACGGGGCAAAGTCGCCCGATTCGTCGTGACGGACCGACGGTGCGATCAAGATCCGCCACTGCCGATGATGCTGGCCGTAACGCCGTGTAATCCGCCCATGACAGCGCGGAGGGTGCGGTGTAGGCAAGCAGTAACGCTCAGTGAGCGATTGTTTGCGATAGGTACGCTGGAACGCGAGCTTCGTTCGCACCCGGTCAGTGCTCAATCCCGAGCATCCGCCGGGTGCCGTGACTGGAGGACGGGCGCTATGTCACCGGTTCGTCCCCGAACGTCGCCGCCGGCGCCGACGATTCGGCCGGAGGACGCACACGTTCCCCCGGCCGACCCCGTGGCGGTCGCCCACCCGCCCAGGCGCACCCCCCACCCCCGCCAGCCATCGTCACCGGGCGAGGCGGGTGATCCGGTGGTCGCGATGGGAACGGCTCTGGAACACGCACTGTGGATCTCGACCGCGACCACCGAGGACGAGCTGACCACGCGGATGCTCGAGGCCGCCGGGCGCCTGACCGGCGCCACGGTCGCCTGCACGGTCCCGGACGCCGGCCCCCCGCGCACGTGGGGCAACCGTCCGGCGGCCCGACGGCTGATCGCCGCCGTCTCGGCCGGCGAACTCGGCGTCCACCAACCACTCGGCGGCCCCGAGAGCACGCCGTACGATCCGGCCGANCCGCAGCGGGTCGTGCTCCCTCACCTGGGCCTGCCGGACGGGCTGCACGCCCTCGTGGACGGCGCGCCGCTCGTGGTCGCCTCGACCCAGCCGGACCGGTTCGGGCCGGCGGCCCAACGCCTGCTCAGCCTCGTGGTGGCCCACGCCGAGGCGGGGCGGGAGCGCCTGCGCGAACTCGCCCAGCTCGCCCGCAAGGCCGACAGCGATCCGCTGACCGGGGTGCGCCACTACCGCCCGTTCGAGGAGCGGCTCGCCGCCAGCATTCCCGGCCGCACGGCCGTGATAGCCATCGATGTAGACAACTTTAAGCAGATCAACGACAGCCGTGGCCACCAGGCGGGCGACGCCGCGTTGGTGGCGCTCGTCGGCGCGCTGAGCCGGGCGTTACGGGGCGACGACCACATCTACCGCATCGGCGGCGACGAGTTCGCGGTCGTCATCGAGGTCGCCACCGCCGCCGAGGTGACCGCGATCAGCCGCCGATTACTGCGCGCCGCCCGGCGGGCCGGATGCCCGATCTCCATCGGCGCCGCCCTGCGCTCGCCGCACGAGACCGGACGGGAGACACTGGTGCGGGCCGACCGGGCTCTCTACCAGGCCAAGCTCGCCGGCCGGAACACGATCCGCCTCGCGGCCTGACCCGACCTCACGCACGCCCACCCAGACTCAACCGCACCAACGGCCCAGACCCCACGCGACCGGCCAGTGCCCCACCCGCAGCCCGGGCGTGGACCTCAGCGGTCCAGCGAAGCGGCGACGAGTTCGCCGATCTGCACGGTGTTGAGGGCGGCGCCCTTGCGCAGGTTGTCGCCGGTGACGAACAGGTCCAAGGCCTGCGGATCGTCCAGGGCTCGCCGGATGCGGCCCACCCAGGTCGGGTCGGTGCCCACCGCGTCCGCCGGCATGGGGTACTCGCCCGCACCCGGGTCGTCCACCACGACCACCCCGCGCGTGTGGGCCAGGACGTCCCGCGCCCGCTCGGCGTCCACTTCGGACCGGAAGACGGCGTGGATGGCCAGCGAGTGGCCGGTGACGACCGGCACCCGCACGCAGGTGGCCGACACCTTGAGATCCGGCAACCCCAGGATCTTGCGCGTCTCGTTGCGGACCTTCAGCTCCTCGCTGGACCAGCCGGCCTCGCGCAGGGACCCGGCCCAGGGCACCACGTTCAGCACGAGCGGCGCCGGGAAGGGTCCGAGGTCGTCGCCGATCGCCTGGCGCAGGTTGCCGGCCCGGGAGCCCACGGCCCGGTCGCCGGCCACCTTCTGCACCTGGTCGAGCAGCGTCTCGATGCCGTGCTGGCCGGCCCCGGAGGCGGCCTGGTACGAGGCCACCACCAGCTCACACAACTCGTACTCGCGGTGCAGCGCCCCGATCGCCACGATCATCGCGAGCGTCGTGCAGTTGGGGCTGCTGATGATGCCGCGCGGCCGGTGGTGCACCTGCTCCGGGTTGAGCTCGGGCACGACCAGCGGAACGTCCGGCTCCATCCGGAAGGCGCCGGAGTTGTCCACGACGATCGCACCCCGCTCGGCCGCGATCGGCGCCCACTCCAGGGCCACGTCGTCGGGGACGTCGAACATCGCGACATCCACACCGTCGAATACTTCCGGCGTGAGCTCGACCACGGTCAACGGCTGGCCGCGGACGGAGACCACCGTGCCGGCCGAGCGAGCCGAGGCGACCAGCCGGATCTCGCCCCAGACGTTCTTGCGCGAGGTGAGCAACTCGCAGAGCACGCCACCGACCGCTCCGGTGGCGCCGACGACGGCGAGCGTCGGGAGCGCCATCGCTATCGCCCGGTACCCGCGTAGACGATGGCCTCCGTGTCCCCGCCGAGGTCGAACGCCTCGTGGACCACCCGGACGGCGGCGTCGAGGTCGGTGTCCCGACACACCACCGAGATCCGGATCTCCGACGTCGAGATCATCTCGATGTTGATACCGGCCCCCGCCAGGGCCGCGAAGAACTTGGCCGCCACGCCCGGGTGCGAGCGCATGCCCGCACCGACCAGGGACACCTTGCCGATGTGGTCGTCGTAGAGCAGACCCTTGTAGCCGATCTCCTCCTTGACCCTGCCGAGGGCGGCCATGGCGGTGGGCCCGTCGCTCTTGGGCAGGGTGAAGGAGATGTCGGTGCGGCCCGTCCCCTCGGTGGAGACGTTCTGCACGATCATATCGATGTTGCTCTCAGCCGCCGCGACGGTCGAGAAGATGCGGGCCGCCACGCCCGGCTCGTCGGGCACCCCGACAATCGTGATCTTCGCCTCGCTGCGGTCGTGCGCCACGCCGGTGATGAGAGCTTGCTCCACGGGTAGGTCCTCCATCGAGCCGGTCACGATGGTGCCGGGCTTGTTCGAGTACGACGAACGAACATGGATCGGGATGCCGGAGCGGCGGGCGTACTCCACGCACCGCAGCATGAGCACCTTCGCCCCGCAGGCGGCCAGCTCCAGCATCTCCTCGTACGTGATCTGGGCGATGTGCCGGGCGTTGGGCACGATGCGCGGATCGGCGGTGAACACCCCATCGACGTCGGTGTAGATCTCGCAGACGTCGGCTCGCAGCGCCGCGGCCAGCGCGACCGCCGTGGTGTCCGAGCCGCCCCGGCCGAGCGTGGTGATGTCCTTGGTGTCCTGGGCAACCCCCTGGAACCCGGCCACGATCGCGATCGCACCCTCGTCGAGCGCGCCCTTGATGCGGCCCGGGGTCACGTCGATGATGCGCGCCTTGCCGTGCGAGCTCGTGGTGATGACACCGGCCTGGGAGCCGGTGTACGAGCGTGCCTCGTACCCCAGGTTGTGGATGGCCATGGCGAGCAACGCCATGGAGATGCGCTCACCCGCGGTCAGCAGCATGTCCAGCTCGCGGCCCGGCGGCAGCGGACTGACCTGGTGGGCCAGGTCGAGCAGCTCGTCGGTCGTGTCCCCCATCGCGGAGACGACGACCACCACGTCGTCGCCCGCCTTGCGGGTAGCCACGATCCTCTCCGCGACCCGCTTGATGCGCTCCGCGGTGGCGACCGACGATCCGCCGTACTTCTGGACGATCAGACCCACCGCGCCTACTCCTCACGTTCCTTCAGGCGCCAGGCCACCGTTTGCCCCCAGCCGACGCCGCGTGGCCGCGGACCCGGCACGGACCACCGGCTGGTTCCGGGCAGGGGTGGCCGTCGGCGCCGACAGCTTGGCTCAGCGTACCTGCGGCGTCCGTGACCCGGGATAGTCGGTCCCACGATCCGGCCCACGACACTGGCCCCCCGTTCGCCTGGCCAGCGTGCGCGAGGTGGTCGAGAATCCAGACGTGCGACCGTTGCGGGTGGTGGTGCTGGGCGTGACCCTGGGTCTGGCCGTGGGCCTGGCCGGCTGTGCCAGCCCCGCTCCCGTCGAGCCGGCGCCGACCATCGACACCCGACCGGCGGACCGGGACCGGCTCGCCGCGCTCGCCGCCGCCGCCAAGGACCACCGGTACGTGGCGACGTACACATGGCGGGTCGACGGTCGCCCCGACCGTACGGTCACGGCCGCGTTCGCCACGGACGGCACCTGGGTCGTCGCCGTTCCCGGCGGCGCGCTCAGTGGCCTGGCCGACATCGCCATCTACTACTCCGGGTCGGCGCTGCACCAGTGCCTGCTCCGGCCGGTCCAGGACGCGGCCGGCACCCGCCCGGATCTGGCGTACCTCACACCCTCCTGCGTGCCCGTCGAATCCCTCTCCCCGGCCGAGGACCCGCGGGTGCACCACCTGTTCACCGACTGGATCGACGCGTTCGTGGACCGGGCGACGGCGCTCTCGGTGACGGCGGCCACGCTCGAGGGCGCGACCGGCTCGTGCTTCTCGGTCGAGTCCACCTCGGCCGCCATGGCCCCACCGGTCGACCCGGGAATCTACTGCTACGCCGACGACGGCACGCTCACCGGCGCCCGCACCAGCTTCGGCACGCTCCTGATCACCGCCCCGGCCGAGGCCGCACCCCCGAGCGTCGCCTCCCCGGCCCCGGTAGTCCCCGGGCCGCCGCTGCCCACCTTGGCGCCGCCGCCCCCGCCGCCGTCCGCCGGCCCGGCCACCCCGCCCCCGGCCTGACCGTACGTCCGTCCACATAGGTCGGAAGACCCGCGGATGCCCAGCCGAGGGAAACCCGACGGGGCAGTCGCGGGGCGCGGCTAGCATGGGCTCGATCGCTGACCGTACGGGAGAGCCGTTGGGAGTGCCGGCTGACACCGCCCGGGCGCGCTCGGTCCCGGAGGCCGTCATGCTCGCAACCAAGTTGCACGTGCCCCCGCTGCCCGCCGGGTTCGTCTCGCGCGCCCGCCTGCTGGACCTGCTCGACGCCGGCCCGCCCGGGCGCCTCGTGGTCGTCTGTGCGCCGGCGGGCTTCGGCAAGTCCGCCCTGCTCGCCGACTGGGTCCGCCAGAAGCGCATGCCGTCGGCCTGGCTCTCGCTGGAGGAGGCGGACAACGATCCGGTCCGGTTCTGGCGGCATGTGGTGGCCGCGCTGGACCAGCTCTGGCCCGGGATCGACGAGCGGCTTGCTCCGTTGCTCGGTCCGCCGGCCCCGCAGTCGTTCGTCGGGTTCGTGGCCACCCTCATCAACACATTGGCCGACCTCGACACAGCCACCGCGGGTCTGACAGTCGCCGCGGGTCTCGACGCGGCGGCCCTGGCTCTGGACGACCTCCACGTGATCGACACGCCGCCGGTGGTGGAGTCGTTCGCGTACTTCGTCGAGCACCGCCCAGCCGTCCTGCGCCTGCTGCTCGGCAGCCGGACCGATCCGCCCCTCCCGCTGGCCCGGATGCGCGCCCGCGGCGAGCTCACGGAGATCCGCGCCGAGCAGTTGCGGTTCACCCCGGACGAGGCCGCGGCCCTGCTGCGGGTCGCCGTCGACGGCGACCTTCCCGCTGACGGCGTGGCCGCGCTGACCGAGCGCACGGAGGGGTGGGCCGCCGGCCTCCAACTCGCCGGACTCTCTCTGCGGGGCGAAGCGGACCCGGCCCGCTTCATCGCCGACTTCTCCGGCAGCCACCGCTTCGTGCTGGACTACCTGACCGAGGAGGTCCTGGAGCGCCAACCGCCCGAGGTGACCGAGTTCCTGCTGCAGACGTCGGTGCTCGACCGGTTGAGCGGACCGCTCTGCGACGCGCTCACCGGCCGGCCGGACGGTCAGCAGATGCTCGAGCGCCTGGAGCGGGCCAACCTCTTCCTCATCCCGCTGGACCATGTACGCGGGTGGTGGCGGTACCACCAGCTCTTCGCCGACCTGCTACGGGCCCGCCTGCACCACCGCCACCCGGACCGCGTCACCCAGCTGCACGAGGCCGCCGCGGCCTGGTACGACGAGCACGGATGCATCGATGCCGCCGCGCACCACGCCATGGCCGGGCGGAACATCGACCGGCTGGCCAATCTGACCGAGCGGCACGCCGACCAGCTGCTGCTGCACAGCCAGGGCCCCACGATCCAGCGCTGGCTGTCCGCCCTGCCCGAGTCCGTCGTGGCCGCGCGACCGCGCCTGCTGCTGGTCCGGGCACGGCTGCGCCTGCTGGCGGGCCGGGCCGACGAGGCCGAGGCCGCGCTCGATGCGGCCGAGCAGGCCCTGGCGGCGGCCGACGCGGACGACGACTACGTGCCCTCGGTCGGGGCGGCGGGGAGTCTGCTGATCAACGTGCCGGCGACCATCGACCTGGACCGGGCCTACCTGGCCGAGCTGCGCGGCGACGCCGACGCCGCGGTCGACCACGCGTCGCGCGCCTTGGCGTCGACCCGGCCGGGGGAATGGATGCTGCGCACCCACGCCACCACGTACCTCGCGCTGGCCTACTGGCTGCAGGGGCGCGTGACCGAGGCGGAGCGCATGCTCGTGGAGAGCATCGCGCAGTGGCGGGCCGCCGGGGAATGCTTCCTGGCCATCCGCGGCTGCCACCACCTCGGCCAGATCCAGCGGGCCCAGGGTCGCCTGGACGACGCCGCTGACGCGTACCGGCAGGCGATCGACCTGGCCTCGACCCCCAGCGGCCCGCTGCCGGCCGCCGGGGTCGGGCACGTCGGGCTGGCCGAGCTGGCCTACCAGCAGGGTGACCTGGACGCCGCCCGGCGCCACGCCCAGGAGGGTGTCGCGCTCGGCCGGCAACTGGCCTTCCGCCAGCCGCTGGCCACGGGGCTCGCGGTCACGGCCTGGATCCAGCAGGCCCGCGGCGACGAGCGGGCGGCCCGGGCGACCATGGACGAGGCGGTCCGGCTGGGGCCGATGCACGGGGTCACCAGCCTGCTCAACCCCGTGCCGGCCCAGTGGGCGCTGCTGCGCCTGGTCCAGGGCGACCTGGCCGCTGCGGCGGCCTGGGTCGCCGCCCGCGGCGTCCGGCCCGACGACGAGCCCACCTACCCGAGGGAACCGGACCACCTGGTGTTGGCCCGGGTGCTGCTGGCTCAGGGCGCCCCGGAGGCGGCGGAGGCCCTGCTGGCGCGATTGCAGGCGGCCGCGGTCGCCCAGGGCCGGGCCGGCAGCGTGGCGGAGATCAGCGCTGCTCGGTCACGGGCGGCCGGGGCGACGGCGGCGCCGAACGGCCGGCGCGTCACGCACATCCCCGGGCTGGTCGAGCAGCTGACCGCCCGGGAGTTCGAGGTACTCGAACTGCTGGCGAGCGGTCGGTCCAACCAGGACATCGCCCGGACCCTGTACGTGAGCCTCGACACGGTGAAGAAGCACGTGAGCCGCGTCCTGGACAAGCTCGGCGTGGCCAACCGTACGCAGGCCGCCGCCCGCGCCCGCGAGCTCGACCTCGTCCGCTGACCGCCGAAGATTCCACCCGACACTCCACCTTCGTGCAAGGTCGGAGGGGGCCTCGGCCTCGTAGCGTCGCTCCCGGTCGGCGGGCCCGCCCGCTACCCTGCGCGCCCGCCGGCCACGTATCGACCAACGACGGAGTATCGAGATGGACCTGACCAAGGTGTCCATCGCGCGATGGATCCACGCTCGTCCACCGCGCGCAGCTGCCTGACCGCCTACGCCGCCGAGCTGGCGCAGCGGTTCCCCGAGGGCGTCGGAGGGGAACGTCCGGCTCCTGGCGGCGGGCCGGGCGACCGTGGAGATCGTGGACCGGCGCCAAGCGGAGTACATCGACCGGGTCGAGGTCGGTCGCCGCGTGGCCGGTCACATCCGGGTCGCCTTCGAGGTGGTGGATGCAACGGGGGCCACCACCCGGCTCGCCGCCGCCGGCGCCGAGGTGATCGCGGAGCCGACCCGGACGCCGTGGAACTCGCTCAACGCCCGCCTCACGGCGCCCGACGGCCTGCATTTGACCCTCTTCGAGGAGCTCTCGGAGCCTTCCTCGGGGGGTAGCTGACCGCCGTGGACGCCACGGCGTACACTGACCTCACCATGTGGCAGGCGCTCCTCCTTCTCCGCCGCGACGAGGCCAACTGACGGCCGGCACCTCGTCGCGGTGGTGAGTCTGCGCCGGCCGGACCCATCCAGCCGACAGACTCGATTCACCCCGATCACCCAACCATCCGTGTGATCGTTGGTGCCCATGGTTGACGAGGAGCCACCATCCATGACTCACGACGCTGAGCCGGCCGCATCCAGTGCCGCCCCGGCCGTACGGCCGACCGATCCGATTGCCCGCCAGACCCCCAGCCGCATGCCGTTCCACCGGTACCGGCCCTACCACGAGCAGTTCCGCATCGACCTGCCCGACCGCCAGTGGCCGTCGCGGGTGCTGACCAAGGCCCCGCGCTGGTGCGCGGTCGACCTCCGGGACGGCAACCAGGCCCTGATCGACCCCATGTCGCCGGAGCGCAAGCGCCGGATGTTCCAGATGCTGGTCCGGATGGGCTACAAGGAGATCGAGGTTGGTTTCCCGGCGGCGAGCCAGACCGACTACGACTTCATCCGCATCCTCATCGAAGAAGATCTCATCCCGGACGACGTCACGATCCAGGTGCTGACCCAGTGCCGGGAGCCGCTGATCGAGCGCACCTTCGAGTCGCTGCGGGGCGCCCGCCGGGCGATCGTCCACTTCTACAACTCGACGTCGGTGCTGCAGCGACGCGTCGTCTTCGGCCTGGACAAGGCGGGCATCACCGGGATCGCCCTGGACGGGGCCCGGTGGTGCCAGAAGTACGCCGAGATCCACACGCCCGACACCGACATTTANTACGAATATTCACCTGAATCATACACGGGCACCGAGCTCGACTACGCCCTGGAGATCTGCTCGGCCGTCATCGACGTCATCGACCCCACTCCCGACCGGCCGCTGATCGTGAACCTGCCGGCGACGGTGGAGATGGCCACCCCCAACGTGTACGCCGACTCCATCGAGTGGATGCACCGTCACCTGCCCCGGCGGGACTCGCTGGTGCTGTCGCTGCACCCGCACAACGACCGCGGCACCGGGGTCGCCGCCGCCGAGCTGGGGCTGCTGGCCGGGGCCGACCGGGTCGAGGGCTGCCTGTTCGGCAACGGGGAGCGCACCGGCAACGTCGACCTGGTGACCCTGGGCATGAACCTGTTCTCGCAGGGCATCGACCCGGAGATCGACTTCTCTAACATCGACGAAATCAAGCGTACGGTCGAGTTCTGCAACCAGCTGCCCGTGCACGAGCGCCACCCGTACGCCGGGGATCTCGTCTACACCTCGTTCTCCGGCTCTCACCAGGACGCCATCAAGAAGGGCTTCGAGTGGCTGGAGCGGGACGCGGCCGCGGCCGGCGTGCCGGTCGACCAGTTCGCCTGGGGCGTGCCGTACCTGCCCATCGACCCCAAGGACGTCGGGCGGACGTACGAGGCGGTGATCCGGGTCAACTCCCAGTCCGGCAAGGGCGGGGTGGCCTACATCATGAAGACCGAGTACCACCTCGACCTGCCCCGTCGGCTGCAGATCGAGTTCTCCGGGGTCATCCAGCGGCACACCGACGCCGAGGGCGGCGAGGTGCTGCCCCACGAGATGTGGGAGATCTTCTCCCGCGAGTACCTGGTCGACCACCAGCCCTCGCCGCGGCTGCGCCTGACCAACTACGAGCTGTCCACAGGGGACGGCAAGGTCGAGATCTCGGCCACGGTGACCGTGGACGGAACCGAGCGGCGCATCACCGGCACCGGCAACGGCCCGATCGACGCCTTCGCCAAGGCACTGTCCGATGTGGACATCGCGATTCGGGTGCTCGACTACACCGAGCACGCCCTCTCGTCCGGCGGCGACGCCCAGGCGGCCGCCTACGTGGAGGCAGACGTGGCTGGCACCGTCGTCTGGGGTGTCGGCATCGACGCGAACATCGTCACCGCCTCGCTGCAGGCCGTGGTCGCCGCCGTCAACCGCGGCGGGCGCTGACCACGAACGGCGCCGGCCGCCCCACCGCGCCGCGGCCGAGCCACCCGCCGTAGGCGTCCCGGTCACCACCGGGCCGTACGGCGTCCCGGTTGCTGGCCCGCCGGGTCCCACCCGGGCTCGGCGGGCCAAACCGTCTCCACCGGCCTCCCGCCTCGCCACCCTCGCCTGATCTCCGTGCGGCGACAACGCCAACCATGATCACCGTGAGGCGACAACGCCAACCATGATCACCGTGAGGCGACGATGGGCCGAGAGAACGCATCTGCCTCACGGCGATCACGGGCGATGATCACAGTGAGGCGATCATGGCGCATCGACCCGCCCCGTGCCTCACGGCGATCATGAGCGGACCGCCGGCGGAACGTACGGTCGGGCGGACGTACGGTCGGGGAAGCGCACGGCCGCAAGAAACGTACGGCCGTAAGAAACGTACGGCCGCAGAAGCGCACGGTCGGGCGGACGTACGGTCGGGGGAGCGTACGGTTCGCTCAGACCAGGACGTCCGGGCCGACGGCGACGTCCGCGGTGTCGGCGACAGGCCGGACGAGCTCCACCTCCCGCTGGCGCGGCTGCAGCCGGCCGCTCGCGATGTCCTCGACGAAGTGGCAGGCGACCCGGTGGCCTGGCCGGTGCTCGACGAGTTGCGGTCGCTCGTCCCGGCAGCGGGTCGGCTGCACCCACGGACACCGGGTGTGGAACCGGCACCCGGCGGGCGGGTTCGCCGGCGACGGGAGGTCGCCCGCGAGCAGGATCCGCTCGCGCCGGTCCTCCACCTCCGGATCCGGCACGGGCACGGCCGACATGAGCGCCCGGGTGTAGGGGTGCAGTGGCTGGGCGTACAGGTCGTCGCTGGCCGCCTCCTCGACGAGCGTGCCCAGGTACATGACCCCGACCACGTCGGCGATGTGCCGGACCGCGGCGAGGTCGTGCGCGATCACCAGGTAGGTCAGCCCGAGGGTGGCCTGCAGCTCGTCGAGCAGGTTGAGCACCTGGGCCTGGATCGACACATCGAGCGCGGACACGGGTTCGTCGGCCACGATGAGCTCGGGGCCCAGCACCAGGGCGCGGGCGATGCCGATGCGCTGCCGCTGCCCCCCGGAGAACTCGTGCGGGTAGCGCGACAGGGCCCACTGCGGCAGGCCGACCGCGTCCAGGGTCCGGGCGATGATGTCGCGCCGCTCCGCCCGCGAGGCCCCGATGCCGTGGGCCGACAACCCTTCGGTCAGGATCGACTCGATGTTCTGCCGGGGGTCCAGGCTGGACATCGGATCCTGGAAGATCATCTGCATCCGTCGCCGCATGGCCCGCAGGGGCTGCGCGCCCAGCGTGGTGAGCTCCACCCCGTCGAACCGGACCGAGCCCGACGTCGGCGGGACCAGCTGCAGGATGGCCCGGCCCAGCGTCGACTTGCCGCAGCCGGACTCGCCGACCAGACCGTACGTGCTGCCCCGCGCGATCGTCAGGTCCACTCCGTCGACCGCCTTGACGTGGCCCACGACCCGGTCGAAGAGCAGCCCGCGGGTGATGGGGAAGTACACGGACAGGTCGCGGACGGTCAGCAGCGGCGCCCCGTCGCTCGGGCGTGACTCGTTCGGGTGCGAGTCGTGCGTCGCGGTCGTCACGACACCTCCTCCAGCGTCGCGGGGGCGGGCACCACCGGATTGACACATCGATGCGTGCGCGGCGGCACGACCACCCGCGTCAGCTGCGGCGGCCTGCCGATGCACGCGTCGGTCCGTCGGTCGCACCGCGGTGCGAAGGCGCACCCCTCCGGCCAGGGAAGCTGGTCGCGGACCGATCCGGGGATCGGGGTCAGCCGGTCACCGCGGGCCCGGTCCAGCCGGGGGATCGAGCCGAGCAGCCCCACGGTGTAGGGGTGGTACGGGTTGGCGAACAGGGGCACCCGCTCCGCGGTCTCCACCACCCGGCCGGCATAGAGGACATTCACCGTGTCGCACATCCCGGCCACCACGCCCAGATCGTGCGTGATCATGATGAGCGCGGTGCCGGAGGAGCGCACCAGATCCTTGAGCAGGTCCAGGGTCTGGGCCTGGATCGTCACATCGAGCGCCGTCGTCGGCTCGTCGGCGATCAGCAGGCGCGGCTGGCAGGCCACCGCCATGGCGATCAGTGCCCGCTGGCGCATACCCCCGGAGAGCTGGTGCGGGTACTCGCGCAGCCGCCGCTGCGGGTCCGGGATGCCCACGCGTTCGAGCAGTTCGGCCGACTCGCGCCGAGCCTGGGCGCGGTCCAGCTTGCGGTGCCGGACGAGCACCTCGGCGACCTGCACGCCGATCGGCACGACCGGGTTCAGCGACGAGAGCGGGTCCTGGAAGATCATGGCGATCTCCCGGCCCCGGATGTCCCGCAGGGCGGCATCGCCGAGCGTCAGCAGATCCTGCCCGGCGAAGACGGCCCGGCCACCGACCTGCACGCCACGCCGGGGGAGCAGGCCCATGATGGCCAGCGAGGTGACGCTCTTGCCACAGCCGGACTCGCCGACCAGACCGACGACCTCGCCCTCGTCCACGGTGAAGGAGACGCCATCGACGGCGGCCACGGCCGGCGCCTCGCGCGGGGTGAAGGTGACCGACAGGTCGGTCACCTCGAGCAACGGGGCGCCGGATCGCGAGCCCCGGTTCGCTCCGCGCGCGCCGGCGCTCGTCGCGCCCACCCACGTCGCGGAGTCGCTCGTAGATAATGACATATCTATGCCCTCAGTTTCGGGTCCAGGGCCTCCCGCATCGCCTCACCGAGCAGCGTGAAGCCGAATGCGGTGATGATGATGGCGATGGCCGGGTAGATGGCCAGGCCGGGGGAGATCTCCAGGTATCGCTGGGCATCCGAGAGCATCTTGCCCCACTCCGGCGTGGACGGATCAGGATTGCCCAGGCCGAGGAAGGACAGGGCGGCCGCCTCGATGATCGCGGTGGCCAGGGTGAGGGTCATCTGGACCAGCACCGGCGCCAGCGAGTTCGGCAGGATGTGGCCCAGCGCGATGCGGCGCTTGCGCACGCCCAGCGCGGTGGCCGCCAGCACGTACTCGGCATTGGCTTGGGCGATCATCGATCCCCGCAACAGCCGGGCGAAGATCGGCACCGCGATCGCGCCGACGGCGATCATCACGGTGGCCAGGCTCGGCCCGAGCAGGGCGGCGATGCTGATGGCCAGCAGCAGGCTCGGCAACGCGAGCATCATGTCGACGATGCGCATGAGCACGGTGTCGACCCGCCGACCCCAGCGCCCGCCGAGGCCGTGGGCCGCCCCGGCGATGCCGCCGATGAGACAACCCACGGTCATGCCGATGAGCGTGGCGACCACACCGACCAGCAGGGTCTGGCGCGCCCCGACGACCATGCGGCTGAACTCGTCCCGCCCCAGGTGGTCGTAGCCCAGCCAGTGCTCGGCCGAGGGGCCGGGGATGATGCCGGCGGCCGGCCGAACCTCGCCGTTGGCCACCCCGATCGTCTCGGTCGGGCCGTACGGGACGAAGAACGGGCCGATCGCCGCGATGAGCACAAATATTCCGAGGATCACGGCACCGGCGATGGCGCTGGGGTTGCGCCGCAGGCGTCGCGCCGCCTCGCGCCACAGGCTGACGCCGCGGCCGTCGGCGGAGGCGGCCGCCAGCTCGGCCAGCCGGTCCAACTTCTCGACCTTGCGGCCCGGGCTCAGGACGCTCATCGGACCCGGACCCTTGGATCGATAATTGTGTATGATATGTCAACCAGGAGATTCACCAGGACATAGATCAGCGCGATGATCATGATGAATCCCATGAGCACCGGATAGTCCCGGGCCGGGATCGCGGCCGCCACGAAGTGCCCGATCCCGTTGAACGCGAAGACGGTCTCGGTGAGCACGGCCCCCGAGAGCAGCCCGCCGGTGAGCAGGCCGATCGTGGTCACCACGGGGAGCAGCGCGTTGCGCAGCACGTGGCGCTGCCGGATCACCCGGGCGGTCAGCCCTTTCGCCTCGGCCGTCCGAACGTAGTCCTCGCCCAGCACCTCGAGCACGCTGGCCCGGGTCATCCGCGTGATGATCGCCAGCGGGATGGAGGCCAGGGCGATCCCGGGCAGGATCAGATGCCAGAGGGCGTCCCAGGCGGCGTCCCACTCGCGGGTGAGCAGGCCGTCCAGCACGAAGAACCCGGTGACCCGGGTGGCGTTGATCCCGACCGACTGGCGGCCCGTGGCCGGGAACCAGCCGAGCTCGATCGACAGCACGAGCCGCAGCATGTAGGCCAGGAAGAAGATCGGGATGCAGATGCCGAAGAGAGAACCGCCGACCGCCAGCGTGTCCAACCAGGTGCCGCGGCGGCGGGCGGCCAGGTAGCCCAAGGGGATGCCGACGGACACCGCGATCACCATCGCCACGATGGTCAACTCGACGGTGCCGGGGAAACGTTCACCGAACTCAGTCCACACCGATCGATGGGTCTGGATCGAGACGCCGAGGTCGCCGGTGACCAGACGCCCGACGAACCGGCCGTACTGGACCCATAGCGGCTGGTCCAGCCCCAGGCTCCGGCGGACGGCCTCGCGCAGCTCAGGCGTGCCGCGCTCGCCGAGGATCGCCGTCTCGGGGCCGCCGGGTAACCGGTGCAGCCAGATGAACAGCAGCAGCGAGAGCCCGAACAGGGTCGGGATCAGCTGCAGGAGCCGACGGAGGATCAACCGGATCAACGAATGCCTCGCACGGATAGGAGTGCCGGAACACCGGGCCGGTCGGGGTCCCCGACCGGCCCGGCGTACACCGTGGTGACTGACCTTACGGCGTGACGAACTCCACCGTGTGGAAGCGCTCGTCGGTCAGCGGGCTCGGCGCGAGGCCGGTGACGTTGCTGGCGAGCACCAGCGACGGCGGCGAGTGCGCGATCGGCACGCCCGGCACGAAGTCGGCGATCATCGCGTTGATGTCCTCGTACAGGCCGTTGCGGGTGTCGTAGTCCGGCTCGGAGTCGGCCTCCACGAACGCCGCGAACAGCTCGGGATAGTCGAAGCCCCACTCCCCGGTCGGGCGGGCGAAGAACGTCCCGATGAAGTTGTAGGCGTCCGCGTAGTCACCGGTCCACCCCAGCAGGTGCAGGTCGTGGTCGCCCGGGTTCTGCACCGCGTTGAGGTACGGCGGGTTCCACTCCAGCGGCGCCGGCTCGATCGTGATGCCCGCAGCCTGCAGGTCCGCCGAGATCAGCTCGAAGATCGCGGCCGGGTCGGGCATGTACGGCCGGGAGACGTTGGTCGGGTAGTAGAACTTGAGCGTCAGGCCGCTGGCGTAGCCGGCCTGGGCCAACAGGTCCTTCGCCTTGTCGACGTCGTACTCGTACGTCGTCACGTTGGCGTTGTAGCCGGGCAGCGACGGAGGCATGAAGTTCTTCGCGACCTCGGAGCCCTCGGGATACACCGAGCTCACGATCGCCTCCCGGTTGATGGCGTGCGCGATGGCCTGCCGCACCCGGATGTCGGCCAGCGCGGGGTTACCGCTCTGGTTGATCGCCAGGTACAGGATGTTGAAGGCCGGCCGGGTCAGCACGTTGAAGCCCTCGCCGCGCAGGATCGCCACGTCCTCCGGCGCCACGAAGTCGTAGCCGTGGATCTCGCCGTTGCGCAGCGCGAGCTTGCGAGCGTTGAGGTCGCCGATGGCCCGGAAGACGAGATTCTTGATCTTCGCCTTCTCACCGTGGTAGTCCTCGAACCGCTCCAGCGTCACGGTGTTGGTCACCGTGTCCCAGGAGACGAACTTGTACGGGCCGGTGCCGACCGCGTGCTTCATCGCGTACTCGGGGAAGGTCGGGTTGTCGACGGTGCCGCTGATGCCGTCCGCGTCGTACTGCTGCAGCGCGGTCGGGCTGGCGATCGAGAACGCCGCCAGGGCCAGGGCCGCCGGGAACGCGCTGGTCACCCGGGTCGTGGTGATGACCGCCGTGTACGGGTCGGCGGCCTCGCACGACTTGTAGAGGCTCTCGCCGAGCGCGTCGGCGTACTCCTCCTCGTTCTGGGCAAAGCCGCCGAACACCGCCTGCCAGTAGTAGGAGATGTCGGGGTTCTGCATCAGGCCGCGGAAGTTGTACCAGCGGTCGAAGTTGAAGCAGACGGCCTCGGCATCGAAGTCCGTGCCGTCGTGGAACTTGACTCCCCGCTTGAGGTGGAAGGTCCAGACCGTACCGGTCTCGTCGGGCTCCCAGCTCTCGGCCAGACCGGGCACGATCTCGGCCCCGCCCAGCTCGGGTTGCACCAGGGTCTCATATATCTGACGGGTTACGCGGAACGTCTCGCCGTCGCTGGCCAGCGACGGATCGAGAACCTTCGGGTCTTCCGCGGCGCCGAAGATCAGGGTGTCCGGGGTTCCCTCGTTCCCTCGCTCGCTCTCGGCACACGCCACGAGAGCGAGGCTGGCGACCAACGTCGTCGCCAGCGCGGCGCCGAGCCTTCGTCCACGCATCTGGGGCTATCTCCTTCTGTCCAGGAGGAACGATCCCGGTGACTGTGGTCCCCGTTGGCCAGACCCTAAGGGCGGTTTGTGTCGGGCGATAACGCCCGCATGGGGTTGCAACCGGATCGTGTCCAAAACGCTGTGGATGGTGGTCGAAGCCTGCCCAACGACCGGGCTAAATAGGTATGAAACGCCTATATCGGGCTGCTTGGTTTCAATCACGCCGTGGCCGATTCTGTCCCCGTGACCGGACGTTCCCTGGCCCGCTCCGCCGCGGCCGCGCTGGGCCTGCTCGTCGCCCTCGGTGGGCTCACGGCCTGCGAGCCACTCGACGGCTTACCCCCGGAAGGCGGGCCGGTGGTTCAGCAGCCGGTTGGCGACGAGGCGGACCCGGCCGGGACGGCGCGGGCCCAGCTCGACACGTTGAGCGTGGCTGAGTGGGCGCCCATGACCGGCTACAGCCGGGAACGCTTCCACCACTGGCAGTCGCAGGGCAACAGTTGCGACACCCGCGACCGCGTGCTGCAGCGCGACGGCCAGGGCGTGGTGACCGGCGACGACTGCCGCATCACGGCGGGCACCTGGTTCAGTGTCTACGATGGACAGACGCTGACCGACCCCAGCGACGTGGACATCGACCACATGGTGCCGCTGGCCAACGCGTGGCGCACCGGCGCCGCCGAGTGGACCGACGACCAGCGCGCGGAGTTCGCCAACGACCTGCAGCGACCCCAGCTCCTGGCGGTCAGCTCGTCCAGCAACCGGTCGAAGGGCGACCAGGACCCGTCGCAGTGGAAGCCGCCGCGGCGGGAGTACTGGTGCACGTACGCCCAGTCCTGGATCGAGGTCAAGGCCTACTGGCGCCTGTCCGTCACGGCCGACGAGAAGGCCGCCCTCGCCGAGATGCTGGGCACCTGCGCGTGACCGGGCACCCGCACATGACGTCACGCGAGACGAACTTCGTCGCCCCGCGGGGTGGCGTGATGACGGACGAGGTGGGCACGATCACCGGCGACCTCACGCTGCGGACCGAGCTGGCCGCGGACGGCACCGTCCAGGTGCTGGTGCAGTACCTCGGCGCCGCCGAGTGGTACCGGGTGACCGGCGCACCCACGTCCCTGCCGCCGAACACCACCCTCGACGCCCTGCACGAGCGCATCCTGGGGGAGCTACGGAGGCCGGCGCCCGACGTGGGCCAATGACCGACGTGGGCCAATGACCATCGTTGGCCAGTGACCGAGCAAAGGCCAACTCTCCGGCGGCGCGAGGGAACATCGCGGAGCCTGCGAGCAGGGCGTGAACCGAGCGTGCCGCCGGACCAGGAATGACCGACGTCGGCGGATGACAACGGCCCGCGCTCACCGGAGAACGGTGCCCAGCGGGCCGGCTACCTCAACGCACGATGCGAGGTCAGTCTCCCTGCCGCTGCGACGGGATCTGTCCCTGCAGCAGCGCACGGACCTCCGACTCACGGTAACGACGGTGGCCGCCGAGCGTCCGGATGGCGCTCAGCTTGCCAGCCTTCGCCCACCGAGTCACAGTCTTCGGGTCTACGCGGAACATCGACGCGACCTCGGCCGGGGTGAGTAGGGGTTCGGGCTCGTGCGTACGGGATGCCATCGGGTCTCTCCTCTGCCAGGTACTCGTGGCGGTGGCGGGGAGGCTCCAGCGCGCCAACGCACCCCATCGTCCGGCTAGTCCCCGATGTCCGACATGGGCCGAACGGATGATGGGTTGTGGATGGTCGGACGAGTTACGCGCTGGTTGTCCGCTTTACCCGGTTAATGGCATTCGTAGACGTCAGTATCACGGGGGTTGACCGACGCCTGCTCGCGCCCCGCGCGCCACCTGGCGTCCCGCCCGCCGCCCGACCACGGCCCGGGCCAACGTCCCGGCTGCCCACCGTCGGGCGGCCGTCAGCGGGTCAGTTGCACCGCTCCAGGAGCTGGATCCCGCGCCACCGCTCGACCAGGCGCTCATACGCCGAGGTCGCGGTGGACGCCTCCCCGGCCGCCAGCGCGGCCAGCCCTTCCGCCACCAGCGCGGCCGAGTCGTCCTCGCGCAGCACGTCGTCGGGCAGTAGCTCGGCCAGCCCGCCGTAGTCGAGCTCCACGATCGACCGGGAGTGGAACTCCTCCAGCCACCGGGCGCTCTCCTCGACCGCCTCCGCGACCGGCACGTCCCCCAGCGTGCGCCGCAGCACGGACAGCGCCTTGTGCGCCCGCCGCCGGGCCTTGGAGATCTCCGTTCGGAAGCGCACCACCCGCCGCCCCGGCTCGAGCGAGATCTCCCGCTCCTCCTGGCTGACCAGCACGAACCAGCGCAGCGGCACGCTCCACGTGGCCACCTGCTCGTGCTGCCGCCCGGAGCCGGAGGCGCTCAGGCGGGCGGCGGAGTGCCAGTCGGCGACGACGGTCCGCGCCGCCCCCACCAGGGCGGGCGGCACGAAGGCGTCGGCGAGCACGGCCGGTACGCCGTCCCGGGCCGCCAGCGCGGCCTCGGCCACCCGGACCCGCAGGTTCCACGGGCAGATCAGGGTCTGGTCGCCGTTCTGGAGCACGTACGCCTCGTCGGGCAGGTCCGGTAGACGGGTCCAGTGCGCCCCGAGGGCCTCCAGCACGGCCGTGCGCTGGCGTCCGGGACCCTCGGTGAGGGTCACCGCCCGCCCGTCGTGCACGTACCCGCGCCAGTAGATCTGGCTCTGCTTGTCGAAGGCGGAGAGCGGCTCATAGACGCGCAGATACGAGGCAGAGAGTGCCGGCACGGCGCGATCGTCGCACGAATCGGCGCCCAGCGCCCACCCTGCCCGTGGATACCGGGACGGAAACCGCTCCGCGGGCGCCCGGCGTCCGCCGAAGCGGGCTGGCGGCTGGTCGGGCGTGGGCCGGTTGGGCGTACGGCTGGTTGACCGTGGGCCTGGTTGACCGTGAGTACGTACGGGCGTGGGCCGTTGGGGACTTCCCGCGCGCACCCTGATCGCCGTACGGTTCGCAACATGGCTGTCTTCACCTCCGACCACCGCCACGAGCAGGTGGTCTTCTGCGCGGACCCCACTACCGGACT
>Ga0065720_1003081_pt1 | contig 24945 bp, 20 predicted proteins | sample Thericmetagenome_FD_59107 | JGI IMG/M metagenome (GOLD analysis project Ga0065720, IMG submission 59107) | Thermophilic microbial communities from the Joint Bioenergy Institute, California, USA of rice/straw/compost enrichment - eDNA_2 v2... | ecosystem: Engineered > Solid waste > Grass >... | reverse complement strand
GCTGCATCGACCTGCGCTGCAAACGCCACCACCACCTCCGCGACCGGCACGACGTCCGCATCACCCGCACCGGCCCCATCGTCACCTGGACCATCCCCAGTGGACGAACCTTCACCGTCACCACCGACAAAGACCTCATCCTCACCCGCGACGACTGATCAGGCATTCACCAGGGCGGATTAGCGTCGAGCCAGGTCGTGGCCCAGATCGGGATCGTGTGACCCGGGGGCCAGCGACCGGCCGAGTCCTGGGCGTGGTCCAGCTGTACGGGGAAGACTCGACTATATGTACCTAGCGTTGTACCGTGATAGTGATACAATGTCTGAGACAAAACGCCGAGTGTGGGGAGGTGGCCCGATGGGGGAGGCGCGAGCGCGGCGGTGGCTGGACCGCCATGGTGCGACGGACCGGCCCACGACGCCGCTGCTGCGGGCGAGGCTGGATGCGCGCTATCAGGGCGAGATGCTGTCGTGGGTGCTGATCGGCGTGGCGATTGTCGCCTACCTGGTGGCAGCTACGTTGTCCACCGAGCCCCGACCGGGGCGGACATCGCTCTATCAGGTCGGGTTCTTCTATGCGGCGATGGCCTTGGCGGTCATCGCGGGCCTGTGGTTGCAGGGCCGGAACGAGCGACGCATCGGTCAAGCCCTCATCCGGCGCGTGGCCCATCCCCAGGCGGTGAGCGTCGGGGCCGTGGTCGGCCGCTGGTTCGTCGTCGCCACGGTCGTCACCGTCGGTGCCGGCGTCCTTGTAGGCGTGGCCGCCGAGGTCGGTGCGGCCGACCCGGAGGACCGCGGGGTGGGCCTCATCCTGCTGGCGGCCGTGGGCGTGTTCGCCCTGATCGGACTGGTCGGTTTGGTCCACGTGGTCCGGCGGCCGGCGATCGCCGAGGACGAACAGTCCCTTGGGGACGATCTCCTGCTGCGGCGCGAGGACGCGCTGCGGGTGGTGCTTCCGTACCCGGCCCTGTTGGCCCTCATCGCGGCCATCCAGAGCCGAAGCCTTACGGTGCTGTTCGTGCTCCTCGGATACGCCGTCGTCGCCGCCACGGTGTGGTTCCTGGCCAACTGGGCGGCCACCCACGCCAGCGCGGCTCGTCCGGCCGCCGCCAGCACTGGGGCGACTGCGGCGTGATGCTGACCATCACGGCCGACTCACCAGTGCCGCCGTTCGAGCAGGTGCGGGCGCAGCTGGCCCAGCAGATCCTCGACAACAAGCTGGTCGTGGGCACCCGACTGCCCACCGTCCGTCGGCTCGCCGCCGATCTCGGCCTCGCCGCCAACACGGTGGCCCGCGCCTACCGGGAGCTCGAGGAGGCGGGGTTGATCGAAACGCGGGGGCGCGCCGGCACCTTCGTGAGCGCGGCGGGCGAGCGCAGCCGGGAACGGGCGCGCGAGGCGGCTCGCCGGTACGCGCAGACCGTACGGTCGTTGGGGATCGAGCCGGAGGAGGCGCTGCGCATCGTGCAGGCCGCGTTGGAGGCGACCGGCAGCCGATAGCTCCGGGTGGATCGCCGACCTACGACAGTCCCGGGTGAGCGGGGTCTACCAGCGCCAGCCTCGGATGAGCCACGACCGGCCAGCGCCAATCCGCGTAGGCTGCGACCGGCCCAGCGCCTTGTCCGCGTAGGCCGTGACCGGCCGGTCCGGGTAAGCCGTGACTGGCCAATCCGAGTGGACCGCGACGGCCAGCGCCTCATCCGCTTAGGCCGTGACCGGCCGGTCCGGGTAAGCCACGACCGATGGTCCGGATCGGCCGCGTCCTACCAGCGGCCACCGGTTGGTTGCGGCCACTCGGGCGGGGGCCACTCCCGGGGCGGCCACCGGGGTTGCGGGACGGGCGGGGTGCGCCGACGCAGCGGTAGGGCCAGAAGCATCCCGGTGACGAANCCGAGAACGTGCGCGAGGTAGGCGACGCTGCCGCCCTCGGACACCGCGTAGCCGGCCGAGTAGATCCACTGCAGCACGAACCACATACCCAGGACCAGCCAGGCCGGCAGGCGCAGCGGGATGAAGAAGAAGATCGGAACCAGGCTCCACACCCGGGCCCGCGGGTAGAGCACGATGTACGCCCCGAGGACACCGGCGATCGCCCCCGACGCGCCGATGAGCGGCACNGTGGACGAGGCGTAGGCGAGCGCGAATCCGTACGCGGCCACGTAACCGCAGACGAGGTAGAAGGCGATGTACCGCAGCTTCCCCAGTCGNTCCTCGACGTTGTTGCCGAAGATCCACAGGAAGAGCATGTTGCCGAGCAGGTGCAGCCACCCACCGTGCAGGAACATCGCGGTCAACACCGACAGCACCGGGCTCTTCTCGTAGCTCGGGGGCGCCACGATGCACCCGGGTCCGGAGGGACCGATGCCGACGTCGCCCGTCGGAACCAGCGGCTGGGGTCGGTTGTCGATCAACTCGTCGGGGATGGCGCCGTAGCGCTGGTAGAACGCCTCCTGCTCGCAGACGTCGGTGAGGGTGACGCCCTCCAACCCGGACAGCCCCACCGCTGGCGTGGCGAGGAAGACGCCCACGTTGACGGCGATCAGGGCGTACGTGACCCACGGGGTGCGCCGCGTCGGGTTCACATCGTGCACCGGGATGACCACGGCTACCAGTCTGCCCCAGTGATCTGTTCCCTCAGCCCGCCTGAAGGCCGGTTCCCCCGCCGCAACCCGGGGAACCATCAGTACGCAACCCGGGGAACCATCAAGAGACGCTGCAAGATCGAAGATCGACGAATGGAAGCGAGGACTCCGCCGGCGTGGTGATCCGCGTCCGCCGCCGAGTGCGGACCACCACGCGGTGGCCGGCGGTCCCGGGCGGTCGGCCCGGGTCAGGGTCGTGAGTTGACATCTGTCAGGGAGTTGGTTGCCCCCGTTGCGGCTGCCGCCATCCCCGTTGGTTGTCCCGCCGCCGACCAACTCCCCGCCGCTGACCAACTCCGTTGGTCAGCCTGGCCGATCTTGGTCAATCGGCATAGGCTCAGGGCGCCATTGCCTTGACGATTTCGGCCAACCGCCCGGCGGGCCCGGGTCGCGGCTACTCTTTGCTGTCGTCTTTGCCCGGATCGTGCATGAACTGGGTCCGGTACTCGCCGGGCGGAAGGCCGAACTCCCGCCGGAACGCCCGGTTGAAGGTGGCCGGATCCGGGTAGCCCCAGCGAGCGCCGATCGTCACGACGGGCCGGTCGGCCAGCGCCGGGTCGACGAGCTCCCGGCGGCACTGCTCGAGCCGCTGCCGCCGGATGTACGCCCCCGGGGTGGTGCCCTCGGTCTGGAAGAAGCGGTGAAGCTGGCGGATCGACACGCCGCAGGCGTCCGCCACTGCGGCGGGCGTCAACGTCGGGTCGGCGAGCCGGCGCCGGATGTAGTCCCGAATCTGGAACTGGCGGATCCGCGTCCGGGAGTCCTCGGGCAACGGGGCCCGCGAACCGGTCGCGAGGCGGGCCGCGGCCGCGAGCAGGTCGAGGGCGGTCGCGGTGAGCGCCGCCGTCACCCCCGGTGGATGGGTCTCGCCGTGCTCGGCCAGGTCGATCAGCACGCGCGCGAGCACCGCGCCGAGGCCGTGCGTCGCCGGGATCGGTCCGGCGGCGTGCAGCCGGGCGAGCAGGCCGTTGGAGTCGAAGACCGACCGCGGTAGCTGCAGGACGGTGTGGGTGACGTACGCGTCGTTGATCACCGTCCCGTCCCGGGAGCTGTCGTTCACGACCACATGGCGGGTGTCGACGACGCACTCGTCGCGGCGGTACCGGTAGATGTGTCGGCCCTGCGACAGGTGGGAGACCAGGAGCATCTCCGGGTCGGACTGCCGGATCAGTCGCCTGGTCCGGCGCCCCAGCAGCGGGGGGTAGTGCAGCCGGGAGAGGGCCAGGCCGCCGACGTTGTAGACCTCAACCGTGGCACGGAAGTCGTTCCGATGATCACTGTCGATGGCCATCGGTATGTGCGACTCGACGGTCAGCTGCCGCCAGGCGGCGAAGCGTTGCTCCGCCGGCAGGTCCGTCGTTCGCAGCCGTACGACCGTCACCCGTCCCCCTCTCCGAGACGGTCATCGTAGTCCAGTCTGAGGCGAGCGCCGATTTGTCCGTCGGCCGTGCGCCGGGACGGCCCGGGCGTGCCCGGGCCAGTCGCGGCGGGTCTGCAACAGCGACAGCAGTCGCAGCAGCCGCGCCGAGGTCTCCAACATGCCGTTCAGCCTGCCAGAGGTACAGGACAAAACCTGTCCTTTACGGGTGCCAGGCTCCGTCCGGGCGGCCGGCGTCGTCCAGGCCCGGGTCGACGACGGGCCGGCGGCGTTGCCCGAGCTGACGATCGCCGCCCACGCGGCCGGGATCCGCATCGCCGCGACCCAGGTCTTCCGCCCCACCCTCGACGACGTATTCCTGAGCCTGACCGGGCGCCGCCTGCGCGAGGACGAGGACGCCCTCCACCAACCGGACCACGACGCCCAACCGATTCACGACACCCAGCCGATTCACGACACCCAGCCGATTCACGACGCCCAGCCGGTTCACGATGGCCAGCACGACAGCGACGGCCAGCCGAGTCACGACGACAGGGAGAGCCGCTCATCAGTGTGATGTCCGTCTACGCCGACACCGCGGCCCGGCAGACGCGGGCGCTGGACCGGGACACGGGCATCGTCATGGCCCGGGAGCTGCGACCGGTGCTCGCCGACCCGTTCTCGGTGCTGTTCGGCATGGTCCAGCCGTTAGTCTTCCTGGGCCTGTTCGGGCCGCTGCTGGTCGGCTCGCTCGGTGAGTCCGAGGGCGGTCACGTCTGGTCGTGGTTCGTGCCGTCGATCGTGGTGATGACCGCCCTGTTCAGCACGTCGACGACCGGGTCCAACCTGCTGTTCGAGCTGCAGACCGGCGCGCACGAACGGATGCTGGTCGCGCCCCTGCGCCGGTCGGCCCTCCTCATTGGACGGTCGCTAAGGAGATGGTGCCGCTGGTCGGGCAGGCCCTGGTCATCGTGCTCGTGATGCTGCCCTTCGGGTTCCGGTTCGATCCGCTGGGCGGGCTGCTCGCCCTCGCGCTGCTGGGTGTCTTCGGGGTCGGGCTCGGCTCCCTCTCGTACGCGCTGGCCCTGGCCGTCCGGAAGCAGGACTGGACGTTCTGGCTCGTCCAACAGACGTTGCTGTATCCGGCGATGATCCGCTCCGGCATGCTGCTCCCGCTGTCGGCGGGCCCCGGCTGGATGCAGGCGCTCGCCAAGGCCAATCCGCTGGCGTACGTGGTCGACGCCGAGCGCGCTCTGTTCGCGGGCGAGTACTCGGCCGCGGTGGGGTGGGGTTGGCTGGCCGCCGGGGTCACGGCCGTCGTCGGCCTGACCGTCGGCATCCGGAGCATGGTCCGCAGCGCCGAGTGACCCCGCCGGGCCCGCGGTGGTCAGGCCCTGGCCCGGCGGGCCGTGCTCTCGCGGACGACGAGCTCGGGGACCAACAGTTCCCGGGCGGCCGGTTCCCGCCCGTTGATGCGGTCGAGCAGGGCCGCGACCGCTTGGACGCCGACGGCCTCGAAGTCCTGGCGGACCGTGGTGAGGGCGGGCGGGTAGTACGGCGACTCCGGCACGTCGTCGAAGCCGACCACGCTGACGTCCTGCGGCACCCGGCGTCCGGCGAGGGCGAGGGCGCGCAGTACGCCCAGCGCCATGTGGTCGTTCGCGACGAAGATGGCGGTGACGTCGGGGTCGGCGGCGAGCCGGACGCCCGCCTCGTAGCCCGAGCGGGCGGACCAGTCACCGACGAGGGGCGGCGGCACCGGGATGCCGGCGCGCTGCAGCGCCTTGCGCCAGCCGCGGGCCCGGGCCTTGGCATCGACCCAGTTCCCCGGGCCGGCGACGTGCCAGACCGTTCGGTGGCCCAACTGCAACAGATGCTCGGTGGCCAGCCGGGCGCCGGTCTCCTGGTCGATGGCCACGACCGGGAGACCGGCGTTCTGGGTGCCGGCGACGACCACGGCCGGCAGGTCGGCCGGGACCTCCCGCACCGCCGCCGCGGCCGTGGTGTGGGGCGCGACGATGATCGTGCCGTCGACCGCCTGCGAGCGCAGTGTCGCCACCGCGTCCCGCATGGTGTCTTGATCGATGTGGGGAAGACTGACGATGCTCACGGAGTAGCCCGCGCGCCGCGCCGCCTGCTCGATCGCGAACAGCGCCGAGGCCGGGCCGAACAGGGTGGTGTCGAAGAAGACGACGGCCAACTGCCCCGAGCGTCCCGTGGCCAGGGCGCGGGCGGCGGCGTTGGGCCGGTACCCGAGCGCGCGCAGCGCTTCCTCGACCCTGGCGCGGGTCGCGGGGGAGACCCGGGCGGTGCCGTTGAGCACCCGAGAGACCGTCATGTGAGAGACGCCGGCCGCGATGGCCACGTCCGCCATGACCACATCCTGGCTTCGGCGAGCCGCGGGAGTCGCCCGCGCCCGCCGTCGCGGCATCGCGTCGTTCATGTGGTCATTGTGATCCACGGGACGTGACCCCCCTTGACAGGCTGGTGTGTTCACGCTAACAATGTTCGCGTTAACAATGTTCGCGCTAACACAGCGCATTCGGCAACCTGTCTGACCAGAACACGAAACGCGACGCAGCAAGGCAAACCGTCCACCGACGTCTCCCGCGGGGGAGTGTCAAGGAGGAGAATCTATGTCGAAATTGAAGCGGCGCACCCTCGTGGGGGTCGCCGGTATTGCTGCTCTCGCCCTGGCGCTGTCAGCGTGTGGCAGTGGCGGTGACGACCAAGGAGGCGACGACCGCATCGTCATCGGCTTCGTCGCGGTCGGCCCCGAGGGCGCCTGGCGGGCGGCCAACGAGCAGAACATCAAGGACACGTTCACAGCCGAGGCCGGCTACGAGCTCAAGTACGCGCCGGCGACAAACCTCGACCAGCAGTCGCAGATCGCCGCATTCACCTCGTTCGTCGACGAGGGCGTGGACATCATCCTGCTGTCGGCGACCGAGGCGACCGGTTGGGAAGCCTCGCTGCGCCGGGCTCAGGAGGCCGAGATCCCAGTGATCCTGGTCGACCGGGGAATCGAGCCGGACGACCCGAGCCTCTACGTCACTCGCATCGCGCCTGACAACGTCGAGGTGGCGAAGGCGGTCGCCAACTGGGCGGTCTCCGAGTTCCCCGACGGTGCGAACTACTTCGTGCTCGAGGGCCCGCCCGGCGTCGGCGTGGTCAACGAGCGCAACAAGGGGTGGGACTCGGTGATCGGGTCGCGGTCCGAGTTCGTCAAGGTGGGTGCCCAGACCGCGAACTGGTCGGCCGAGGAGGCGAAGAGCGTCTTCGAGACCGTGCTGCGGGCCAACAACAACAACATCCAGCTCGTCTTCGCGCAGAACGACGAGATGGGGCTCGGCGCGGCGCTCGCCGTGGAGGAGGCGGGCCTGGTGCCGGGGCAGGACGTCAAGATCGCGACCATCGACGGTACGCGGGGTGCGCTCGAGGCGCTCGCCGAGGGCCGGCTCAGCTTCGTGGCGGAGTACAACCCGCTCTTCGGCGACACGCTGGTCGACGTCGTCCAGAAGGCCCTGGCCGGTCAGTCCGTCCCGTCCTACATCATCGTGGAGAGCCTGACCTTCGACTCGCCGGAGGCGGCGGCCGAAGCCCTGCCGAACCGCAAGTTCTAGGTCAAATTCCGCGAAGCTTGCGGAGCGGAGTCTGCGAGCGACGTCCGCGAAGCTTGCGGAGCGGAATCCGCGAGTAACCTCTCCGGCGGCGTGAGGAGAAGCAGCGCAGGGAGCTTGCGAGCGAGCAGCGGACCGAGCATGCTGCCGGAACATGAATCGCGGCCATAGATCGGTGCGGAACCGCCAACCCAGGCGGTTCCGCACCGACCCGCAACAGGATCAGGAGGTGCCGTGGACGGCCCATCGCCGATCGTCGAGATGCGGGGGATCACCGTCGAGTTCCCCGGCGTCAAGGCGCTGGACGGCGTCAGCTTCCGGCTGTTCCCCGGCGAGGTGCACAGCCTCATGGGGGAGAACGGGGCGGGCAAGTCGACGCTCATCAAGGCGTTGACTGGCGTCTATTCCATCGATGCCGGCACAATTCTGATCGAGGGGCAGGAGCGCCGGTTGCACGGCACGGCCGATGCGCAGGCCGCCGGGATCTCGACGGTCTACCAGGAGGTCAACCTCTGCCCCAACCTGACCATCGGCGAGAACGTGATGCTCGGCCACGAGGTGCGGGGCCGGTTCGGCATCGACTGGCGGGCCACGCATCAGGCCGCGACCGAGGCGCTGGCCCGGCTCGGCCTGGCCGACCTCGACCCGCGCCGGCCGCTGGCGAGCGTCTCGCTGGCGATCCAGCAGCTCGTTGCGATCAGCCGGGCCATGGTCGTCAACGCCAAGGTGCTCATCCTGGACGAGCCGACGTCGAGCCTCGACGCGGAGGAGGTCGCGCGGCTGTTCAGCGTCATGCGGCGCCTGCGCGAGCAGGGGGTCGCGATCCTGTTCGTGTCCCACTTCCTCGACCAGGTCTTCGCCATCAGCGACCGCATCACGGTGCTGCGCAACGGGCGGTTCGAGGGGGAGTACTTCCGGCGCGACCTGGACCGGGCGACCCTCATCGCGAAGATGATCGGCAAGGATCTCGAGGCGCTCCGTGCGCTCGGCTCCAACCGCCACACGGCGGCCCAGGACCGCACGACCGGGCCGCTGCTGCGTGCGACCGGTCTGGGGCGCAAGGGGTCGCTCGAGCCCACCGACATCGAGTTGTACCCGGGCGAGGTGGTCGGTTTCGCCGGTCTGCTGGGCTCCGGCCGCACCGAGCTGGCCCGGCTGCTGTACGGGGCCGACCGGCCGGACAGCGGCCAGGTCGAAGTGGACGGTGCGGTCGTGCACATCCACACACCCGTCGATGGGCTCGACCACGGCATCGCCTACTCCACCGAGAACCGCCGCGACGAGGGCATCGTCGGGGACCTCACGGTGCGGGAAAACCTGATCCTCGCCGTGCAGGCCCGCCGCGGCTGGGCCCGCCCGCTGTCCCGCCGCGAGCAGGATGAGATCGTGCGGCGGTACATCGACGCCCTGAACGTACGACCGGCGGACCCGGAGGTGCTCATCAAGAACCTCTCGGGCGGCAACCAGCAGAAGGTGCTGCTCGGGCGCTGGCTCGCGGTCAATCCGCGCCTGCTGCTGCTCGACGAGCCGACGCGGGGCATCGACGTCGGGGCGAAGGCGGAGATTCAGGCCGAGGTCTCCCGACTCGCCGACACCGGCGTCTCGGTCGTCTTCATCTCCTCCGAGATCGAGGAGGTCGTTCGGCTCAGTGAACGCATCGTGGTGCTCAAGGACCATCACAAGATCGGCGAAATCGTGAATGGCCCGGACGTCACCGCCGACCAGGTCGTCGAGGTCATCGCCAAGCACGAGACGCAGCTTGCCACCGAGGAGGTGTCGGCATGAGGGGCGTACCGGCGTGGCTGCGCGGCCTCGTCCGGCGACAGTACTTCTGGGGAATCGTCGCGATCCTCATCCTGCTCGGGCTCAACCTCATCAAGGACCCGACCTACCTCGCCATCCGCGTCAACCCGGCCACCGGCAACCTGGCCGGCAACCTGCTGGACATTCTGCGGGCGTCAGCGCCGATCCTGATGATCTCGGTCGGCATGGCGCTCGTCATCGCCACCGGCGGCATCGACCTGTCGGTCGGTTCGCTCATGGCGGTCGCGGGCGCCGTGAGTATGGAGTTCCTCAACCCCATCAAGGATTCCTCATCGGTCGGCGCCATGCTGGCCGCGGTGGCGCTCTCGCTGCTGCTGGCCGGCGCGCTCGGCGCGGTCAACGGGGTGCTCGTGACGGTCGTCGGCCTGCAACCATTCATCAGCACTCTGGTGATGATGCTGGCCGGACGGGGCGTGGCCAAGGTGATCACCTCCGGGCAGAACACGACGGCCTCGAACGCGCCCTTCCGCTGGATCGCCAATGGGTACCTGTTCGGTCTGCCGGTCGTGTTCATGCTCGCGCTCGCGGTGGTCGTGCTGGTGGCGCTCGTGGTCCGGCGCAGCGCCCTGGGCCTCATGATCGAGGCGATTGGGATCAACCGCGGGGCCAGCCGCATGGCTGGTATCAAGCCGCGCGGCATCATCATCTCGGTCTATGTCGTCAGCGGCGTGCTCGCCGGCATCGCGGGGATCTTCGCGGTGTCCAGCGTCATGACCGTCGACGTGTCCCACACCGGCTACCAGCTCGAGCTCGACGCGATCCTGGCCGTGGTCATCGGCGGCACCTCGCTGGCGGGCGGAAAGTTCTCGTTCGGCGGTACGGTCGTCGGCTCGCTGCTCATCACCACGCTCGACAAGACCGTGGTGTTCCTCGGCGTCTCCGCGCCGGCGACACCCGCGTTCAAGGCGGCGGTGATCATCGTGCTCTGCCTGCTGCAGTCGGACGTCCGGGCGCTGATCCGGCGGTACCTGTCGGGGGCCGGGCGCCGTGGACCCGGGGGCGGCGAGCCGGTCCCGGCTCCCCAGCCGGGACGTGACGTGGCCGCGCAGCGCGAACAGGAGGTGACGGTATGAGCACCGTCTCAACCGAACCGACCGCGCGACCCGCGTGGCTCGACCGGCTCGGTCACCAGTGGCGCACGCGGCGCGCCGCCCTGCCGACGCTGGCCGCCCTGGTGATCTTCATAGGTATGGTCATCTATGGCGAGGTCGTGTACGGGCGCATCCTGCAGTACAACACGATCTCGAACCTCTTCGTCAACAACGCCCACCTGATCATCATCGCGGTGGGGATGACGTTCGTCATCCTCATGGGCGGCATCGACCTGTCCGTCGGGGCGGTGATCGCGTTCTCGTCGGTCGCGGGGGTCATGCTCGTCAACGCCGGCTGGAACCCGTGGCTGGTCATCGTCCTGATGGTCGTGATGGGCGCGGGTTTCGGTGCGCTCTCCGGTGCGCTCATCCAGTACTCCCGCGTGCAGCCGTTCATCGCCACCCTGGCCACCATGTTCCTCGCGCGCGGCCTCGCATCGATGCTGTCCACCGAGTCGGAGCGGCTGCCCGCGGACTCGCCTTTTCGTCTGGTCCACTACAACATCAAGCTGATCGATGGCCCCCGGGTCAACGACCTGGTCGTCACGCCCGGGGTCATCATCGCCGCCCTGGTGGTGGCCGGCGCCGTGTTCACCCTGCACCGCACGCGGTTCGGCCGCACGATCTACGCCATCGGCGGCTCGGAGCAGTCGGCGCTGTTGATGGGTCTGCGGGTGGCTCGGACCAAGATACTGGCCTACGTCATCAGCGGCGCGCTCGCGGGCGTGGCCGCGGTGGTCTACACCTCTCGCCTCGGGGCCGCCCAGAACATCACCGGCGTCGGGTGGGAGCTCGACGCGATCGCGGCCACAGTCATCGGGGGAACCCTGCTCACCGGCGGGGCCGGCTACGTGCTCGGCTCGGTCGTCGGGGCGCTCGTCCTCGGGCTGATGATCGTCCTCATCACCCGCGACGGCAGCATCCCGCCGGAGGCCACGACCATCATCACCGGCGGCATCCTTCTGGTCTTCGTGCTGTTGCAGCGAGCCGTGGTTGGACGGAAGCGCGAATGAACCCGCCGAAGAAGGAGCAGAGATGACAGGTGGTCCGATTCCGTCGGCGTCGCCGGGGACCGCCGATCGCTACGTGGTCGGCGTCGACTTCGGCACGCTGTCGGGGCGTGCGGTCGTCGTCCGGGTGGCGGACGGGGCCGAGGTGGGAACAGCCGTACATGAATATTCGCACGGTGTCATGGATACCGTGCTCACCGCCGGACCGGCGGGCGTCGAGCTCGGCCCGGACTGGGCCCTGCAGGCGCCAGGGGACTACATCGACGTGCTGAAGACGGCCGTGCCCCAAGCGGTCGCCGCCGCCGGGATCGACCCGCAGCAGGTGATCGGCATCGCAACCGACTTCACGGCGTGCACGATGATTCCGACGCTCACCGACGGCACCCCGCTGTGCGACCTGCCGGAGTACGTGGATCGGCCCCATGCCTACGTGAAGCTGTGGAAGCATCACGCGGCCCAACCGCATGCGGACCGCATCAACGCGCTCGCGCACGAGCGGGGCGAGCCGTGGATTGCGCGGTACGGCGGGCTCATCTCCAGCGAATGGGAGTTCGCGAAGGGGTTGCAGCTGCTCGAGGAGGACCCCGAGATCTACGCGCGCACGCAGCGCTGGGTCGAGGCGGCGGACTGGATCGTGTGGCAGCTGTGCGGCCGGTACGTCCGCAACGCGTGCACGGCCGGTTACAAGGGCATCTACCAGGACGGGGCCTATCCGTCGCGGGAGTTCCTGGCCGCGCTCAACCCCGACTTCGCGGGCTTCGTCGACGACAAGCTCGCGCACGAGATCGGGCAACTCGGCGCCCTCGCCGGCCGGCTCACCGCGCAGGCCGCGGCGTGGACCGGACTGCCCGAGGGCATCGCGGTCGCGGTCGGCAACGTCGATGCCCATGTGACCGCCCCGGCCGCCCAGGCCACGGAGCCCGGCCAGATGGTCGCCATCATGGGCACCTCGACGTGCCACGTGATGAGCTACGACCGGCTGACCGAGGTTCCGGGCATGTGTGGCGTCGTGGACGGTGGCATCATCGCAGGGCTGTACGGCTACGAGGCCGGCCAGTCGGGCGTGGGCGACATCTTCGCGTGGTACGTCGAGAACCAGGTGCCCGGCTCCTACTACGAGCAGGCGGCGGCGGCCGGCCTCAGCATCCACGACCACCTGACCGAGCTCGCTTACCGGGAGCCGGTCGGGGCGCACGGGTTGGTCGCGTTGGACTGGCACTCCGGCAACCGATCGGTGCTGGTGAACCACGAGCTGTCCGGGGTCATCGTCGGGCAGACGCTGGCGACCCGGCCGGAGCAGGGGTACCGGGCGCTGTTGGAGGCCACCGCGTTCGGCACCCGGGTCATCGTCGAGACGTTCGCCGCGGCCGGGCTGCCGGTCACCGAGTTCATCGTGGCGGGCGGCCTGTTGAAGAACCGGCACCTGATGCAGACGTACGCCGATGTGCTGCGCATGCCGATCTCGACCATCGGCAGCGCGCAGGGTCCCGCCCTCGGCTCGGCGATCCACGCCGCGGTGGCCGCCGGGGCCTACCCGGACGTCCGGACGGCCGCGGCCGCGATGGGGTCCGTGCAGCGGGCCGCGTACCGGCCGGACGAGGCCAACGCGCGGGCGTACGACCGGCTCTACGCCGAGTACGTGGCGCTGCACGACCACTTCGGACGGGGCGGCAGCGAGGTCATGCGGCGGCTGCGGGCGCTGCGCCGGGAGGTCCTGACCGTGACCCCGCCGTCGCCTCGCGCCCCCGAGGTGGCCGCCGCGTCCACGGAGGTGGCGAGTTAAGTGGACGACCTGCAGGCGTCGATCGATCGGGTCCGGGCCGAGGTCGCCCGGCTGCACGGCGAGTTGGTCCGGTACGGGCTCGTCGTGTGGACCGCGGGCAATGTCTCCGGGCGGGTGCCCGGTGCCGACCTGTTCGTCATCAAGCCGTCCGGGGTGTCCTACGACGAACTCACCCCGGAGAACATGATTCTCTGCGACCTCGACGGTGCCGTCGTGCCCGGTACGCCGGGCAGCGAGCGGGCGCCGTCGAGCGACACCGCCGCCCACGCCTACGTGTACCGGCACATGCCCGAGGTCGGCGGGGTGGTGCACACCCACTCGACGTACGCGACGGCGTTCGCCGCCCGCGGTGAGGAGATTCCCTGCGTCCTCACCGCGATGGCCGACGAGTTCGGCGGCCCCATACCTGTCGGGCCCTTCGCGATCATCGGCGACGACTCGATCGGGCGCGGGATCGTCGAGACTCTGCGGAACCACCGTTCCCGCGCCGTCCTCATGCGCAACCACGGGCCGTTCACCATCGGCGTCTCCCCTCGCGACGCGGTCAAGGCCGCCGTGATGCTCGAGGACGTGGCCCGCACCGTCCACATTGCCCGCCAGGGCGGCCAGCCCGTGCCGATCCCGCAGGCGGCGATCGATGCTCTCTACGCCCGGTATCAGAACGTGTACGGCCAGGCGGGCGACGACCGGCGCCCGACCCGGGCGGTGGCTGACGACCGGGGCCCGACCATCCCGGCGCCCGCCGCCGATCGTCCGGCCTGGTCCGGATCGCCCCGCACCAACGGGGATTCAGGAACCATCCGGGACTCGGACATCATCGGAGACCCGGGCACCATCGAGGAGAAGGAACACGCATGACGCACACCACGGTGGAGAACGGCCACGAGGCCGCCGAGATCTGGTTCCTGACCGGAAGCCAGGGCCTGTACGGACCGGCGACGCTCGAGCAGGTGGCGGAGCAGTCACGGTCGTTGGCGCAGCAACTCGACGCCAGTCCGGACATTCCGGCGAGGGTGGTGTGGAAGCCGGTGCTCACCTCGGCCGACGCGATCCTCGAGGTGCTCCAAGCGGCGAACGCATCCCCGCGGACGATCGGAGTCATCGCGTGGATGCACACCTTCTCGCCGGCCAAGATGTGGATCGCCGGGCTGAACGCGCTGGCCAAACCGTTGCTGCACCTGCACACCCAGGCCAATGTCGCGCTGCCCTGGGCGGACATCGACATGGACTTCATGAACCTCAACCAGGCCGCCCACGGTGACCGGGAGTTCGGCTACATCCAGTCGCGGCTGGGCGTGGCCCGCAAGACCGTGGCCGGTCACGTGAGCGACCCCCGCGTCACCCAGCGGATCGGGGCCTGGGTGCGCGCGGCCCGCGGCTTCGCCGAGCTCCGGACGCTGCGGCTGGCCCGGTTCGGCGACAACATGCGGGATGTCGCCGTGACCGAGGGGGACAAGGTCGAGGCACAGCTCCACTTTGGCGTGTCCGTGAACTCGTACGGTGTCAACGACCTGGTGGACGCGGTCGCGGCGGTCGCCGAGTCCGATGTGGACGCGTTGGTCGCCGACTACGAGGAGCGCTACGCCGTCGTGCCGGAACTGCGGAAGGACGGCGACCGGCACGCCTCGCTGCGCTACGCGGCCCGCATCGAGGCCGGCCTGCGGGCGTTCCTGACGGCGGGGAACTTCCGGGCGTTCACCACCAACTTCGAGGACCTGGGCGGGCTCCGGCAGCTCCCGGGCATCGCGGTGCAGCGGCTGATGGCCGACGGGTACGGGTTCGGTGCCGAGGGCGACTGGAAGACCGCGACGCTGGTGCGGGCCGTGAAGGTCATGGGGGCGGGCCGGCCGGGCGGCACGTCGTTCATGGAGGACTACACGTACGACCTGACCCCGGGCCGGGAGCTGATCCTCGGCGCGCACATGCTCGAGATCTGCCCCACAATCGCGGCCGGGCGGCCGTCGTGCGAGATCCACCCTCTGTCCATCGGCAACCGCGAGGATCCGGTTCGGCTCGTCTTCGACGCGGCCGCCGGCCCGGCCGTGGTCGTCGGGCTGGCCGACCTCGGCGACCGGTTCCGGCTGGTGGCCAACGCGGTCGAGGTCGTGCCGCCGCCGCAGCCGCTGCCCAAGCTGCCGGTGGCCCGCGCGGTCTGGCGACCCGCTCCCGACTGGTCCACCTCGACGGAGTGCTGGCTGGCGGCCGGCGGACCGCACCACACGGTGCTGAGCCAGTCGGTCGGCCTCGAGGAGCTGACCGACCTGGCCACGATGACTGGAACGGAACTCGCCGTCATCGACGCCTCGACCGTCACCCGGCGCTTCGCCGACGAGCTGCGCTGGAACCAGGCCTACTACCGGCTCGCGCGTGGCCTGTAGCCGGCCGTCCACCGGTCGACCCGGGGTGAAGGGTCGGGCCGGGACGGTTGTATCGGGACGGTGAGTCGTATCGGGACGGTTGTACCGGGACGGTGAGTCGTGCCGGGACGGTGAGTCGGCCCCCGACCGTGGCGCTTGGCCGCGTCGGGGGCCGCCGGTCACGGGCTGGGCTTGACGTCACGGGCTGGGCTTGACGTCACGGGCTGGGCTTGATGTTGTCCCACAGTTCGTTGAAGGCGATGCTGTCGAAGAAGGCGGTGCCGTTGACCACCAGCCCGTCGGCGAAGGTCAGGAACCAGGCGTACGTGTTCTGGTAGGTCGTCCCGTCGACGGTCGTGCCCGCGCCGTCCCAGACCACCGCCACCACGTCCTGCTGGTCGTCGGCGTAGATGCCGTGGATCTTGGTCGGGCGGAACGGCGCCGTGGGTGCGAACCGCGCCCCGAACGGGTGAAGGACCTCATCGAGGAACTGCTGCGTGTTGTCGTAGCGGCGGGACACCGCCGACCGGCCGGCGATCTGGAAGGTCATGTCGGGCGCGAAGATGCTCGTCACGTGGCCGTTCCCGGTCGCCCATTCGGCGAAGGCGTCGCGGGCGATCTCGCGGTTGGACCTCACCGTCGGCATGCGCACAGTGTCGCATCGGCGTGGCCGGACCGGGCCGAACATCAAAGGGAAACGATGTGTCAGGCTGGCCGGGTGACGATGCGGGCGGTGGTGGTCGACCCGGACGCGCCGATGGGCCTCCGGGTGGACCGCGTCGAGGAGCCGGTGCCGGGACCGGGGCAGGTACTCATCGAGGCGCATCACGTCTCGCTCAACCGCGGGGACCTCGACGACATTCGGTTGGGCCGGGTGCCGCCCGGGGCGGTGCTCGGCCGGGATGTCGCCGGCGTGGTGATCGCGGCCGCCGACGGAGCGGGTCCGGTGGTCGGGTCCCGAGTCGTGGCGCTGGCGCCCGCGGCCTTCGCCCAGCGGGTCGTGGCGGACGTCGATGCCCTCGCGGTGGTGCCGGACGCCGTGGACCTCGTGACGGCGGCGGCGCTGCCGGTCGCCGGCGTCGCCGCCGTCCAGGCGCTGCGCGCCGGCCTGCTGGAGACGCCGATCAAGGGCGCCCGGGTCCTGGTCACCGGGGCGTCCGGGGGAGTGGGTCGATTCGCCGTCCAGCTCGCGGCGTACGGCGGGGCCCACGTCATCGCGGTGGTCGGTGACCCGGCGCGCTCGGACGAGCTGTCGGCGCTCGGGGCCGAGGAGACGGTCACCGACGTGACCCAGGTCGATGCGCCCGTCGATCTGGTCCTGGACACCGTGGGCGGACCACAGCTCGTCGCGGCCTGGGCGCTGCTGGCCCCCGGCGGCAACGTGCAGTGCGTGGGAGCCAGCTCGGGCCAACCGGCCACCTTTCCGCCCGACGCCATGGTCGGCCCGGCCAAGTCCCTCACGTCGTTTCTCATCACCGCGCCGGTCGGTCCCGACCTGGAGTCGCTGGTGCGCCTGGTGGCGGCTGGCAGCCTGGCCGTGCCGATCGGCTGGCGCGGTCCACTGGGGAAGGTCGAGGACGCGGCGGCGGCGCTGCGGGACCGCCGGGTGGCCGGCAAGGCCGTGCTCGACGTGCTCGCCAAATCCCGGTCGTGACAGCCGGACGGCCGCGCACCCGTCACGGCGCGCCGCGGCCGGCCAGCGCCCGGCGTACGGCCTCCTCCGGAGTGCCCACGTAGTCGATCCCGGGCAGCGGCGTGTCGCGCTGGTCGACGATCTTCCACCCGTTGAGGCAGATTACCGGCACGCCGCCGCGGCGGCGTGCGAGCGCGACCTCGCTGAGCGTGCCCCAGGAGCCGCCGATGGCGATGACCGCGTCGGCGCTCCACACGATGATCGCGTTGCGGGCCTGGCCCATGTTGGTGACCAGCGTGACCGACAGGTCGGGCGAGGCGGTCGCGCGGCTGTCGTCCGGACGCACCCCGACCACCAGTCCGCCCCGGGCCCGCGCTCCCGCGGCCACCGCGCTCATGACCCCGCCTCCGCCGCCGCAGATCACCGTCACCCCGGCCTCCGCGAGCAACTCGCCGACCCGGCGGGCGGCGAGTTGCTCCGCCTCGGTGCAGTCGGCCGGCCCGCACACCGCCACCTGGTACCCCACGGTGCCATCCTGCCATCGACCCATGGCCCGCGTGCCCCGGCGGCCGGGCACCTATGTCCTTTATGGACTGTCCTGGTCGGACCCGGGGGCACGCCGGCCGTCAGGACATGTCGATGCAGCTTCCGCCGTCAGGACAGCTCGATGACGTCGGAGGGTGGCCGGCGGGCGCTCTTGGGGTACGGCGGCGGCTGCATGTCGACCGCCACCCGGAACACGAGCTGCGGGTGGCCCGGCGTGGGGAGCAGGCGGCGCAGAAGCGCCCGGGCGTCCGGGACCTCGATGACCTCGCTCAGGACCGAGGCGACCAGTCCGGCGGCGGTCGCGGTGAGCCAGACCGCGCTCGTGGCCTCACCGGCCCGCAGCCAGTCGAACCGGGTGTCGCCCGCCGTGGCGAGGATGAGGAAGTCGGCGAACCGGTCGTTGCCGAACCCCGGGTCGAGCAGCGTCTCCTCGCTGGCGAATTCGCGCAGGTGGACGGGCACCGAGGTGTGGCCGGTCACGGCCTCGGCTGTGACGCCGTCGCCGCTGGCCCGGGGCCGGTGCGTCCACTCGTGCAGGTCGGCCTGATAGTCGGCCATCCGGGCTTCGGCCGCCGCGGCCGTCTCCACGGCGGCGGCCAGCGACGGGATGTGCTCGGCGGGCACGTGGTACAGCGAGGCGTCCTCCTGCTCGGCCGCCTGCGTCATGGCCGCGATGGCCGGCGCGGGGACCGGGACGGTCGCGGCGAACGGGCGTCGGTCGGTGTGCCGGCGCCGCATCGCCTCGAGTTCCTCGACGGCGCGCTCGGGAGGTTCGTGATCGTCGATGAGGCGGAGCCGCGCCAGCAGGTCGTCGTTGGCCGGGTCCGGGAAGCGCTCGACCGCCGCCGCGTACCCGGTCGCCGACAGCGCGACCCGCGCGTGGTGCAACGCCGCGCCGCAGCTGAGCGTGAGCAGCCGCCCGCTCTGGTCGATGGAGCCCAGTTGACGGCTGCGGTCCGCGAACAACTCCAGGACGTCCTCGTGCACCCGCCACCGCCACGGCTGGGTGTTGAGGATCGACGGTGCGCGCAGGGCGCGGCGGGCCGCCTCGGCCAGCGCCTGCGCGGGTTCGGTACGGGTCATCGCCCTGCTCCTTGCGTGCCGAACACGACGCTCTCGGCCACCATCACGCCGGATACGGCGCTCCCGGCCATCTCTGCGCCGGACACGGCGCTCCCGGCTCATCGCGCCGAATACGGCGCCTTGGGCCATCGTCGCCGTCGGCCGGCTTTCGCGCAGGCAAACGGCCCGGTACCCGCCTCTCCGTCACCGGTACCCCGGGCCGACCTCGCCGGCCGCTGACCCCTCCGGCGGAGGCATTTGGCCGGGATCGCGGGTCGCAGGCGCCCCAGGCGGCACGATGGGTGTGTGCAGACGAGCGTGGGTCCGGTCGGACCACCGATCGTCCAGTGTGGACTCGACGGTCGCGCCGTGGTCGTCCGGACGTGAGAGGCACTCGCGGCGCGACCGCGCTGAGCCCCGGAGGGGCCGATCGCCCGGCCGAGGGGAGCACCGGGCGCGTACGCCGGTGGGTCATTGACCACCGGGACGCCCTGCTTTTCGCCGTCACGGTCGGGCTGCTCGCCGCCGGCGGCGCGGCGTTCCTCCTGGCGGCCCGCTCGGTCGCGACCGGGCTCTGGGTGGCGGCGACGATCCTCGGGCTGCTGTACTCGACCGTCACGATCGCGGCGGCGCTGCGGCGGCGCCAACCGAGCGTCGACATCATCGCCTGGTTGGCCCTGGTCGGCGCGCTGCTGGTGGACGAGGCGTTCGCCGGGGCCGTGGTCGCGGTCATGCTCGCCACCGGTGCACTGCTGGAGTCGCGGGCCGCCGCTCGGGCGCGGCGGGAGCTGAGCCTGCTCGCCTCCCGGGCCCCACGCACGGCCCGGCGGGTGCGCGACCAGCGGGCGGGCCATGGGCCGCAGGACGGCGGCCCCGAAGGCGACCAAGGCGAGCAACGGGTGGAGGAGGTGCCGGTCGCCGAGGTGGTCGTGGGCGACCGGCTGCTCGTGGGTTCCGGCGAGATCGTCCCGGTGGACGGCCGATTGCTCGAGCCGGGGGTGTTCGACGAGTCGGCGTTGAGCGGCGAGCCGCTGCCCGTGGAGCGACCGGCGGGCCAGGACGTGCGCAGCGGCGTGGTCAACGCCGGCCGGCCGGTCGGGATGGTCGCGACGGCGACCGCGGCGGAGTCGACGTACGCCGGGGTCGTCCGGCTGGTGGAGCAGGCGCAGGCGGCGAGCGCGCCGTTCGTCCGGGTCGCCGACCGGTTCGCGATCGGGTTCGTGCCGCTCACCCTGGCGCTGGCCGGCGGGGCGTGGGGCCTCTCGGGCGACGCGGTCCGGGCGGTCGCGGTGCTCGTGGTCGCCACCCCGTGTCCGCTGCTGCTGGCCGCGCCGATCGCCTTCATGTCCGGGCTCTCCCGGGCCGCCCGGCGCGGGGTCGTGGTGAAAGGCGGCGCGGCCCTGGAGCAGCTGGCCGCGGGGCGGGCGCTCCTGTTCGACAAGACCGGAACGTTGACCGCGGGACGACCGGTCGTGTCCGACGTGATCACCGCCGAGGGCGTCGACGCCGACGAGGTGCTGCGCCTGGCCGCGTCGCTCGACCAGGCCTCCGCGCATGTGGTGGCCGGGTCCATCGTGCGGGCCGCCCGGGAGCGGGGACTCGCCCTCACGATGCCGCAGGACGTCCACGAGCCGCACGGCCGCGGCATCGAGGGCCGGGTCGATGGGCGGTGGGTCCGCCTGGGCAACGCACCGTGGATCGTGGGCGACCGACCCCCACCCCCGTGGGTGCGGCAGGCCCGCCGCCGAGCCGCGCTCGACGGCTCGTTGACGGTGTTCGTCGGGATCGATGACGAGCCGGCGGGCGTGCTGCTGCTGGAGGACCCCATCCGGCCGGATGCCCCGCGCATGGTCCGCGGGCTGCGCGCGGCCGGGATCGACCGGGTCGCCCTGATCACCGGTGACCGCGCCGATGTCGCCGAGACCGTCGGGCGGCTCGTGGGGGTCGATGCCGTCTACGCAGAGCGGGATCCGGGGGAGAAGCTGGCCATCGTCCGCGAGGAGGGCGCCCGCGCGCCGACCATCATGGCCGGGGACGGCGTGAACGACGCGCCGGCGTTGGCCGCCGCGGGCGTGGGCGTGGCGCTCGCCGCCCGCGGCGCCACCGCCTCGGCCGAGGCAGCCGACGTCGTGCTGACCGTCGACCGGATCGATGCCCTGGCCGACGCGATCCTGATCGCGCGCCGGTCCCGCCGGATCGCCTTCCTCGCGGTCGGCGTCGGCATGGGCCTGTCGCTGCTGGCCATGGCCGCGGCCGCGGCCGGGCTGCTGGCGCCCGCCGTCGGCGCGGTGCTGCAGGAGGGCATCGACGTGACCTCCATCCTCGTGGCGTTGACCGCGCTGGTGCCGACCCGTTCCGCCACGGCCGCGCTGAGCCCGGACGAGATCGCCACCGCCCGCGCCCTCTACGACCAGCACCGGGCGGTCGCCCCCATCGTCGATCAGGTGCGCACCGTGGCCGACGCGCTGCGTACCGCCGACGCCGATCGCCGGTCGACGATCGAACCCGTACGCACCCTGGTGGGGCAGTTGGAGAACCAACTCCTGCCGCACGAACAAGCCGAGGACACCGAGCTGTTGCCGATCGTCGCGCGGGCCATGGGCGGCACCGACCCAACCGGGGCGTTCAGCCGCACCCACAGCGAGATCGTGCATTACGTGTCCCGGCTGCGCCGCATCCTCACCGACCTCGAGTCGGGGCAGGACACGGGGGCCGATCGCATCGACGCAGAGGACATCATCGAGGTCCGGCGCCTGCTCTACGGCCTGTACGCCATTCTGCGCCTGCACAACGCCCAGGAGGAGGAAGGCATCTTCAGCCTCCTGCCGGAGGAGGAATCCGGGCGGCTGGGCGGGGGCGGCGGGCCCGGAGGGCAATCCGGGCGGCTGGGCGGGGGTGGCGGGCCCGGAGGGCAATCCGCGCCGGGGCAGCGCTGACCGCCGGGCAACCGCCTGTCGGCGCGTGGCCGGCCGTCGCCGTCGCCGAGTCCGTGACGCAATGGCGCTTCCGGTACGCCTGGGCCGGATGGGTCCCGGTGATCCGGTCGAGATCGTCCTTCCTGACCGTTCTCTCGTACGGTCGGTCGCCGCTGCGTGTACACACAGACATATGGGTTCCGTCCCCGGCCAGGTGGAGCTCCTGAGCGAGAGTGCCCACACGCGCGTGGTCAGGCAGGTGCTGCCCGACGGCCACAGCGTGATCCGCAAGGAGGTGCTCGGGCCGGGCCGCGAGGACCGGATCAACCACGAAGTGGCGATCCTGCACCGGCTGTCGGGGGTTCCGTACATCGCCCAACTCGCCCACGCGCGGCCCGACGCCGGGTCCATCCTGCTCGAGGACGTCCACGGCGAGCCGCTGTCGGCGCTGCCGACGCCGTTGCCACCGTCCCGGTTGGTGCCGCTCGCCCTCGAGCTGGCACGGGCCGTCGCCACGCTGCACCAGCACGGCGTGGTCCACCGCGACATCAATCCCAGCAACATCCTGCTCGCCGGGGACGGGCAGTCGCCGTACCTCATCGACTTCGCCCTCGCCACGACCATGGCGGAGCTGCGGTCGGAGTTCACCCATCCCGGTGAGATCGTCGGTACGTTGCCCTACCTCGCGCCCGAGCAGACCGGCCGCACGGGCCACCTGGTGGACGGCCGGGCCGACCTGTACGGGCTGGGCGCGACCATCTACGAGCTCGCGACCGGGCGGCCGCCGTTCGGCACCGGGGACCCGTTTCGTCTCGTCCACGACCACCTGACCCGCGCGGCCGTCCCGCCCGCGACCGTGAACCCGGCCGTGCCCCCGGCGTTGTCCGAGATCATCATGCACACGCTGGAGAAGGAACCGGACAACCGCTACCAGACCGCGGACGGACTGGTCCATGACCTCAAGCGCGTCCTCGACGGCGAGCAGCATTTCCGCATCGGCGAGCATGACGCCCCGTTACGGCTGACCGAACCGTCCCGACTCGTCGGGCGCGACCATGAGATCGAGGTACTGAGATCATCCTTTGAGCGGGTCCGGGCCGGGGAGTGCCGGGGGATCGTGGTCAGCGGCGGGTCAGGGGTCGGCAAGTCGGCGCTGATCGATGAGTTGCGGCCCATCGCCACCGCCGGCAACGGTTGGTTCGCGTGGGGACGCTTCGACCGCCGCCGGGGTGACCAGGCCAACGACGCGGTCGAGCAGGCGTTTCGCGGGCTCGGTCGGTTGCTGCTCGCCGAGCCGGAGGAGGTGTTGTCCGAGATCCGCGAGCGGCTGCTGCTGACTCTCGGGCCGAATGCCGGACTGGCCGCCGCGGTGGTGCCCGAGTTCTCGACGCTGCTCGGCGTCCCACCGGACCCCGGAGATCCGCTGACGGCCCAGGTCCGGTCTCGTCGGGCCGCGGTGGAGATCCTCCGGGCGGTGGCGTCGGGCGCGCGGCCGGTCGCCTTCGTCATCGACGACGCGCAATGGGGTGGCGAAACCCCCCTCGGCCTGCTGGACATCCTCCTCACCGGTCAGGAGGTGATCGAGGGTCTGCTGGTGGTCGTGGCCTACCGGGACAGCGACGTGGACGCCGACAGCCCTCTGGCCCCGCTGGCGGCCCGCTGGGAGGCGCAGCAGGCCGGACCGGTGCACCTGCGGCTGACCAACCTCGACCTGGACAACCTCACGGCGATGGTCGCCGAGATGCTGCACCTGCCGTACGAGGCGGTCACCGACCTCGCGGCCGCCATCTACGGTCCGACCGGCGGCAACCCCTACGAGACGGTGGAGCTGCTCAATGGACTGCGGCGCGAGAGCGTCCTGCGGCCGACCGAGTCCGGGTGGTCGTGGGACCGGACGCTGATCGAGCAACGCCTGGCGCGCCGGAACGTGGGCGAGCTGCTGGAGGCGCGGGTGGGTGGCCTGCCCGCGGCGACGCGGCGGGTGACCGAGGCCATGGCCTGCCTGGGCGGGGAGGTTCCCCTGGAGGCGCTCGCGGTGGCCACCGGTCTGTCCGCCACCGAGGTACGGCAGCGGCTGGCCCCCGCCCTCGACGACGGGCTGCTGGTCATGGTTTCCCGGCCGCTCAAGGTCCGGTTCCACCACGACCGGCTCCGCGAGAGCGTACTGTCGAGCATTCCGGAGCCGCGCCTGCGGAAGTTGCGGCTGTCGATAGCTCGGCGGTTGGCCGCCCACCCCGACCTGGTGGTGGCGGCGGCCGACCAGTACCTGCCGGTGGTGGACGACCTGCACGATCCGGAGGAGCGCAGCCGGGCCGCCCGGCTGCTGCGCCAGGCGGCCGACCATCCCATGTGGATCGGCGAGAGCCGGCCGGCCGAGATGTTGCTCGCGGCGGCGGTGCGACTCACCGACGACCGGGAGACGCTCCTCGAGCTGAACACGGCCCGGCTGGCCTCGCTGGTGCGGCTCGGGCGGTTGGCCGAGGCCGACGAGGTCTACGAGACGATCGTCGGGCTCAGCAGCGGCCCGTTCGACATCATCGAGGCCACGCGGGTGCAGATCGGCAGCCTGACCAACCGGAACCGCCCCGAGGACGCCATCGCCCTCGGGCTGCATCTGCTGACCAAGCTGGGCTGGGCGGTGCCGGAACCGGACCGGGTCAACGCCGAGATCGACAGCCAGGTCGAGTGGTGCCTGCGGTGGATCGACGAGACCAGCGAGGCGGATGACCTGGCCCGGCCGAATGTCCGCGATCCGCAGTTGCTGTCGGCCGGCGCCCTGATCAGCCAGATGATGCCCGCCTGCTTCTTCCGGGACCAGGTGACCATGGCCTACCTGGCGTTGGCGGCCGCTCGGCTGTGGGCGCAGCGGGGGCCCACAGCGACGCTGGTGGGCGTCGTCGGCCACGTGCCCTGGGTCCTCATCGGACGGCGGCAGGCCTACCGCGCCGGCTACCGGCTGATCCGCCGGCTGCTCGCGGTGGCCGAGGCACGGGATTTCGAACCATATACGTCGCAGGTTCGATTCCTCTATGCGCTTGGCCTGGCCCACTGGTTCGAGCCGATCGAGGACGCGGAGCCCCACGAACGGCGGGCCCGCGAGGGCCTG